>Ga0315287_10002918_pt1 | contig 16377 bp, 17 predicted proteins | sample YL17G11_0_MG_FD_205037 | JGI IMG/M metagenome (GOLD analysis project Ga0315287, IMG submission 205037) | Sediment microbial communities from Yellowstone Lake, YNP, Wyoming, USA - YL17G11_0 | ecosystem: Environmental > Aquatic > Freshwater > Lake > Sediment | place: USA: Wyoming | collected... | reverse complement strand
GAGACCAAGGTCGGGCCGAGCTGGTCCGAGATCGTCTACGACCGAGCGATCAAGTTCAGCGGGTCGGACTGAGGGGACAGGAGTGCTCTTGGCGTGAGGTGCCTGTCGTGCGCCTAGCCAGAGTGCGCGCTGGCTAGCGTCATCGTACGCTGGAGTAGCGCGTCGGATCGAGGATGTAGTTCGTCACCTTGGCGACGATCGGACCGTCCTTCTCCGTCTCGGCGCGGGCACTCAGCCACTCGGGATCCTTGAGGAAGGCGGCCCACTTCTCCTCCCGTTCGGCCAGGCTCTCCCACTCAAGGAGGTAGTAGAGCGTCTGATTGGACTCGCCGATGACCGTCGTCCAGAATCCCGCCTGGCGAATTCCAAGCCTCTGCCAGATCTTCAGGGTAGTTGTCTCGAAACGCTGATGTAGGGATGGCAGCCTGCCTGGCACGCACTCGTAGATGCGCAGTTCGTGAATCATTCCCTGTCTTCCTCCAAAACTGGCGACTGCTCGTATCTGACGAAGCCCCCCAGCCGCCCGACGGTACAGACGAAGCCGCCTCATTTCAGAGGAAGCCAACCAGCTGCGCTTCCTCCCTAGCCACTCGGCGTAGCCGAGAGGCCAGCGTCCCCAGCTACTCGGCGTAGCCGAGAGGCCAGCGTCCCCAGCTACTCGGCCTAGCCGAGTAGCCATCGTCCCTAGCTGCTCGCAGAGCGAGGAGCCAGCTACATCGCCGCGAGTAACCGCCGACCAGCCCACTATGTACCTGAAGTCTGTCTGGTTCAGCCGCTCCTGACAAGGCGAGGGTGCGGGAACCTTGCCCCCATCGCTTGTCCTATTCGGCAGCGCGATCCAACCGACGCTCGTCGCCGTCTTCCGTCAGCCAGACGAGCTCGCTCGCGCGGCCATCGTCTACGACGAACGACACGCGCTGGGTGCCGTGATCGAACTCGAATCGATGCTCCGAGAGAGGCGTCAGGCGGTACGCCCGGCGGCCGCCCCAGGTCAGCAGGAGAGAGCCGGCCTGGAAGTCAATCTTGACCGACTTCCCGTAGGCTCCTGCATACAGCGCAAGGTCTACTCCGTCGGCGCGATAGGGGACTCGACGGGCTCGCACGCTCTCCAGCGCCCACTCGCGGTAACGGCGAGTCTCCTCGTCGCCGGCCTCCGCGACGAGGCGCTCCAGCGCCTTCTCGTGCGCCACATCCAGCGCGTCGTCCGCGGCTGCGACGATGTCGGGGACCACGCCAGTCTCCTCCCAGTTCGCGTGAGAGACAGGGTTCTCGGAGTACGCGATCGGGATCATGAGCTCGAGGAAGAGGTCCGGGAAGCGGAAGAACTCGACAGGATGCGCACCGCCGCGCGTCGGCTCGCCAACGATCGTCACACGCCCTAGCTGTTGCAGGTTGTAAGAGAAGTCCTCGCCCGCGGAGAACGTCGAGCCGCTGGTCACGACGTAGGCCGGCCGGTCGGGGAATCGGGGGCCGGAGACGTAGCCGTAGGTCCAGTTCTGGTCGTCGTGGTCGCGGTACCTGGCCGTGTGAACGTGCGTGGGCTTATCGAACAGGTAGCTCATCAGGAGATAGACGAGGTCTTCGCCGCCGCCGTTGTCGCGAAGGTCGAAGAGGAGCGCGTCCGTGTGGGCCAGGAACTGCATCGCCGCCGCCGCCGTGGGGCCGGCGGCAGCGGCCGTCGGAAATCCCCGCAGGTCGAGGTATCCGACGTTCCCGAGAAGGATCTCGAGCTTGCGGAACTCGTAGTTGTGGCGCGGCCACAGGCTCTGCCAGCGGTCGATCAACCCGTCTGAGCCGCCGCCCTCCGGCGGCGGCATCCACGCCATGGCGCAGAGGTGGAGATCGTTGCGAACCGAGCAAAGCGCTTCCGTGACTGCGGTCGCAAGGGCCGGAATCGTCTCGACGTCGCGAAACGCGCCTTCCTTGAGCTTTGCCAGGAGAAGCTGGGACATCGCCTTCGCATCGTCCTCAAAGATGTACTTGTCGCGTACCGTCTCCGAGGTCTTCTCTACGATGCGCGCCGTAAGATCGGCGCTGAGCGGGGGAAACGCGGATGGTTCGTTGGCCATGGGTTGGACCCTCCTAGTTGGTGTTCGGGCTTTCAAGGCCCACTTGTAGGTGCGCATATCACGCTGCGCGGTTCACCATCCCCCCCCTCGCCGGGCGAACGTGCTAGAGAATCACACCGCGATGACGATCTTGCCGCGGGCGTGGCCACCCTCGAGATACCCGATGGCCGCGGGAACCTCGCTCAGCTTGTAGGTTCGGTCGATGACGGGCGTAACCTTCCCGGACTCGATGAGGCCCGAGAGAAACTCGAGATCCGCCGAGCTGCGTTTCGCCACAACGGCCTTCACGTCCTGGCTCACGAAGGGGCCAGCGAGCATCGAGGCGGCAAGATGGCTCATCCGCCCGCCGATGAAGACGTAGACGGCCTTCGGAGCGAGCACGCGCCGGCACTCGCGCAGCGACCGATTCCCAATCGTGTCCAACATGAGGTCGAAGCGGGCGTCGCCTCGCGTGAAGTCGTCGCGCGTGTAGTCCACAACGTGGTCCGCGCCGAGCTTGCGGACCATCTCGACATTCCTCGTGCTGCAGACGCCCGTGACCTCGGCGCCGAACGACTTGGCGATCTGCACCGCGAACGTGCCGACGCCGCCCGACGCGCCGTGGACGAGGACCTTCTGCCCCGCCTGGATCTTGCCGCCGTCGCGCAGACCCTGGAGAGCCGTGCCCCCAGCCATCGGCACCGCCGCCGCCTGCTCGAATGTGAGATTGGCCGGCTTCAGCGCCAGCCAGCGCTCCGGGACGCACGCGTACTCGGCGAACGTCCCGGCGCCTTCGCCAAACACCGCGTCTCCCGGGCGGAACCGCGTCACGTCCTTGCCGACCGCCTCGACCTCGCCGGCCAAATCGGCGCCAAGGCTGTGAACCTTCGGCTTGAGGAGCCCGAACATCAGCCGCGTGAAGAGCGGCTTGCCGCGCATGAAGTGCCAGTCGTACGGATTGGTCGACGCCGCGCGAATGCGCACGAGTACACCGTCGTCGGTAACGGCCGGCTTCTCGACATCTTGGAGCTCCAGAACGTCGGGAGACCCGTACCTCTCGTAGACGATCGCCTTCATTGCGTCCTCCTCGGCCGGCTGCCTGCCGTACGTCAAGCAGTATGCACCGCGCAGCGCGGCAGGGACACTACTCCCGCGGCGGCGCCCCGGATGCAGGAGTGGAGCGTTGCCGTTGGCCCGAACCGCCGCGGTCGCACTAGACTGCTCCCAGGACGCGGCCAATACTCGTGGACCGGTCAGCGGGCCGAAGTGAGGACGATCATGAGGAAGAACTACGACGGGCTTGATGTCTTGCGCGGCATCGGGATCTTCGGCGTCGTCCTCATGCACACGGCCTTCTATTACTTCGATGGCGTCTGGAAGATCAACTTCGCCCATCCCCCCATCGTGATCACGCTCATCGGCTTCCTGCTTATGTTCGCGGGGTTGTTCGCGATGGTCAGCGGGTTCGCTCACACCGCTCGCTTCGAAGAGCGGCTGGCCGAGGGCCAGCGCCCCAGAAGGGCTCTCGCGTCGCGCGTCGTGCCCGGCGTGTTCATTCTGGCTACGGCCTACCTCTACTTCATTTTTACCGGGCCGGGCGTCGTCCACTTCGAGAGCCAAACGTTCGACAACAGCATCCTTGTCGAACTGGTCCGAACGGGCAGGTTCCCTGGGTTCAGTCCGGAGCGGCTGCTGTACATCGACAGCCTCGTGATGATCGGAGCCAACACGATCCTCGTCGGCCTCTTCCTCACGCTCCTCCGCGCCGTCCGTTGTGAGGGGGCTCGCCGCTGGATCGCGCTGGGCGGAGCCGTCGCGGTGCTCCTCGTCTCGCTCCTTCGCATTCCGCTTTACGAGACGCACCTCAACGCGGTCGAGGAAGCGAACAGCGTTCTCGTCTACGGGCTCAACGGACTCGTCAACAAGAACAACCCGCTCTTGCCGTACGCCGCGTTCGCCCTGTTCGGCACGTGGCTCGGACTCGAGTTCAGAGAGAACATGAAGCGAGCGTTGCGACGGGCGGCCTGCGTCGGCGCGCTCTTGTTCGCCGCTGGCTTGGCTCTCTACACCCTCTTGCCCGACACGATGCTCGAGCGCGCGATCGACTCGCAGTGGTACGCGATCATGGTCCTCCAGACCGGGCTGTTCATGCTCTTCCTGTGCCTGGCTCTCTGGCTCTTCGACGTACGGCAGACCCTCCGGACGAAGCGACCTTCGCGCGTCACGAGGTTCTTCCGGCGACTCGGCGTCGCCAGCCTTTCGGTCTACTTCGTCGAGAGCGTGGTCTCGGCCCTCGTTTTCCGCGCCATTCGCACGGCGTGGCCGAACTTCCGAATGGGGATGTACGAGGCCGTCGCGGCAGGCCTCGTGTTTGCGATTGCATGGGGCGTGCTGTTGATCGCATGGGAGAAGACCGGCTATCGCTTCGGGCTTGAGCGGCTCTACTGCCGGGCGATGCGGCAGGTTGGCGGATCGGCGAAGGAAGAGAAGCTTCGCCCCACTGGCAGATGAATCCCTTCCGCGCCCTAGCTGACTACTCCACGCTGCGCCGACGGTTCCGCCGCTGGACCGCGGAAGACATCCGCCGTCATCAGTGGCGGGAAGTCCAGAAGCTCCTGCGTCTCGCTCGCAGCAAGAGCCCGTTCTATCGCGACCTCTACGCCGGAAGAGACGTGCACTCCCTTGAGGACTTCGCCCGTCTGCCGACGATCGACAAGCAGACGATGATGGAGCACTTCGACGCGCTGAACACGGCGGGCCTAAAGCTCAAGGCGCTCACGGAGTACGCCGTGCGCAAGGAGCTCGACCGCGACTACCTCGGGTACTACGAAGACGAGTACGTCGTCGGCCTCTCGAGCGGCACGAGCGGTGCGCGCGGCATCTACGTCACGCCGCGCGCGCTCACGGAGCGCCTACCTGGCGTCTTCCTCGCTCGCAGCGGGATTCCGCTCCGACTCCTGCCGTTCCGGATCCTGTTCCTGTTGCGCGTGTTCAGCCAGGGCTTCGACGACATCCGCTCGCCGCTCGTCTCGCTCACGTACATGAGCACGATGGCCGACGTCGGCGAGATCGTCCGACGGATGAACGACGAGCGGACGAACATCCTCATGGCCCCGCCGTCGTTCCTTCGCACCCTCGCTCCCAGCGCGGGCGCGATTCGGGAGAAGCCGCGCCTGATCGTGTCCTACGCCGAGGTGCTCGAGCAGGAAGCCAAGACGAGGCTCGAGGCCGCCTTCGGCTGCCCGGTGATCGAGATCTACCAGGCGAGCGAGGGGCAGATCGGAAGCGCATGCAAGTACGGCACGCTCCACATCAACGAGGACCTGGTCTACGTCGAGCTCCTCGACGAAGCCGGCGCCGTCGTCGACCGCCCGGGCGTCGTCGCGCGGCGGATGCTCGTCACGAACCTGATCAACATGGTCCAGCCGATCATCCGGTATGAGATGAACGACCTCATCGAGCTTGGGGGGCCTTGCCGTTGCGGCAGCCGGTTCCGGACGATCGCGAAGGTCCTTGGCCGGCAGGACGACGTGTTCGAGTTCCGCACGGACGATGGGACGCCGCGGCCCGTCTTCCCCGACGTGATCAGCCGCTGGATTACCACCGCAAGCTATGCCATTCGGGAGTTCCGCGTCGTACAGAACGCAGAGGGCGATGTGGACGTCCTCGTCGAACCGGAAGCCCAGGCCGACGCCGATGCCGTCCGCCAGGCGGTCGAGGAGAGGGTCCAGTCGGAGCTTGCAGCACTCGGCATCCACAACGTCGTTCTCGTTCGCTGCGGGGCGGTTCCTCTGCCACCTGACCGCGCGAAGCTCCGCAGGTTCGTGAAGCAGCGTCCGCGAGAAACGGCGTAGACCGCCCGCGCACAGCGACTAACCCCGCATGAAGTGTCCGTCCTACGGATTCGCCGACGCCGCGCGAATGCGCACAAGGACGCTGTCGTCGCTGACACTCGGCACCTCGATGTCTCTCAGTTCGAGAACATCAGGAGACCCGTGCCTCTCGTAGACAATGGCCTTCATTGCGTCCTCCTCGCTCGGCGCTGCTCACGGGGCTGTGTGGAGTATGCCGCATGTCGGGGTGTCGGAGGGCATTCGCTGCACTGAAGGCGCGATGTATCTTTTCAAGACCCGGCCCTCGCAGCCCAGGGAGCATCGCTCCGCGCTGCTGGAATGACAGCTCATCAGACGCGGCCTCGCAGAACGTCGCCAGCGCTCTCCAGGAGATCGAGGGCGGTCGCCCAAGCGTCGGAGAAGGCCACCACCTGTCCCGAAGGCAGGAGATACGCGAGGTTGCGTTCCCAGTTGCGCTCGAACTCGTCCCGCCGAGCAAGGAGCCCCGCGGAATTCACCGCCTCTGGCGCCATGCCCTTCGCCTCGAGCTTCAGCTTGAGGACCCGAGCGAGGATGGCCACATCGACCCCATCCGCAGCCAGTCGATGGACGTCGTAGACGTCTCGCGCGATCGCGAAGCGCCGCTGCCCAGAGAGGGCTCGAAGCTTCTCGGCAAGCATCTCCACAAGGGGATAACAGGCGAGGAGCGGGGCTCGCAGTCGATCGGCGTCGGAATAGGGGTGGAGGAGAGCTCGCTGCTCAGCCGGGAGAACGAGCCGTTCATTGCGGGTAATGTGCAGCCGGATCGCCTGAGGAGATCCCGCCCAGGCGAGAGGGCCGCGGAAGTAGACGCGCAGTTCGAAGGTCTCGCCCCCGTACTCGTCGGAGACTGTCTCAAGCAACGGAGGGCTGGCCCGGAAGTCAGGCCCGCCCTCTTCCTCGCTCCAGTCTGCCACGTGTTGGGCGACATCCTCGACCTCGCCGCTGTTCAAGTGCCCCGTGGCCGTGAAGTCCAGGTCCTCAGAGAACCGGTAGTCGGGGAAGTACGCCTTCGAGAGGCAAGTTCCGCCCTTGAACCGCAGGAGACTGGCGAGGCGCCCATCCCGGTACAGACCGGCGAGAAACCAGCCCAGAGCGTAGTCCAGGTCAAGGATCAACGGGTCGACCTCACGGCCGGCCGCCAGCCGCCGCAGCTCCCCCTCGGAGATCATGAGTCGAGCCCCTCGAAGCCTCGGACGTTCACGCGGATGCGCCAACGGGCGACGGTGCGCCCGTTGTCCGTTCCTCCAGGTTCGAGGGGCGAGATCCCGGCGGTGAGGTGTAACAGCCACGTTGCCAACCGCGCCTCTACCTGGGGCATTGGGATTCCCAAGGCCTCAACCAGGTATCCAAGCCGCTTGTAGACGGCACCCACCCCGAACCGCGCGAGGTGGGCGTCGAGCTTCGTCCAGTCGATGTCTCTCGCCCCCTGGCGCAGTGCCTCGGCCAACTGAGCGATCCCGCCGGACAGCTCCGGCCGGTCGGCCGCGTCAATCAGGGTCTTCTCGCGATCCGTCACGATGATGGGTTGGCCGCCTGCGCTGTGTGTGACGAGCCCGAAGAACCTCTTCTCCCCCACCGTGACGAAGCGAAAGCGCATCCCAAGCACCTCCACCTCTCGGCGCGAGCGGCGCGTCGGGGTCTGAACGAAGGTCACCCGCGGAGCTTGCTCGGTCAGGTGCCAGTAATGAAGCGCCGACCAGTAAGCAACAGCCGATGGACGGACGAGGTGCTGAGCCACGACGGCGGCCTTCTCAGACCAGAGACGCTCCGGCCCGGCCTCGAGCGGGATCACGAGATAGGTCCCGCGCGTCAGGCGCGCGATCCACCCTTTCTTGGCGAGCTCGTGCAGTACGGCCTTGGTGTAGTTGGGGGTTCCCCAGAACTCCGCCGCCTTCGTCGAAGTGAAGACCCCACGCTCGAAGGCCGCCATGCGAGAGAGGAACTCCGCTTCCTTCGGGCCGAGCTCTGTGATACTTTGCATCATCGGAGTAACCTCCTAGGGGTTACTTTCGATGCCCAGAATATCACGCCCGCTTCCGCAGGTCAACCCACGGCTGACCGAAAACCTGTAGGCCGGTCGGCACATTCGGGGAACGATCCGCGGGAGTGCGGCTCGACGTAGACTCGCAGAGCCTGACCGGCGCGCTGCGCGCCTACCAGCGAGCCGGGATGCGCGCGGTCCGGCAATACATCTCGTACGAGAAGGAGCTTCATGCCGGAATCGACCTCACGACGCGCGAACTGAACGCATAGAGGCAGCGCCGCAAGGCTGATCCGAACGGTTTGCGGACTCAGCCGTGCGTGGGTTGCAGGACCCACCCCTACCACCAGGCCAGTAGCCGCATCGCTAGATGCCGCGGACACCAAAGGCAAAGAGCGGCCGGCGTCGCCCAGAGCCAGTGTCAGTTCGCAGCGCCAGGAGTTGCGCTTCTGAAGGTCCAATCTGTGCGCGACTCGGTGTCCATTCCGTTCGGGACCCGTTGCCAAGCTCGCAGATCGTCGTCCTCATCCGTTAGCCCTGGAGGTGTCGCATCAACGGTCTCCCCGAGATGGTTCCGAAGCTGGATAGTCCCACCCCTGGAGTTCTCGAGATGCTGTCTAGGATAGACGAAGCGGTAGTACCCGCCAGGCTGGATAGTGGCAGCTGGGAGAGGATCCCATCCGCCACGATAGCCTGTGTACGATGCCGCCCAACCGGCCAGTGAGACAGCATGACCGGTCGGATTGTAGATTTCGATCCACTCGGTACCTGAGTCACTGCCCGGTGGATTCATCTCAACTTCGTTGATCAGCACACCGGGCACAGGGCCAGAAAAAGGCGCCGTGTTCTGACCCTGGGGCGGGGCGGCGGCCTGCATTGGCGCATAGTGCGAGGGAATCGTCCAGGTGTGGCCGTCTGTCGAACGGGAGATGGAGCCGTCCCTCTCCGTCGTGCAGAAAGGGACTCCTGCAAGCAGTAGGCTCGCGGCTACGGGAGGATTGCCGTAGTCGGTGGAGATGACTGCTAGCCCCGGGCTTGCCCAGCCGAGGAAAGCCGGCGACGTTGACGTCAGCGAGCCGTGATGGGATACCTTCAGAATCCGTGGCCCTCCGACAAGGCGATCCGTGCTGATCAGTGCGCCCTCGCCGCGGCTCTCGATGTCCCCCGGGAAGAGCACCTCGACATTGCCGTATGTCATGACGAGGGCCAGCGAGTTCTCGTTGTCGTTGGCAGCGCTGCTGAATAGGGTGATGGGCGCAAGCACGTCCCACTGCACGGGGCCATCAAGGATGACCTCTCCAGCAATCCGCGTTGTGATGGCTGGCACCTTCGCGATCAGTGCATCCAGGAAGGCCTGATACTTGGGCCCCCACGTATCGGGTACGGTATCCGAGCTTCGCCAGAAGGCGCGAACCTCATAGGACTTTAGTACTGCCGCGAATCCACCGTAGTGGTCCAAGTGGTTGTGACTCAAGATTGCGAGTTCGAGAACGCCATCATCTACGCACCTAGCCAGAACCTCAAGAATGGCAGCATTCGTCACCACCGTACCTGGGCCGGCATCAAGCAAAGCCTCCCAATCACCGCAGTCAATGACGATTGCATCTCCGGCGCCGACGTCAATGAAGAAGACATCCAGCATCTCTGCCGTGAGTGCGGTGGCCTGCGCCAAAGCGACGATCAGAAAGACGAATACGAACCTGTGCATGCCTGATCACCAACGACTGGACAGTGTAGTGACGGAAGCTAGTGAAACCTAGAGGAGTTAAACACATAATCCCATCGCGCGGGTTGTGTAAGCTGACGATGCAATGGAAACTGTGAGGTGGGAGGTGGCACAGTGTCAATCATTGCGGAGTTAGTGACGCGTGGGTCTATCACCGGTTGTGAGAGAAGGGCGCTGGGGGCCAGGCGTTGCTTCGCGACGCCAACAGACAGAGTCTGACCCCATCGCCCTCATCGCAGCCTTGCAGCTACAGGGAATTGGATTGATCAGTGGCCCGCAGCGAGGCCATGGGCCGAGATCCAGATCTTGGTCCCAGGACAGCTACGAGGCAAGACCCCGTCACCGCAGGCTAGGCGACCGGCCCGAAGACTTCCGGATCCTCGGCTACTAGGCGTTCCACAAGCTCGCGACGTGCCCCCGCCGGAAGGTTTCTAAGGAGCCGTTTGTACCGTGTGGCATCCTTTCTGAGGAACTCCTCGACAGCCTGTGCCCTCTCTGCAACGGGCACGGCTCGCAGGCTTCGTCCAAGTCCGCCGAGTCCCTCAGCATGAACGTGCTCCTCGCTTGTTCCAGCGTGCTTCAGTGCGAGCGAGAAGTACTTGTCAGCTTTGTCTGAATCCCCCTTCAAGAACCAGATGCGCCCCAGGCAGTTGAATGCATAAGCGTCATTCTTCCTGCACGTGAGCGCGTTTCTGGCGCAGCGATGGGCTTCATCGAGCGACAGACTGTCTTTGCCCTCGTCGAAGACGTCAGCAAACGCCGCAGCTCTGCAGGTCCATGCGAACCTATCTGTCTGCGGCCGGCCGCCGCGATCCTCCACAAAGAAGGTAGCTGCCAGCGCCTTCGAAGGGATACGTGCCTGGCGCCAGAAGCTGCAGATCTTCGCTTCGGGCATGTATTCCCCTCGCTGCTTCTGAAGTTCCAGGTACCTCTCCAGAAGCGTCTCGTGACCTCTCCGCCCTAGCCATTCCAGGTCCTCCCCCACGAGCTCATGTCCTTCCTCCGCCTTCCTCGTGAGCTCGGCGAGCGTTCTCGTGGACTCTCCAAGGCGCCCGTAGTCCGCACGTTGGCGCATGGGTGAGGCGGCGCTCGTGTCGGGCCTTGATGGCGCACGAGCGGCGTGCCGCGGGCGCAGATTCGGGCGTACCGTCCCCAGTTTGGCCTTCAGGTCATCAGGCAGTGAGAGCCCGGAGTGCACCTGAGCAAAGGCGGCTCCGCTCACAGCGACGGTTTGGCCACCCTTGTACAGCATATGAACGACGATCCCGATTCGCCCGGCTCGGTCTTCGACTCTCACTATTGTGCCAAACCCACGATCTGAGTGTCTTGAGGTGGCTGTCTGACCTTCAACCTCCCTCCATCGCACAATGTCCCGGCCAGCGTAGGCCACAAGAGCTGCGGTAAGATCGCTATCGTCGACCACGTATCTCCTCCAGCCTTCCCCACTGCACTGTACCCCCGCCGCGGTCAGTCTACCGCGCCGGTGGTCTTCCCCACCTCAGGCGAAATCCGATGGTAGACTCTTCCACCCTAGCCCTTTCGCTGCCCACCCGTAGAGAAGGGGTTAGACACATCTTCGTCGTAGCTGTTCCATCCGCACGACTCGCACAGGCTGACGTACGGAGGATCAATCTCAAGATCTGGCTCGTACACCGCAACCACACGATAGGATTTGCACTTCGGGCACGTGGTTGGGGTCGGCGCCTCGCCATGCATCACCACCAAACTCATACCGGCGAGCAGATTAGAGGTGGCGTCGAGGGCAAGATGCGCCTCGTACAGACTCGCCTTGGACGTGTGGGTCAGCCAGTTGACGAGTTGCCATGTTTCCTTCGAATTGGTCTTGAGGTAGCTACGGATGTGTTCGTTCCGCTGACCACTGGCATAGTGAGGCACCGCAAGAGCAAACCAGCTGACGAAGTCAGAGGACTTCGGCTTCTCCTGTCCAGCAGGCACTTCAACGTCTGCTTGCAGAGCCTTTGCCAGATCGACAAGTACCTCCCGGCACATCATTCCGACTGCTTGAAAGTCCTCCGGCTCCCTCGCACTATCGATCGCCTCCGCTGCGTTTTCCCAACGGCGCCACGTGGAGCGCAGTCTGTCCTTTCGCGTATCTGGTGGTGTCTTTGCATCTCTTGCTGCAACTCTCGCCGTGACGCCGATGTGAAACGACAGCGTGTAGTCGAGGGAAGGAAACTCGTCCTGCGAATACAGATTGGTCGGCTCCGTGATGACCCACCAACGACTTGGTTCATCGGTGCGTACATCCCAGACGGCATGCTCGATTCCGAAGACGGTCTCTGCCTTCAGCTTCTCGAGATGAATGACCTTGTGGCGGGTGCCGGCCCCTTTGTTCGTCTGCCCTTCGACGTACTCGCTGATTGCTCTACGCTGATGCTCAGGGTCTTGAATAGTGTTCCTCTGTATCGCGCTCCACGGCACCGGTTTCGGTTTCCTCATAGTCCCCTTGCTGCGAACTCCTAGCCGTGAATACCTCGCACCCCGACTGCATCGTGCACCGGCACATGCCACCCCGCCACGCTCTCTCCGCCTCTGTTGGTCCGCTGCATGACATCACATAGTTCCGCGCATCCTCTCACGTGTCAACTCGCCAATACGAATACGATAGAGGTATGCGCGTGTGGTGCGAGGGTCCGGTCTTGCGATCACGCGTGTGGTGCGAGGGTCCCGTGTGGTGCGAGGGTCCGGTCTTGCGATCACGCATCTACAGCAAGCCCCGTCACCCCTGCGGCTCTGCGATACTCGTGCAGATCGAACATCGAATGTTTGATCTGCACGCCTCCGTCGACGTAGCCTTCTCTTTCCCTTCGCTAGCGCCTTCTTCACATGCGGGATGAGTCCGCCGTCGTTGAGGATGGCGAGTACTTCCTTGGGCAGCGCAGTCTGCCTATGGCGTCGGGTTGACCATCACCTGCCGCTTCTGCGCGGCGATGACCGCTTCGCGCACCTGCAGAGGCAGCGGATACACCCGCGCCTCGACGCCGAATGCGCAAGCCGCATCCGCCAGCCAGCCCGACCCAAGAACGCAGCTGCGTGCATCCTCATCCGCAAAGCAGAGGTACTTCCGCCATGTACCACCCAGGACTTGCTCAACGTAGACCATCTTTAACACATCGGTGGCGACCTTGTGTCGCTGCGCGGGCTTCAGTACACCATGCCGCGCGTAGGCCTCCGCCAGCACTCGATGCTCGGAGGAGAACCCATCCAGCTTCACGCCTGGGCTGCCGAGCCCTGTAGGCGAGCCAGGCTCGATCGGAATGCCAAGCTCACGCGCAAGGGCACTGATGAGAAACGGCTCGGCGACGCGCTGCGCGGCGGAATCGGATGCATGGTTTGGCATGGCTAGAGTAGACGCCCAACACCGGCCAGTATGCAAGCTCGCGACGCGCTGGCGCACATGTGGTCACGCAGTGTCCGGACTCAGGTTCTGAGAGCGTCGCCTCGATGCGTGATCGCAAGACCTGAGGCCGACGCCTGACCCCGACGCCCCAGCGCGGCCTGCTTGCGGGAGCGGTGCTCGGGTTGTACTGTCAGTCCATGGCTGTTCTTGGGGGTGTGTGGGACTGGATGCAGGAGAATTCCTCCGGGCTCAGCATTGTCCTTTCGCTTGCCGGGTTTATGATCCTGATCGTGCAGGCAGGCCGAACTCGCCGCGCAGCAGAGGCGGCAAGCACCGCCGCGAAAGAGTCTAAGAAGGCACTTCTGCACGCCAGCACCGTGGCAGACCTCGCGGCGGCTCGTGGCGTCATCGGCGCGACCCAGGACGCTCTGCGGGGAGAGCGGTGGGAGACCGCTCTGATGCACGCGCAGGCGGTCCGAGACCGGCTGGTTCAGATTCGGAGTCGGAGTGAGCTCTCGTCGGAGCAGAAGCAGGCACAGATCCAGGAGATGACCACATTCCTGGTCAAGCTCCACGAGAGCCTGGAGCGGAAGCTAGTTTCAGGTAATGTGCAGCTGGACGTCGCAAAGGCGTGCACAAGGCTCTCGGGCTTCGGCACGACAATCGCTGCGTGGACCGAAGAGGTCGGGACGCAGATCGGAGGGGTGACAGATGGTAAGTAGGGACGTTCATGACATTGTGATAGCCCTCCTTGAAAGAACTCGCGCGGATCAAGTCAACTGGCAGGCCGCAGAAGGTACATTCCCAACGCAGCTGGACGACGACTTTTACGTCATTCTGCCGAACTCGACGATCAATGTCTTCCGGATGCCCAAGGGGCCAGCCGTAGCTGCAATCCAGAACAGCCGGGGCGAGGTGATTGCCCAGGTGGATTCCGCCACGGACAAGGAGATGACGCCGGTCCTTGACGAGCTGCTAGGTCTGGCGAGCCGCAAGGTCCACAACATCGACGGAACTCTCGGCGAGATCAAGGACGCTCTGGCATCTCCAAACAGGGTCGGAAAGGCCTGAGGCCTCTACGGTTGCAGCGGCGCACGCCGGGGGACGGGACTTGTGAAGGCGGTAGCCTCAGGGCCGGAGCTCGAGGCAATCGACGCCGAACCCGTGGCCCAATAAGGCGCTGTTCGTCCCGATCACGGTGAACCGGACCTGGGTGGCGGGGATCGCATCATCGGTAGGCAGTGTCGGCGACGCATGCGACAACGCCTTAGCCGAGACGATCGTTGGCTTATACAGGGAGACGGTGCTCAAGCAGCTCGAACCCTGGTACAACATGACGCGCGTCAAGATCAAGACGCACGGCTGAGCAGACTGGTTCAGCAACCGGCGCCTCTTGGAGCCGATCGGGGACACTCCTCCAGCCGAGTTCGAGGCGGTGTATGATCGGAGTCAACAAGCCGCGGCCGAGGCGGTCGGGCTCGAGTAAGTCCACCCTCCGGTGAACTCGGGGTGCTTCAAAGATGGCCTTCGGGATGCTCTGGAGTGCCCAACGAGCCCACGTAGCCGTCCGACTTCGCCGACGGTTGATGCGCAAGGGCGGCGAACAGCCAATGAACATGGCAGGAGAGTGCTCTCGTCGTGGATGACATTAGCGCCACGCAATTCGGAAGGCTGGTCACCGAGTCTGCGGCGCTTCACTTCGCGAAGCGCCTTGCTCACAGTGAACCGAACGGCGCTCCCTCTTCCGCGGTACTGAGCAATCCATCTCAACAGTATGTGATGGAGGTCCTCAACCATCTCTATGCTGTGCGTTCCGCGGTTAGGGACAGCGAATCACTCGTCGATCAGGTGAGGATTCCGCCACCGGAGCCGTGGTTGCGCGAGATGTGCCTGGATGCGGATCGCTACCGACAGCAACTCCTGGATCTCTTCACGATTGTCATCCACTCCGTTCTGGATCGCACCCTTCTCCTGACCAATGTTGTGTGTCGCTTGGAGATTGCCCCGAGAGACTGCTCCCTCAGGGCAATTGCGCAGGCCACTCTGCGTACAGGTCTCTCTATCTCCAACGAGCTGGTGTCTCTTCGAGAGGCAGTTCTGCCGATCGCCGATGCACGGCACCTCTTCGCCCATCGCGGAGAGCACAGAGACGCGGGAGTCTTTTCAGCAGTCCAAAGAGCGAAGCTCATCACTCAGGGCATGCATGCGGATACGACTGGACTCGTCTTCAATGACACGGGCGCTGTGGCCGGACTCCTTCGGATCATGGAAGCCGACTTGCGGTCAGTCTCAGCCCCGCTTGTTCGAGTCCTGAACAAGCTGTGCGTCCCGTTTGACGCCGCGCTCGACAGTATTGGCGGCCCCGACATCCCCAGCGCAGAGGAGCTCTCCAAAGCGAAGGCCATGATCGAGTACTTCGCTGGAGGAGAGCGGCCAGGCTTCTTGAGCCGCTAGGAAGCCAGCGGCGGCGGGGTCACATCTTCACTCTTGGTGTTTCACTCGCTCGGAGCATCGAGACGGAGACGGCGTCACGTGCGCTTGTTCTGCGCTCTGATCCGCCACAGCGATTCGATCGGGAGGGCATGCAGATCTTTCCCCAGCGGGACACACTGTCTCCCCGAGTACAACACGATGCCACGTCGAAACCGCTCGCCGGCAAGTTCCCTGAGGAGTTCAAGCCCGCGCACAGCTAGCCGCTTCGTGGGTGTTTTTCCACCACTGCGTGGATGGTTATCACGCCATCGCTTCCTACTTGAGCAATCGACTAGGACGCGAGGGTCTTGCCTCTCGATGCCCACGAGATCTGGCCCTGTCGTCTGCATGTCGCAGACTCCTGACCAGGACAGTGTTCTCGTGCCGTCCTTACAGATTGAATATTGGATATTGAAGCTGTAAGGCATCGACAGCGGATCCCCGCCACCTTCTGGAGAGAGCGTCGCGCCTTCACACCATTACGCACGATGCGTTACGCAGAATGCGTAATGCGTCCGGAGCATCGCGTCAGGTCCTCACCAGACTCTCGAGTTTCGCTGAATCCATAGGCAAAGGAACCGATCGGAGACGATGTAGCTGCCGTTGCTCCGATCGACGAGGTCTCGCCGGAGAAGGGCGGCCACGGCTCGCTGAACGGTCGATGGCGCTCCCAGGCTATGTTCCTCGCGAAACGCCGCTGAGTAGATCTCACCCGTCTCGCCGTTGGCGGCGAGACTCGCCAGAAGTCGACGCTGCGGCCCGGTCAGCGAATCCCAGAGCGCAGTGTAGGCTTGACTCTCGCGGTCGAGGAGTAGATCGAGGGCCGCACGAACGAGGTCGTCCGTCACCGTCTCGCCGGGCGCGCAGATCTCCCACAAGGCGTGAGACAGATGCTGGGTGTAGAAGGGATGCCC
>Ga0315287_10002917_pt1 | contig 16379 bp, 11 predicted proteins | sample YL17G11_0_MG_FD_205037 | JGI IMG/M metagenome (GOLD analysis project Ga0315287, IMG submission 205037) | Sediment microbial communities from Yellowstone Lake, YNP, Wyoming, USA - YL17G11_0 | ecosystem: Environmental > Aquatic > Freshwater > Lake > Sediment | place: USA: Wyoming | collected... | reverse complement strand
TCGTCCATCGTCGGACCACTCCCCGAGCTTTCGTTACCGCTCGAGAGCCAGTTGATGAAGTCGGAGAAAGCATTCGGTTGATTCTCCCGCTTGCGCTTTTGCCGCCATTCCTCGTAAGCCGCTTGACGATGAGTCATCGGACCCATTTGTCCCGGACCTAGCCGTGAGGGACTATAGTCGCCCTTATATTTCTTTTCGCCGTATGGGTTTTCCATAGTCCTCTCCAAAAGTGTTCCACGTGAAACATTATCCGTTGATGCGGACGAGCTGCACTTGAACCAGAAGGTCAGTGCTGTTCTTCGCAAAGCCTGACTGAACAATAGCCCAACCAGGAGTCGTCACCGGAGTTGCCTCATGTGCGGCAGTTTGGTTGTTCCAATACATTCTTTGACCAGTCGTAGCGCCTGTCAGAACCCCAGTTGCGACCGAGTTATTCTGTGCAATCTTCACCGAGCTTCCGGCTGTCACAGTGCCAAGGGCTGCACCGATTGGGAAAAGGCCGATTGGAGATTGGATAGGGTAGATCGCTACAGTGTCGGGAGTCGCACCTTGAATATAGACGACATTGCCCTTGTTGACGTTCACACCGGCAGTCATCGAGACGGCGGGAGTGTTGTTGCTGGTGTATGTAAACGCATCCTCAATCGCCTGTTGAATCGTGACGGCGGTAGTTTGCGCGACGTTGGTAGGATCAAAGCCGAGAATCTTCGCGCCCTGGTTCGTACCAAACGAAATCAGGTCTGACCCTTTTACCGCTTGTGCAGTCGAGCTTCCGGGTACCGCAAACTTGATCGCCAGGATATCCGCGCCCGAATCATAAATCGACACGTTGTCGACGAAGTTGGCAGGCTCTACAGCAAGTTGGCCGCCGACAAATTTCAAGCCAGCTAGGGTCGCAATATTGACGCTGACTACGTTAGCAGCAATGGTGATACCATCCCCGCCAGAAAGTCCGCCGCTGTTAAACACAACCCATTGGTCAGGTGTCGCAGTTATCGAGAAGACGTACTGAGTCGAGTTATCCTGACTGAATACGAACGCTCCTGCAGTGGGCGAAAAATAGGTCCAAGCCGAGCCGTTCCAAGTTGCAATCTGACTGTCATGGCCGGACCATGCGCCAGTACCAAGAGAGCCACCAATGATAAGGCCGATGAGATAGCGGTCGCCGGTGGCTGGCGATACAGGAGGAGTATAAGTGGTCGCACTTAGTACGTCAGGTTGGAAGTCCGACAATCCGGCTACCGCATCATCGACGTACTTCTTATTTACTGCGTCATTGTCGTTGACGGGGAATGCAAGGCTTGTCAGTCGGTTGTTACCGATCGACTGGTTGGCGATAAACGCCCGTGTGCCGGTGTTGAGAATTACATTGTTCGTCAACTGACCGAGCAGCGCGTCTGTCAGCGCATATGTTGCTGTGAGAAAAGAGTTATACGGGCCAAGGTTATCAGCACTCGTGGTGTTCGTGAGCTGGAAGCTCGCATTATAAAACAGAATGTCATTTACGTTGGCCATCGCATACCCCTTTCAAGGTCATTCGGTAACGGTTATTTCGTAAGTCTCTGGGTCGAAACTGAAGCCTTTGTCTTTTGGCAGATTGTACTTTGTTTTTATGGCTGAGCGTACTGTCTTCTCATAGACTTCAGACAGGTTTTGCCGAGCGCGTTCAATCTCTACTTCCGCGCGGGAATGCTCACTCATCTGAGCCTGAAGATTGGCTTTCGAGAGGTCGCACATTTGCATTTTGAGGCCACACGCTTCCTTAGCAGCTTTGATTGCGTTATTTCGCAGCTCGAGGTTTTGCGAATCAACAAAATGCTTGCCGATTTGTAAGACCTCCAACTCGGAAAGTCGCTTTTCATGTCCAGGCTTGATTGTTGGTAATGCTTCCATAAATTCTCCTAAACTTTGAGCCAGCGATCAAATACTGGCTGAATGAAACAGGTTCCATCGCCTACAGAATAGCCCATTCGCTGGACGAATCCCGAGGTCGGTGGAATGTCTGATAGTGAACCGTTCGCGCCTATCCAAATGTTTCCAAGAGGCAGTGCAATCGGATAAAAACCTAGAGTAAATACCAGCGCCGAAGAGGTAGACGGGCGGCTTTTAACAATGCCAATCGCAGGCGATGCCGTGTTATTAGTCGTCGCTTGTGCAACGTAATTGTTTCCTGCGAGGTATACCATGCTACCGACTTGGACCGCGTTGTCACAAACAAACTCCCTGAGAAAACTTTGAAAGTTGGAAACATCGGGAGTAGTGCCGGGAGGTCCCGGAACACCTTCAGGACCAGCGGGTCCAGCGGGTCCTACGATTCCGCCCTGGCCTTGGGAACCGAACAGTAAACCATCGTAGACGACGAGAATTCTCTTCACATTCTCGGTGACACGATAGACCGCGTCCCTGACATTCTCGTCTTTGATTCCCTTAACATCATCATCAGCAATGTAGGTGGGATCAACTCGATCGGCTGCAAAAGGATTGGAGGTTGAAAGATCACGCAGGTCCTTAAATGCCAGTCCAGTTCCTTCTTTATTGACGACAACTAGGCGACCCTTCGATGTACGAAGATCACCTATCACGTCTTCTAAATCACGAAACTTAGACATTAGGATTACCGCCTAGCATTACAGCTTTTTTCTCACCGTGAGTCCGATCGCCGATGTTCCTGTAAGTTAAAGTGTAACCTATCAGGTCTATTCGCTGAGGCAAATACTGATAAAACTGAATCGTATTCCAGTAGTAGACGTAGTCAGCCACGTTAGTCGGTACAGCCGAGTCATTGATTACGTAGATCACATACCACGTCTCAGCATCGGCTGGCCGGATATCAAGGAAAAACTTCTGTATCGCTAGGGGCTCTTGGTCTACCTCCCAAGTGACAAACTTGCCGATTCCGAGCTGCATTCCAAGCAGTGGGTCTGGGTCGGTAGTCCCCGTTGGGTCGATTCTTATCTCAATCTTTACCCACGGCTGCTCGTTGTTGGAAACCAGCGTTACCTTGATTGCCGAAGCCCATGGCGTCAATTCGCTGACAACGACACCATACTGATACTTTAGCGACTCGAACCCGACCTGCTTATAAACATTCCGTATTCTTCCCGAAAAATGACGCTTGTAGGTCACGATATGATCGGTTTTCCACTGTACATCAGATTGTTGAAAGAAGTGCTCGAGGTCAGTTTGATCGTTGGGCGTGTGATAATCGCCCGCCCATATCATGTGCTGATAATTTAGGCAATTAGCCAGTCTATCAGGCTGCGTTTGCAGGTCATTCCAGCTCAGAGGAGTCATGGAAACACCGGCTTTATTGAGGTCCCGGAGGTTGAGCATGATCTTTGTCGTAAACTTACGGCTCCAAGGCATACCGAAATCAAATGCTATAGATTTATACAGCACAACCCCGCCCGGAGTATCTGGCAATGCCTTCTGAATGACATTCTTTTGTGCTTTATACAGCTCCCTCGTGTCGGAGCTATAGTGCATAGCCCGAGTCTCATAGAGGTCCACCGGCAGTGCTACGATACCCGGATCGCCGTTCCAATCCCAGTAACGGAGCCCATTGTTGACCCGAAAGGGCATCGTAGGACTTGGACCCTCTTGAAGACTCATAACGATCTGAAACGGCTTCTTGGCCTTATCCCAGCATGACCAGTAGACGAGCCGATTCAATTCGTCGAACGTCCCTCGAAGTTGCTGGGGTCCAATTTCGGAATCAGTTGCCCGTAGATTCGCAAGCCAGTTGTTGTAGCGAACAATCAAATGATCGGTGACTCGGAACGCCCTCAGTCCATCCGTGTAGATGATACCGTTCGCAGCCCAGTAGAATACCCCGATGTTAGTCTGCACAACGGATTGATTCGATATGCAGCCAAACTCATCAGAGATTGTGCGCTGAATTATTCGACCGCTCCCATCGCTGGCTTTCTCGCCTTCCATGCGCCAAGTCTTGGTTGCAGTGAAAACAATCGGCTTATCGAGGAAGGAATTTATCCCGGTAATCTCATCGTTAAAGTCGACGAATAAACCAGTTGGTGTTGCATGAACTACACTGGGAGCCGACTGATAAACTCGCTGGATATTGTTGACGACGTTCGCGTAATAACCAATCTGATTGTTTACCGTAAAATAATAGGGACCTTGTGGCAGAGAATCATAGCTTAAAACTCCACCGTTAAAGTAAGCCTCTTCATTGAAAATGAGCTTGTCGTCGGCAGTCGAAGATTGTCCTGGAACTATGTATCCCGTGGTATTAGACCAGTTGGCAGCTATCAAACTCGCAGGCATAATCGTCGAAGTCGGTGGAACCGTATTTTCGGTGCGAAGCCAAGTCGTTACCGTTTGGTCGATATAGTAGGTATCACCCTGCGAAGCTGTTCGCGCGAATATCGCCTGTATGTTGGTCTGATAATAGAGGTCAGTCTCACGGCGCATACGAACCGCAATTCCTCCCCATACTACAGGTGCCGGAGAAAACGAAGTAGACGTGGTCTTCGCCGAAGTAAAGAAGGCCGTGACCGAAGTGCTGCCAATCTTCGAGAGAGTCCGAATCTGTGTGAATGTAGTCGGTCCATCAAACGAGAATTGACGAGGCGCACCCTCGAATAATGCATTGTAGGAGTCCCGAAGGTAAAACGCATAGCCATACTGATAGTTTCCAGGAACCGTGTCGGGTAGAGCAGCATACCACTGCGTGCTTGCCTGCTGGCCGGTCGTGAGTTGTAGGGTATCAGTGACAAATGCCTTTGGGCTCGGCGCAATGTAGTAACCGAAAGGCATATAGGCCGCGCGGGCACTTTTGTTGTATCGAACGAAAGCGTCACTGATAAGAGCGATTGTTTCGGTATAGGTCGCGGTAATCTTCGTGTTTGTGAGCGAATGCCAGACGAGGTAAAGCTGTCCCCATTGGATGTTGTATCCAACATAGTTTGCGTTCGCTCTATCATTCCAGTCCACCAGTGTAAAAACATTGTCGAGTCCGTCGATATCTTTCTGAGCTACAGCGCGAATGAAGAAATAACTTTGGACTGGCATGTCGCCAACCGCGCCTGCTCGACCCCAGCTTCTCTCACAAAATATCTGGAAGAAAGCATAGGGATCAGAGGTATGTTTTGTACCCGCATAGAGCATCGCACAATCGAGCATCTGATATTGATAGGTCGCAACGGTATTGTCATAGATAGCCGAAGTAGTGAAGGAAGTATCGTATCCGATGAATGTTTTCGGGAGTTGCGCGTTGGCACAAGTTAGTGCATAACCTTGAGGAACCACACCCGGCAGCGTAGCAATTGGAGCCAATTTTCGCAGAGGCAAGCGATTATTGTCAGGGGGATATGTGTCCGGGTCTGTGGCATATTTGTCATTGGGATTGGCTATGAATATCTTGTTGAAAGGTTCATTGGCCATGTAAAGATGAGATGACCATTCAGAGGCTTGAATATGACCACTCTCATTGAACACGGGGAGCGGTGTGCCGCTACCAAGGCTTCGAGCGTTGGCATTATAGTAACTACCGGCAATTGGCGCTGTTTGAATATTCAGTTGACCAGTAAACTTGACCTCTTCCGAGGTGAGCGTACCAGAGAAAAGAGTAGTCGAACTGCCTGTAATTGCGAAAGCACCAAGCGCCCAACTCCATTTCAAATAGACGCCACCACCTGTATCGTACCGCTTGTCAGCCGTGATCTTGGCAGTATCGACAGTGATGATAATTGACTTCGAAATCTGGTCATAAGTCACAACAGGGGTCGAACCCGACACTCCCGATTTGACGATAAAATTGTCCATCTGAAATGGGTCGGGAATGAAAAGATTGAATCCCTTTCCATCTGTGTTTGCGATGTTGAACGTGACCGATTGCGTTCGACTCTTCGGAGTGATGACTTGACTCCACGCCGATAGCTTATCAAGCTCCAATCTCGCATAAAGCTGTCCATCTATCTTTGCATCAAGATATCCATCGCCATTGCCGCCGTAACAAATCAGATAATCTTCGAGCTGAAATATCTGCGAAACATCTTTTGGAACCAATGGGCTATAAGCCACGCCGTATTCATCACGGGTACTCAAAAGATTGAGTTTATAGTTGTAAATGAGATTCTCCGACTCCTCCTGAAAAGCAGAGTCGGGATTTGTGATTAGGTCGGTGATGCCCTTACGGTGATCGCTCACTGTTTCTCTGGACCATTCTACGGGCATATAAACCTCAGTAGTAAGCGATATTGCAATCGAGTTGGGATACCGAATAAAAAGAGACGCCGTATTCAGGACTCGGTGCGCTTGTGATGTAACGCGATTGCTCGAGATAAAGCACGTTTCCGGCTGCATTCCTCACGATAACCTGAACCGGGCAAGCCGCACCTGGAAGCCATTTCATGAGCCATGATGATGGAAACTTGAGATCATATCGCCAATTGGCGGCAGTTCCAGTCCAGTCAGCAACCAACACCTCTTTGGAATACGGCGCAGTTGAACCAGCCCGCAGCAAAGTCGAGTTGTTGCCATCGTGATTGTGAGTCGATAAGCGCGTTACGTCGAAGTTATACGTGTCCCAAAAGTCTTTGTCTGTCAGCTCTGGAATCTTGTAGCCGTAGTCGATGATTTTCATGGCTGCCTCAAAACTTGTGAACAGTTATTACGCAATAGCGGGTAACTGGTGTGACCGTTGCCGTTCCAGCCATCTGTGTTAAAATTGATAAGGTAGTTGATGTTTGGGTTGCATTGCCAGAAGCGAACATATGAATTATTTGGGTCGACGTTACCTGTAAATAAATCCATGGGGTGAGGAGAGTATATCGCGTTGGGAATGGTCCAGTCGTCTGCTGAACACCGACGCAACTCGCGTTTTCTCCGAAGCGAAGTGAAGCACCAGAGGTTCCAGTATTCCACGTTGATAGACCAAGACCAACCATCAATTCCAAACTTGTTCCGTTTACGGTAGTCGTTATAGTGAAATGGCACGAACCCTGGACTCGATATATGCCAGGAGAAAGGTTCATCCCAATAGCGTTTACCCAGGAACCCATGACTGTGCTTGCGTTGTTTGTGAAAGTTCCTTGTACGGAATTGGCCCATACACCGGCTGCAGAGCCGTCTATAACTGCATCAACATATCGAGTTGTTTGTATTGCTTTATGAAGAGTGCCTTGTATGCCAGCTATCAATGCAACATCAAATCCCGTAGCTGAAGCACCACTCGTCATCAATGCTACTTCACCAGTCCCATAAGTTGCGACTCCTGTAAATCTGTCAGTGCCAGGAACCAGTCCAGGACCAATTGGATACATATATAGTTTCTGCGAACTGGTTCCATCGGAAAGCCAAGGTCTGTCCGGCAATCTCCCCGCGTAACTCACTTCATTTGTGCTGAATGAAAAACCAAGGATACTACCCTGATTCGACCAACCAGCGCCCGTGGAAGTAGTAACTAAGCTGCCGTATTTATCGCAGGCCATAAACACGTTGCCGATATTCCATATAACATAAAAAGGGTTGCCACTCGATATTAGGGTATAGGTCCATGTGACTGTATCGGTACTCGTCCAGGACGCACCATTATCTCCGACTATGACCCATCTATTCTGACTAGAATTATATACAACCGACCTCGCCACCCTTGCTACGGTAGGAAGCGTGCGATTTGTCCAGGTGATTCCGTCCGGGCTCGTACAACAAAATGAAATTGAAGCATCAACTCCACCGACGCAGACGTAGTTTCCATTACCAAAATCCATATCCTGCAAAGGCGGTTTACCCGTTGCAACCGACGTCCAAGTGATTCCATCTGGCGAACGATTTATGCCGCCATCACCACATGAGAACCAAGCGTTGTTGAGATATCTCAATCTGCAGTTTGGGTTATTGGGCTGTGACACTGCTCCTGACCAAGTAAAACCACCGTCTGTGGAGATGGAGGTCTGACCTGGACCAGCAATCATAAGTTTTCCGGTAGTCCCAGCCGCTGCAAGAGGGGAAGCTACGGGGTTTGATATCGACGTCCATTTCGATCCGTCTGAACTGCGAGCGCAGCCCTGGTTTGCAGCTACGACAAGCACATAGTTATAACCGTCCGAGGCACAGCCCTGGACGACTTGACTATTGGGATACACCGAGATGGGCACTATCTTTGAAGAAAAGAATGTAGACGATTGATCGCCCTTAAAGTTGAATAATGTTCCGGGTAGCGGTTGCTCAAGTCCAGCCGCATTCTTAAAATAAAATCTTCCATTCCGCAGCACTATTGCCTGAAAACCAGTTGGTACAGTAGCTGAAGGGCTACTCCCGATGTCTTTGTAATTGATTGTTTCGCTTGTTGGGTTGGTTCCTTGATAAGTCATAACGTCCTCACAAAATATACCAGTTAGTGCCGTCTGAAATGAATGTGTAAGACGCATATGTACTGGCCAATGAAACCGATGTTTTGCCGTCTATCGTCCCCGTCACTGTCTGAATAAAAATTGGATTCGTCCCGGCATTGCCAGCCCTATCTTTCAACACTATTTGTGCGCCGTTCGGAAGGTTCGCTAAACTTAGATTGTACGAACCGAATGATGTATCAACGGTATAGAAGTTTGGTGCGCTGACAGTTCTCGTAGTCGGTGCTCCGGTGATATCCGACACGATCAGCGACGTAACACCCTGCCAAGTCGCAGTCGTCCCATCAGTTTGTAGGTATTTGCCAGCCTGACCAGTCTGTGACGGTAAGCCTGAAGCTCCTGGAACCCAAGACGTTACAGTCCCATTGGTCGTCAAGACCTTCCCACTCTGTCCAGTTTGAGATGGTAATGGATCAAGCCAAGCAAGAGTATTAGCGGCAGTCTCAGTCAGGAATTTAGTCGAGAATGTGCCTGTATATGTCGGGAAAAAGCTAGGGAATGTTGACCAGACAGCGACCGTATTATCGCTGCCGAGAACTTTTCCGGCTTGACCTACAGGATCAGGAAGATCGCCCTGTACTGGCATCGCAGTCCATACGGGATCGCCCGTACCAATCGACTGAAGGAAGAGCCCATTAGTTCCCACTTGGCTGGGATACCGTTCGATCCAAACCGTGTTGCCAGAACCAGTTGAAGATAGAATCTGGTTAAACGTAGAAACACCAGGAGTAGGATAAACTTCTGTCCATTGCACTCCCGAACCGGACGATTGCAGGAAATAGCCGTTGTTAGTGTTATCCGGCAATGGGAAAACTGGTGCCCAAAATACCGTGCCAGCTCCATCGGTTGATAGAAATTCGCCAAGGTGGGTGGACTGGTCAGGGTATGGGCTCAGCCAAAATTCGTTTAGCCCGTCATTACCGAGAAACTTACCGGCTTGGCCTGTCGGTGGCGGAAGAACGCCTGTGCCAGCAGGAACCCAGAGAGTCTGCGTCCCATCGGTTGTTAAAACTTTGCCGGTTTGGCCTGCTTGGTTGGGAAAGACTGGTGCCCATATCGCAGCACTACCCTGAGCCTGCAAGAATTCCCCCGTATAGAGAGAAGGGTCTGGGTAGACGACATTCCATTGGAGGTCCGCTCCATCGGTGTAGAGGTATCTTCCGGCCTGCAGAGGAGGTAATACCTGTCCGGGTGGGAGGAAGTCGATATCGAGGAGCCCATCCCATCCCAGGCCAAGCACTTTAAAGCGGTCGGGAGGAACCCCCAACACGTCCTTTTGCCGAAAACTCAGTGTGACCGGATATCTCTGAGCCGGATATATTTCCCATCCAATCCCATAGTCCCAAATGAAATTATAGAACCCAACCATTGAACTGTTCGGACTATTGACGATTGGGAATTGGAATTGAAGATTTGTGTTCGTCGAAACGGTCGACTTTTGCACGACAAACGCGCAGTAACCGTTGGGAGACAAGGCCGCTGATATCGTGATCGGCACTTGAAACGTGAATTCAACGTCGAAATTTGCTGAACCAGTGTTCTGGTCAAAAACGCGAATCACGTCGCTTGACGCGATAAAAGTCGCTGGTAATAAAGCAGGCGATGCAGTCCACAATTCGAGCTGAAAGGCATTACCATCAAGGTCGCCAAGATTTTGCGAATTGAACCGCAAAGTCGTAGTGATAGCGATGATGTTCTTTGCGAGCGTCGGACCAGCTATCGTGAAACCGTATTTATCAGTTTGATTTTGGAAATTGGTGTTGGTCTGACCGCCAGTTCCCATATATCCAAACGCTTCGGTTGTCGCGGGTGTAGATGTGTAGACAACGTCTGTGTTTCTATCTACAGAAGTTTGTGCGCCACCGATCGGACTCCAAGGCGCTGGACTCGAGGTTGATGTGTAGACATAAGTCACGCCATCAATATAAATCTGTCGACCCTCGAAAAGATCGGTTGTGGGAAAGGCAGAAAGTACCTCGACGCCTGCCACTTTGAGACTATTGTAGACGTACATTCTGCTCTCCCGAGGAGGAGGGTGTTCAGCGAACACCCCATAATTTAGGCGACGTTGAAAGGGAAGTCAGGAATATTGTAAATTGCTACTGAGCTGCTAGGATTTCTATATAAAAAGTCCCCAGCGAACACGATATCTGTCGTGTACAGGAAACCATCCGTTTGCCGAGTTGTGTAGTATTTCAGTCCATCAGGCGTGCTCATCACCTGCCACGGCTTGTTACCACAGAAAAAGTCCAAATACTTGGTGTCGATTCCCGCGATCCAATCGTCTTGCATCTCTCTGATACCGATCAGCTCACAAGCACCGGCAACACCGCCGACCTCAATCATGGAGTATCCAGCGAAACTCACGTTCGGCTTGATGTTCTTGTATGCACCGGAATTTGTTTCCAGAGCAAGCAAGCAAGCAGAGTAGTTCTTGTAGCTCATCACGAATTGCTTAGGCTCAGCACCAAGCTGATAGCCTTTACGCATCGCATCAAAAACTACTTGAAGCATGTTAGAGCCCTTGACCGCCGTGTTAGTACCCCAATCACCAGTACCGGCGCTACCGCCTGCATTGTATTGGATCGCCTGCATGTAGGGTGCGGTTGTTTTGGTTAGAGAAGCGAAGGTATCAGAGCCGCCAGCGGAAGCTGGGAGCAGCATCGCGCGAAGGGAACCGAAGTTGGTCGTGTTACCGCCGTCGATGTACATATTGGTGTTGGCTTCCACCAAGCCCGCAAGGTCAACGGGAGTCGCGCCGCCACGAGTCGTCGTGTAAAGACAGATTCCGGTGTTGACGTTGATGTTGCCAATATAGCCAGTAACAGTCGTCGTACCGTCTGAAGTAACGACTTTCTGGCCGATCGTGAATCGGTCAGGGTGAGCTACAGCCCACACGTCTGTCGCTGCGTCAAATGCCGTTGCTGGCCGATCAAGAAACGTGCCGTTCAAAACCTGAATCGAAACTGACTGCTTGAAGAGCTTCATAAGCTGGTCAATTTGATCTGGCAAAATTCGTAAAAAGTTTTGGGCCGACAGGGTGAAATGGTCTAAGTACAAGTCACGACTATGGAATTGCAAACTGCCGTATGCTTCTTTGTATCCTGGCAAGCTGCCACGGAGGTAAGTTGCACCATCTACATCAGCAATGTCAGTCAGCCCACCCATCTTCATCGAAGACGCAAATGATTGCTGAATTGGCACGATCAACTGGCCACCTTGCCACGTCTTGATCATGTTTGCGTTGGACATAAGCCAGTTCTGTTTCTGAAAAGTCTGCTCGAGTATGTCACTATATACGAGCCACTCGTTCAACATGGCGGAGAACGTGGCGCTCTTTGTCGTTGCCATCGGATTACCCTTCTCTAGCGATTCATGCTAGCTGCAAGTTTTCGTAAATCATCGGTGCTTTGAAGCCTTTTTTTCACCGCGCTACCCGTTTTACCTGACCCAAGATTTGGCAATGATGCACTCGCTCTTTGAGGCACTTGCGGGACCTCAGTTTGCTGAGCCTGTACTTCGCCCAAAAGGCTTTTCATGCGCTGATAGGTGCTTCCGACAACCGCCGACGGTTCAAGGTACTGGCCGTTGTGAAATTGAAGCGAACCGTAGTCATTCACTTCTTTCTTGAAAGCACCCGCGCCCATACGCTTGTCGAATTCCTTCTCGAAGCGCGAAACTTCTGGGTCAGAGTAGGCTTGCATCATCTTCATATCGTGCATTTGACGCTGCATTTGCTGCGTTTGCTGCGTGTACTGGGAAAGGCTTTGCTCTTGCTGGAGCATTTGAATAGAGCGTTCTTGGTTCGCATCATACTGAGCTTTCAACTCAGGATTTTGCATGTACTGCATTATTTCGGATGCAGCCTCTAAAATCTTGTGATCTGGAATCTGCCACACCTTGCGAAATGTGCCAAAATCTTTTTCTTTCATATCGTTAATTTTCTGAAGGCCGTTGCTCATCTGTTCCCATTGCTGATTAAGTGAGCCGTACTTCCCATTAACGTCTGAATATTTCCGCTCAAAGTCGTCTGCACGACTCTTCACAGAATCAAGTCCGTAAGCCTTGGTGTAAAGATCGCGGAGCTTATCCTCATTTTCTTTCGAAGTAATCGACGGGCGAACCCACTCATCAAACTCGTGTTCGTCGTCTTTCACCTTAAAGGAATAATTCGGTTGATACTCGGGCTCTTCACTCGCGGGCTCAGGGCTTTCGACTCCCGAATCCGTATCCAAAACTTCTGGGCTATCAAACTCGTCCATAAATTCTCCTAGCCTTGCGGGCTTTGCATTGGCGCTTGCTGAGGCGCTGGTTGTTGCTGTTGTTGGTTCATCTTACCAATGTCCGCTTGCGCGGCAAGGGGAAGGTTATTGAGTTGCTCGACGTTGGTTCCCTGCGAAGCGAGCTTTTTGATCAGCCAGTCCATCGACTCATAAGGCACGCGCGCCCTTGATTGCTTCCCATCAGCCGTTTGGACATAGTAGTCCACGGTGATCAAGCCGCCACCCGAGGGGAGGAAACCCGACGTAGCTTGCGCTGCATCCTGTTGCTGTTGCTGCAGGAACTGTTCGTGAGCTGTCAGTCTGTCATTGTATGCGTTCTGAATTTGTTGGCTCAAGAGAGGAAAATCCGCCGAATTCATGCGGGTTTGCAGGCGTTCGATCATATAGTCGTGATCACACTTGTCAAAGAAGAACGGAATCTCGCCACGGTCCAGACTCAGTATCACTGCATCCGCCGTATCGCTCTTGGTTGTCATGTCTTTGAACATTTGTTCGTCGTTAATGAACGGAAATTGACGGATAACGTGCGCGATTGCATCTGGCGGCAGCGAGCTACCCGCATATTGCATGACCTGCGAAAGTTGAATCGACCTGCCCATCGTCGATGAAAAGTCATCGGTTCTTGGCTCAATTTTGATCGAATAGTTATTCGGATTCGTGTTTCGAAACTCAGGAATATTTACTGTTTCGCTCTTTCCAACGATCGGAATGACTTCGTCGTCGGGCATGTATCGCCGCGATAGTTTCAAGCTGTAGTCGATGATATCAAGAATATGTTTCTCGATCTTCTCGCCATAAAGTGAAAACTTCATCTTATCGCGCACGCTTCGAAACAGCATTGCCATTGCATCGTTTTGCCCGCTCGTTATCTTGTCTTCATCTTGCTCCGGGACTTGAGCAATTCTGTACATCTCAGCAATTTGACTCTGCATATATTCCGTGTATTGCTCACCAGACCGGCCAGGAATGATTGTTGGCATGTTTGCCGACGCATACGAAAGACCCTTCAAACCGTTGCCCACACTGGACGTTGACAACTTGCTTCCCGCTTGGTAAACAACGGTCGACGCGCCCAACACAAGGCTTTCAGTGATAATCGCGGCGGCGCACCTATTGATTTCAATTTGGAAGGGTTTTATTTGGCGGATAACAGAATAACCCCGAGGATTCTCTGGGCTTTCGTCATAAATAGAGTTGAATATAGGAAATCCATCAGGCAACTCACCCTTTTCTAAAACACCATGATCTGTGCCGAAATAAAAGTATCCTTTTGGGTACTCGCGGCACGGCTTAAAATAATACTCACGGAGCTGAACGTATTCGCCGGAATCATGATACATGCCTGTAAATCCATCGAACCAATCCGTGTCATTCGCATCACCGCTCTGCTTTATTATCTGCCACTTCTCCTCGTCACCCGCATATTTTTCCTGCAGTACGCGAGTCGGTAGGTTCTTTCGGATGCAAACCCATTTACATGTAGCCCATGAGTCACTATCGGGATCGGTCAGCAAATTATAGGGAGGTATTCGCTCGTAGATTAAGGCGTGCTTAAAAACTGGTTCTTTCCCCTCGTAGTGCGAAAAGTCACCGCCGTTCGGGTCATGGAATACTTTTGTCCAGGATTCCCCGCAAACAACAAAATCATGAATCATCTTGGCGTAAAACGAAGTCAAAGAATGTTTGTGCAGTAGATAGTCGTAGACGCTCGCATTCAGCTCGGCACTCTTTTGATCGCTCAACTCCTTGGGGTTTTTTGGGAAAACACTCCCCCCAGGAGCACGGTTTTGGATCGTATTTCTGATAAACTTCGTGATGTTTTGAATATGATTCTTAGTGATGCGAATCGTGCGTTGCTGCTGAGCTGTGTTATTGAGCCCAGTTCTATTTCCCGTGAATCTATCTTGCTTTGGGTGATGATTGCCGATATCTAAAAGAATATTTGTTCTTATTTCCGCGAAGTGAGCGTTTAAACTACGCTCTGCATCGGTATAAAGTACGTTCAGTTCTTTCTTAGATTTTCCCATAAGGCATCCTCATAAATTCCTCGTACCGCAGCGGATCATCAATCATCAGGTTCTGTAGACGAAGCTCGTTGAGATCATCATCGCTATTGAGTGTTCTCTCTAGCTCAATTCGCTTGTCCTGTTCAGTCATTGTTGGTTGTCCAGCTTGCGGCGAGACTTCGAAGAATTTAAGGCTCAGGTCGCCTAGTTGGAATTCACTTATACCCGCATTTTTGCAGGTCTTAATGATGGTTGCAATGTCTTTCGGTGAGAGTGTCACGGCAAGTCCTTAAATAGATTGTAGACCTCTTCGATATCTTGAAGAAGCTCGTCGTGAAGCTGAATCATCGGATCGCCCGTCCTATCCAATCCCTTATAGAAAGCCATTCGGGGGTCGATTGCCTCTCTTGATTCAGTCTGTTTTGGTCTGATGATCGGGGTAGTCCTGAGAGGGCATAGGCTCAGAGCGTAACGGAGTGCGTCGGCCAAGTCGTCTCTGCGTTTTCTCTTGTTAGTGTCCGTGCCTATGCTTTGGAGTTCTTGTATCAGGAAGTCGTTATCGCCAATCCCGTCCCCAACAAGGACTTTGAGCTGATTATCCCTGATAACCATGTTCAGCAGATTGATACCTATCTCGTGACTTTTCTCGGCCTTGTTGACAACCAAACCCTCGCGGCCTGCAAACTCAAAGAAATCGGTCGCCGCCCAATCCGCGTAACATATATACTCCATGCCTTCCGTGAGAATCTTCATTTGCATCACAAGGTCTGCTTGAGTCATACGCTGCTTTTTACTGGACCAACTCTTGACGACTCGCACGTTTATATACTCGGGACAGACTGCACAGACCACTATCGCTGAACTATGACCCCACTCGCCGCCAGCTCCAAAGTCGACCCCAACATAATATGTCCAACCCTTGAGAGCCGTGACGCCCACTGGCTCAGTGTTTTTGTCATAAACCCAGTCAGGATGGAGTAGACCAGAGGTTTTGATAAACCTGCCAAAAATACGCCTCTGTATTTCTGCCGGGTTACGATATTTGGGGATTAGCTCGTTCTCGATATAGTCTCTCGTCCATACCTTGCTTGGCGTGCCGTCACAATATTTCAGACAATCGAACGCTGAAACCTGCCGTTTCCACGCATTTTTGAACGTCTCTTCCTCGAGTCCCTGCATTTCCATGCACTGATACAGGTAAAGTTGGCCGAGAGTCGCAGTGAAGCACATGCTCACATAACCAGACCCGATAGCTTGACGTGCCTGGGTCCGTACCATCAATTCATCGTAGTGCGCTTCTGGTGTTTCCTCATCGAGAAACACCGCATCAGCGGTCGACGCTTGCAAAGAACTAGGAGATTGGGAGTAATTCCTGAAAAATAATGTCACTCCGCTATTAAACTTCACGGATTCTATGTATTTTTTATCGTAATTCGCTTTCCAGCCATATCTTGGATCATCAATCATCGCACCGCGACTCATATACATCTTGACCCATTTTTCATGCCATTCCTGAGTAGCTAGCTTGTTCTCTGGGTATAGATACAAAAATGACTTAGGATTCAAATTAGGAAAGTAATACGGCCAGAGATCTTGACGGCACGCCTGATTTATGCAGCGAAGGATCTGTATCGAGCTTTTTCCAATTTGGTTCGCAGCCGTGAGAAAAGCGAGGAGCTTTCGATTTGTGAGAAAATCCCTCTGCCACTCATATA
>Ga0315287_10002916_pt1 | contig 16379 bp, 15 predicted proteins | sample YL17G11_0_MG_FD_205037 | JGI IMG/M metagenome (GOLD analysis project Ga0315287, IMG submission 205037) | Sediment microbial communities from Yellowstone Lake, YNP, Wyoming, USA - YL17G11_0 | ecosystem: Environmental > Aquatic > Freshwater > Lake > Sediment | place: USA: Wyoming | collected... | reverse complement strand
GCGTAGTCGAAGGCGGGGCGATCGACTTCTTCGCCGCCGTGGCCGTAGCCGTTGATGCCGGCGTAGATGAGGCTCGGCTTGCGCGCGAGCAGCGTCTCGTGATCGAGTCCGTACTTCACGCGCCGGCCCGGCAGCAGATTCGTGGTGACGACATCCGCGGTGTCGACGACGCGCAGCAGCGCGCTGCGCGCGTCGGGGTTCGTCAGGTCGAGCAGTAGCGAGCGCTTGCCGCGGTTGTCGAGGTGGAAGCCGGGGCCCTCTGGGAACTCGCTCTTGAAGCCGGAGAACATCGGGCGGCTGCGCCGGTAGATCTCGCCCTTCGGCGGCAATTCGATCTTGATGACATCGGCGCCGAGATCGGCGAGCAGCGACCCGGCCGCGGGCACGGCCACGAAGTGCGCGATCTCGATCACGCGTACGCCTTCGAGCGGAGCGTTCATCCCGGTCCTCCCTGGTTCGCGCTAGCGGCGGGTCGGCGACGGCGACGCGCTGCGATCGCGGACGCCTTGCACACCGGGGAATCTTCGCCTCGCCGCCTTCGCAGAGATTTCGGCAAGGAGTCCTCCTCGGTGCGCCTCGAATCGCGTTCCGCTTCGCCGCCGCCCGGCGTCGAAGCGGGATCATAAGGCCCCGCCTGAGCAACCGCAGATCTCTTCTGCCACGCGAAGCTCCCGCGCGCCACCTCCCCCCAGAAGTACCGTGGGAGAGGTGCGCCGTGAAGTTGCTCTCGCCGGGATCTCTCGCGGCCCGGCTTGCGATGGTCGGCGCCACACTCGGGACGCCGGCCGCGGCTTCGGTGATCGCCGGCAACGCGGTTTCGGTCGAGGTCTCGAGCGAGACGATTCGAGTTGTTTCCACGGTCGAAGACGATTTCTTCGGCGACGCGAGCCGCTGGCTCTTCCAGTACCAATTGTCCGGCAACTACGAACCGTCTCCGACGGATACCAACGGGATCAGCTCGCTGCAGATCCTCTTCGGCGGCCTCGTGCCGAACGTCACCGACCAGAGCGGCCCGGCAGGCTGGGACTCCAACGCGACCGGCGTCGCGCCGCCATTCGGCGCGGGCTGGAGCCTGCCGAACGCGGCTGGCTTCGGCGTCGGCCCGAACAGCGGCGAGGTGCTCTTCTCCTTCGCGGTTCCGGCGGGCACCGCATTCACCAGCGAGGACCAGGGCAGCTACGCGAGTTCCCACTCCCTCGACGTTCCGTTCGGGCTCGTCGCGCTGGTGGACGACGCGAGCGGCCAGGGTCCGGTCGTGCCGGTGCCCGAGCCGACATCGCTGCTGCTCGGGCTCGGCGCTGGCCTCGCGGTGTTCTGCCGCAGGCGACCGGTTCGATGAGCCTCGCCGCTCGCCTGCGGCTCGCTACGCAACGCCCGATGATCCTCGCCGCTCGCCTGCGGCTCGCTACGCGGGACGCGGTGCGGTGACGGTCACGCTGGTCGTCTACTCCGACTTCCTGTGCCCGTGGTGCTGGAACGCGGCGACCAGGCTCGCGTCGGTGCAACAGCAACTCGGCGACGATCTCGAAATCGAATGGCGCAGCTACTTGCTGCGACCGAGTGGGCAGCCGGGCCGCAGTCTCGAGAAGTTCCGCGCGTATACGCAGAGCTGGCTGCGCGTTGCCGAAGACGAGCCGCGCGCGCCGTTCCAGGTCTGGGCGAGCGACGCGGGACCGCCGTCGCACAGCGTGCCGCCGCACATCGTCGCCAAGGCGGCGGCAGCGCTCGGCGCTGACGAAGGTCGCCGGATGCGCGAGCGCCTCTTCCGCGCGTACTTCGCCGAGAGCCGCGACATCAGTGACCGCGCAACGCTGCGCGCGCTCTGGAGCGAAGCGGAGCTGCCGGATGACGCGTTCGCGAACTGCGACGATCCGGCGCACGCGCGCCGCGTGCTCGAAGATCACGAGGAAGCGGTGGCGCTCGGCGCCAATGGTGTTCCCGCCGTGCGCCTCGCCGACCAGGACTTCGTGCTCGTCGGCGCGCAGCCCGAGGCCGTGTATCTGCGCTGGCTGCGACGCGTCCTCGAAGCACGCGTCGACACCGCGTAGCGCCGCGTTCCCAGCGTCCGATGCGCGCCCCGCTCTCGATCGCGATCGCAGTCCTGCTCGCCGGCTGCCAGCGGGCGGAACCGCCCGGTAAAGCCGTTGGACAGGTCCTGTGTCGCGACCTCGATGCACACTACGAGGCGACCTATTCGGGCTACGCCGCGCTGGCCGACTGCGTCCGAGATCCGAAGATGCTGAGCGAGGGACACCGCCGCGTCGCGCAGCTCGGTGCGGGCGACTTCGATTTCGGCGACGGCCGCCGCTTCGAGCTGACCCGCGGTTTCGCCGTGCAGGGCGCCGGGCCGGATGCGACGCGAATCCACGCGAGCCGCCCCACGCTGCAGGTGTTCCAGGACGACATCTACTCGGCGTTCCTCGTGCGCGGCGCGAACGTGCGGCTCGCAGATTTCACCTTCGACGGCTTCTGCCACGCCGGCCCGAGCCCCGCGCCCGCTTGCGAAGCGAAGGACGCGCACACGCTACTCGCGATCGTCGTGGCGTGCGGTTACGGCATGGAGCGCGCGCCCGACTGCGACGTCGACGGGCTCGTCGTCGAGAACGTGCGCGTGCTCGGCGTGAAGACGCCGTTCCTCGCCACCTCGTCGCCGGCGCATCCCGAGCGCAACGAGAAGGGCCTCTTCGCCAACTTCCGCGACCTGCACTGGACGATCCGGCGCTTCCAGGTGTCTGGCCGCGACGCGGAGTTCCGCTATGCGCGCATCTTCGAGCTGGGCAACGGCGCCACCGCCGAGATCTCGCGCGGCCTCGGCGTCGGCGTCGAAGCGCCGCGTCGCTATCTGGTGGACATCGAGGACACCGACATCGACACCCACGTCGGCATGGGGGGCGGCCAACTCGCCGGCATCTTGACGATGGCCGTGAACGACGATCGCGTCGATTTGCGCGTGCGGCTCACGAACTCCCATTGGCGCGGCGCCGAGCGACTCGTCGGGATCGCCAATCACAGCGTCGCGGGCGACGACGGCGACGACGGCAGCGTCACCTTCAGCTGCATCGACTCGGCACTCCACGCCGATCCGCGCGAGTTCGCCGGCCGCGACTTCGGCAAAGCGGGCTCGACGGCGTGTCCGCCCTTCGCCGCGGCCGTCTACGTCGGCGAGTTCTCGCGCCGCGGCGGCACCTTCACCTCGCGCGCAAACCTGGTGCGCTGCCCCGTGAGGATCGAGGCGGGCCTCGCGCTGTGTCCGAAGCCCGCTTCGCTCGACCTCGGCACCGATGCGATCGCCGCGCACGTGTCGGCTTGTCTCGAGGAGAGTCCCGTCGATCCGGCGCCGCGCGGCGCCGGCCGCATCGTGCCACCGCCGTGCATCGAGTCGAAGGAGCCGAGCCGATGAAGCGCGCCGAGCCCGGGGAGGAAACGCATGTCCACCGTTCGCTGTGAAATCGAAGGCCCGATCACCCTCGTCACGATCGACCGTCCGTCCGTGCGCAACGCGGTGGACGGCGTGACCGCCGCCGCGCTTGCCGACGCCTTCCGGCGTTTCGACGCAGACCCAGAGCAGTCCGTCGCCATCCTCACCGGCGCGGGCGGCACGTTCTGTGCGGGGGCCGATCTGAAGGCGCTCGCTGCGGGACGCGGCAATCGCGTCGAAGCGGATGGCGACGGCCCGATGGGGCCGACGCGGATGTGGCTCTCGAAGCCGGTCATCGCGGCGATCGAAGGACACGCCGTCGCCGGCGGCCTGGAACTCGCGCTGTGGTGCGACCTGCGTGTCGCCGCACGCGACGCGGTGTTCGGCGTGTACTGCCGTCGCTGGGGCGTTCCGCTGATCGATGGCGGCACGCTGCGGTTGCCGCGCCTCGTCGGCATGAGTCACGCGCTCGATCTGATCCTGACCGGCCGCGGCGTCTCCGGCGACGAGGCGCTGCGCATCGGACTCGCGAATCGGATCGTCGAGCCTGGCGCTGCACTCGCAGCCGCACGCGAGCTCGCGCAGCAGCTCGCGCGCTTGCCGCAGCGCTGCCTGCGCGGCGACCGTCGCTCCGCGTACGAACAATGGCACCTCGCTCTGCCGACCGCGCTCGCCAATGAAAATCGCATCGGCATGGAGGTGATCGCGTCCGGCGAAACGCGCGAAGGCGCGAGGCGCTTCGCGCAGGGCGCAGGACGCCACGGTCGTCCCGAATGAGCGCCGTACGCTGACCCCGCACGAGGAGAATGCATGTCCGAGAATCCGACGGAACAGTTCCAGCACCTCGGGGGTCGTTCGCCCGAGGAAGCGACCTTCTTCTGGAGCGGCGGCCCGATCGAAGTCGCACCGCGCACGTTCTTCCAGTGCGCGTTCAGCTCGTGCACCGGCTTCGAGACCGACGAGGGTCTGGTGCTGGTCGATACCGGCCTCGCGCGCCTCGCGCCGAATCTCGCCGCCCGGCTGCGCGAGCGCACGCCGGCGCCCGTGCACACGGCGATCTATACGCATGGCCATGTCGATCACGCCTATGGACTCGATGCGTTCCTGCTGCCGGGCCAGCCGGCCCCGCGTGTCGTCGCGCAGCGTGCGGTGCCCGAGCGCTTCGCGCGCTACGCGCGGACCGCCGGACACAACGCTGCCGTGAACGCGCGCCAGTTTGGCGGCACCGTCGTCGATGCAAACCGCTCCGCCTACGAAAGCTTCCGGATCGCACCGACGCCGCCCACGCTGCTCTACGACAACCGCCTCGAGCTCGAAGTCGGCGGCGTCCGCTTCCAGCTTTTTCATGCGCGCGGCGAGACCGACGATCACACCTGGATCTGGTGCCCCGAGCGCGGCGTGCTCTGCACGGGCGATCTCTTCATCTGGGTGATGCCGAACGCGGGGAATCCGCAGAAGGCGCAGCGCTATCCGTGGGATTGGGCGCGCGCGCTGCGCGACATGGCCGAGCTCGGCGCGACGACGCTGTGCCCGGGCCACGGTGGTCCGATCGTCGGCCAGCCCATGAAGATCCGGCAGATGCTCACCAGCAGCGCCGACTTCCTCGAGACGCTGGTCGCGCGCACGCTCGCGGTGCTGGAAGACGGTTCTCCGCCACACGTCGACATCGTGCGCCGCGTCGAGATCCCGCCGCACGAGGAGCCGTGGTTGCAGCCGCTCTACGACGAGGCCGAGTTCATCATTCGCAACGTGATCCGCTACTACGGCGGCTGGTGGTCGGGACGGCCGAGCGAGCTGAAGCCCTCGCCGCGCGATGCGGTCGCGCGCGAGATCGCGGCGATCGCCGGCGGCGCGCGCGCGCTGGCCGAGCGCGCAGAGCGCGTCGCCAGCGCCGGCGATCTGCGCAGCGCGTGCCACCTCGCCGACTACGCGCTCGAGGCCGATCCGCACGACGCGGGCGTGCGGGAGGTCGTCGCGGGACTCTACGAACAGCGCGCCGCGGGCGAGTCGAGTCTGATGGCGCGCAACCTGTTCCGCAGCGCCGCAGCCTACGCACGCGAGGGGCGGCCGTTCGCTTGATCGAAGCTGCGGCGGCGTGGCTCGGCATGGACGTTTCGGGAATACTCGCTGGCCTGCGAGAGCCCGACGAAAGAGAAGCATGCCTGGCGCGCCCATTCTGTCCGTCGTCGTTCCTGCCTACAACGAGGCACGTCGCATCTCCGCCACGCTCCGGGCGATCTCGGACCACTTCGCCGCGGCACCCTACACGGTGGAGCTATTGGTCGTCGACGATGGCAGCAGCGACGACACCGCGGCCGCTGTGCGCACGCTGGCACCGTCGCTCGCGCTGCCGCTGCGACTGCTCCGCTACACGCCGAATCGCGGCAAGGGCTTTGCGCTGAAGGTCGGCTTCGCCGCGAGCCGCGGTGACCTCGTGCTCTTCACGGATGCCGATCTCTCGACGCCGATCGGGGAGGCAGACCGCCTGCTCGCCGAACTCGACCAGGGCGCCGACATCGTCATCGGCTCGCGCAAACGCGCCAGGGCCCACATCGAAGTGCACCAGCCCTGGCTTCGCGAGTCGCTCGGAAGGGGTTTCACCTTTCTCGTGCGGATGCTGATCGCCGACGTCACCGATGCGACGTGTGGCTTCAAGGCGTACCGCGGCGACACCGGCCGCGATCTGTTCTCGCGGATGCGCGTCTTCGACTGGAGCTTCGATGCCGAGATCCTGTGGATCGCGCGACAGCGCGGGCTGCATCTCCGCGAAGTCCCGGTGCGCTGGAGCGACCAGGTTGGCACCAAGGTCGATCTGCGTCGCGACGTCTTCCGGTCGCTGGTGGGGATCGCGCGCATTCGCAGCTACGCGGCGCTGGGCCGCTACGGTGCGCCGCTGCCGCTCGGCGTCGAAGCGGAGACTTGGAGCTGTGCGGAACGGATCGCCGAAAGCAGGGATGGGGCCCTCGGAGCGCCCTGTTGAGCGCAGAATCCGAGCAGCAGCGCCGCTTCTACGAGACACGCGTCCACGAGCATCTGCAACCGCGCGATCAGGACTTCTACGCCGAGAAGCTGGCGACGGTGGTCGCCGAGTCGCTGGGCCTCGGCCCTGGCGACCGCGTGCTCGAGGTCGGCGCCGGCTTCGGTCGCTTTACCTTTGCGCTGCTCGAACGCTGCGGATCGGTCGTCGCGAGCGACCTCGCCCCGCGCGCGCTCGAGACGCTCGAACGCGCGCGAGACGAACGCGGCATCCCGGCCCTGCGCTGCACGACGCGCTGCCTGGACGTCACGACGCTCGACGCCGATGGCGTTGGCGAGCGCTTCTCGTTCCTGGTCGGATTCTTCCTGCTCCACCACCTGCCGGACGTTGCCCGCGGTGTTGCACGCCTCGCGCCGCTGCTCGCGCCGGGCGGCCAGATGGCGTTCGTCGAGCCGAACCGCCGCAATCCGCTGTTCCTGGCGCAGCTGGCCTGCTGCCCCGACATGACCTGGGCGGAGGAGAAGGGCATGTTCCAATTGAGCCATAGCGGTGTCACCGACGCCTTTCGCGCCGCCGATCTCGTGCCCGCGCCCGTCCAGCGTTTTGGCTTCTTCCCGCCGCAGTTGCTGAATCGCAGCCATGCCGCCCGGCGACTCGAAGCGCGGCTCGAGACCGCGGCTGCGCTGCGGCCGCTGCTTCCGTTCCTGCTGCTCCGCGCGCGCCGGGCGCCGGCTGGATGAACGACGCCGAGTTCCAGCTCTACGAAGGCTTCGAGGACGACCAGTGGTGGTTCGTCGGCAAACGTCTGCTGGTTCGCGCGCTACTCGGCGATCGCGCTCCGCGCGGGCGACTGCTCGATCTCGGCTGCGGCATGGGTGGACTGCTGCGCGAGTTCGAAGACACAGCCCGCTGTTTTGGAGCCGATCGATCGGCCTACGCGTTGTCCGTCTGCCGAGACAAGGGCGCCCACGGGCTCGCACGCGCGGATCTGTTGGCGCCGCCCTTCCGCGACGCCAGCTTCGACACGCTGCTCGCGGTCGACGTGATCGAGCATCTCGACGACGACGTCGGCTTCCTGCGCCGCGCCGCCACCCTGTTGGAGCCCGATGCGCGCTTCGTGATCGTCGTGCCGGCGTTTCCGATGCTGTGGAGCCAACACGACGAGACCTTCCAACATCGGCGCCGCTACACCGCGCGGGGGCTCGAGAGCGCGGTGCGCGCAGCCGGGCTGATGCCCATGCGCACGACGTACCTCCACACGCTGATCTTCCCGGTCGCGCTGGTCTGGCGCGTCGCTTCGCGTCGGCTCGGGCTGGGACGCTTCGCACCCCCGCACGACTTCTGGCCGATTCCGTGTTGGCTCAACCGTTCGCTGGCGAGGGGCTACCGGCTGGAGGCGTGCTGGCTGCGCCGCTTCGATCTACCGGTGGGCGTGTCGGTCGCATGCGTCGCCCGGCGCGCGCAGTGAGTGCGCAAGGTCGGCGATGAGCGACCGCACGAGTTCCGCCGATCGCTGGCTGCCATGGCTGCTCGCGTTCGCCACCGCGGCGGTTCTGCTTCCGCTCCGCGGCTACGGCCTGATGATCGCCGACGACGGCTGGTATCTGCAGCCGGTGCTGCGGATGCGCGCGGGCGAGATCCTCTATCGCGATGTCTGGACCTTCTACGCGCCCGGCATCCATCACGCCGTCGAGTGGTTGTTCCGCGTGACGGGGCCATCGATCCTGGCAGCGCGAACGTTGCTCGCGCTCGGGATCGTCGTCTCGGTCGTGCTCACCTACCGCCTGGCGCGACGCTTCGCGCCGCCGTGGCTTGCCTGGCTGCCGGCCGCGGTGTACGCGCTCGCGCCCGGTCCCTGGCACAAGGCGTACTTCGCGACCTGTACGGCGCTGTTCTTCGTGTTGCTCGCGCGCGCGCTCGAGCGGCCCGGCGCGAAGCGCTTTGCTGCGCTGGGTGCGATCGCGGGCGTGACGCTCGTCACGCGGCAGGACATCGGCTTGCTGCAGATCGCCGCCGGACTCGTCGCCACGCTGCTGCCCGCAGGCTGGCCGACGGCCTTCGGGCGCACGACGCGAGCGCCCCGCCTGTCGCTCCGTTGGGCCGCTGCGTTTCTGCTCGCGTTCGCGGTGCCCGTCGCCGCGACGGCCAGCTACTACGCCGCGCACGGTGCGCTGCACGATCTCCTCGACGCCACGTTCGTGCGCGCCTTCGGGCAGGCGGGCGCCCATCCGGCGCTGCTCGGTCACCTCCTCAGCCCGGCCAGTTTCGCGCAGGCGCCCGAGGGCCGCGCGGTCGGCGCGCTGATGTTGCTGCCGCTCGCGCTCTACCCAGCGCTCGCGTTCGTGCTGGTCGCGCGCTTGCGTCGCGAAGGTCTCACGGCGCGCAATGCGTTGCTCGGCGCACTGATCGCGTACGCGATCGCGACGCTCTCGCAGGCGTACTTCCCGCTGCTGCTGCTGCGCTTCCTGCAGAGCGCACTGCCGTTCTATCTGCTCGCCACGATCGCGGTAGCCGACGGGGCGTCCGCGCTTCGAGCCCGAGACCACACGCTCTCCGCTCAGGCGCTCGTCGCGACTGCGTTCGGCGCGGCCGCGCTGCTCGTCGGTCTGGTGATCTTCGGTCTGCCCGGCGTCCGCCAGCCGATCTACACCGGGTCGTTGCGGATGCTGCGCTACAGCCAGCCCGTCGAGGTGCTCGGCGCTTCGATCCAGGAGGATCGAGGACTCGCGGAGGAGATCCGGCTGGTTCGCGCGTTTTTCGCAGCGAACGTCGCGACCGGAGAGCCGACGATCGCGCTGCCGATCCATCCGCTCTACAACGTGCTGCTCGCGCGCCCCAATCCGACCCGCTACATCGCCGATCATCCGAGCGGCGACTTCACGATGACGGCGGAGCAGAAGCGCGCCGAAGCCTTCCGTCTGCTCGCGAGTCCCACGCATTTCGCGATCGTCGATCAGCGCTGGTACGCGCGGCCCACGGCGCCGGACCCGCTCCTCGCCGCGCTGCGCGATGAATTTCATCCGGTGCGCGGCTACGGGACGGTGCTGCTGCTCGCGCGCGGCAACGACCCGGAGTGGCGCGCGTTCGCGGCACGACTGCGGCGCGCGATCGCGACCGGTCCGATGCCGGCCGACGTCCCTCCGTGGCGCGCGTTTGCGACCGCGCACCCGGACGAACCGCTCGCGTGGCGGATGCTCGGGCTCGCGCTGCAGGCGAGCGGCGACGCCCCCGGCGCGATCGAGGCGCTGCATCGTGCGGTGGAACTCGATCCGCAGGATGCCCGGCCGCTCGAGATCACCGCCGCGATGCTGGCGAGCAGCAACCGCCGCGACGAGGCGATCGCGGATTTGCGCCGCGCCCGCGCGGTTCGCAACAGCGACGCGCTCGACGCGCTCGACGCGCGGATCGGCGCCGCAAGCGAGTAGCCGCGGCGCGGCGGCTACACGACCTGCGGCTTCGGGAAGTGCACGTACTCCTCGATCAACAGCTTCGCGAGCTCGCTTTCGCTCGGGCGCTCGCCGCCGAGACGGCCGCGCTCGCGCAAGTCCGCGCAGAGCGTCGCGAGGATCCGTTCGAGCGAGAGGTCGTCCTCGTGGCGCTCGACGCGCCGGCGGTCGGCCTCGTCCGCGTAGCAGTACGCCTTCCACGAGACCGAGAGGCGCAGCTCGTCCCAGTCGTAGTGGGCGAGTTCACGGTCGCCGTCGAAGAGGCACCAGGTGCCGCCGCCTTCGGAGCGCAGCTGCATGCCCTTCGAGAAGCGCGGCGCGGGATCATCCGATGCGACGCGATCGACGCCGTGGAAGATCGTGTCGGTGTCCATCAGCACCGCGGTGTTGTGGCGCGCGGGGATCGTCTGCACCGGCTTGTCGGGGCCGTCGGGATAGAAGGCGAGATCGCCGCCCGCGCAGTCGCTGAAGTACGCGATGCCGGTCACGATCGGGCGGCGGAACGCTTCGAAGAGCCCCGCGTGCAGCATCACCACGCACAGCCATTGCGGCACGCGCGTGCGGTTCGCACCGCGGAACTCCGGTACGTCGGTGTGAACGGCGAGCTCCTGACCGGGTAACAGCAGGTTTGCGTAGACGATGCCTGGCACCACGAGCGGCCGCTCGTGGATCTGGCGCGCCGCGGCGAGGAATCCCTCGTGGTGCAGCAGCGGCTCGATCCCCGGGGTCGCGCTGCGACCTTCGTAGTAGTAGGTGCCCCGGAAGTAGTTGGTGCGCGCTGCGAGCATGCGCGGCTCTTCGTGTTGTGCGAAGCGGCCGCCGGTGCGCACGAAGTTCAACGCGGCGTCGTAGCGCTGCGGGATCTCCGGCGCGAAGCGCGTCTGGCCGCTCTCTTCGGGCGCGGCGTCGCTGCCGTAGGTCGAGTAGGTGCCGAAGTGAGAGCAGACCTCGATCATCGCGTCGGCCTCGGCGGGATCGAGGAGCGGATCGAAATGGACGTAGCTGGGGTGCATGAACGCTCCGGATGAAAGGCGACCCAGCATATCGCGACGCGAGTCCGGCGGCCGCGGTCCGCTCTGCGGCTTGCTCGCGATGTGGCCGCTCGGCGTGATGGCACGCGCGACGCCGGGCTGCGGCTTCCGGTGAATGCGCCTCCATTTGACCACCGGTACGGTGGTCGGACTGCTCGTTGCGGGTCTCGCGTACCGGCTCACCGGGCGTCATCACCGCGGAGTCGCTGCGCAACACGCGATTGCGCACCGCGACCGACTTCACTCCGTTTCGGACCGTAGTACCGCTGCGGCTTCGAGCGCGGCGATGCGCTCCGGCGCGAAGCCGAGCACGTCGCGGAGCACTTCGGCGTTGTGCTCGCCGCGACGCGGCGCCGCACGGCGCGCGCGGACTTCCGTGCCGGAGAAGCGGTACGGGAGGCGCGTCACCGGGCGGGTGCCGCCGCGGCGATCATCGACGTCGCGCAGGATTCCGCGCTCGCGGGCGAAGTCGCCCGTCAGTGCTTCGCGCAGCGTGACGACCGGCGCACACGGGATGCGCGCGCGCTCGAGCGCCGCGACGAGCGCATCGCGACTCGGTTGGGCCGCCATCCAGCGCTCGATCGCCGCGTGCCGCAGCCGCGCTTTGGCTGGGACGTCGGCGCCGGGCGGCGCGGGATCGTCGATCGCAAACGCCTTCGCGATCACCGCCCAGACGTGCTGCGGCGGACCCGCGACCGCGACGAAGCCGTTCGCGCCACCGTCGTACGGGGCCGGCTCTTCGCGGATCTCAGGCGGATCGAGTAGCTCGAACGGAGTCTCGGGATAGGTACCCAACACCGCGTCGAACATCGCGATCTCGACACGCTGACCCTCGCCGGTCTGCTCCGCGGAGCGCAGTGCAGCCAGCAGCCCGATGGTGGCGTGCAGCGACGTCGTCAGGTCGGCGCGGGCGTCGGGCAGGTTGACCATCGCAGCCCCGCCGCTCTTCCTGGCCTGGTACTCGATCAGTCCCGTCGCGGCGTGCATCGTCGGCGCGAAGGCGCCGTGATCGCGCCACGACGAGTCGCTGCCGAAGCCGTTCACCGAGACCATCACCGCGCGCGGATTCGCCGCGTGCACGGCGCCCCAGCCGATGCCGAGCCGGTCGGCGACGCCGGGCCGGAAGTTCTCGACGACGACGTGGCTCACGCGCACCAGATCGAGCGCGAGCGCCCTGCCCTCCGGCTTCGACAAGTCGATGCAGACGTTGCGCTTGCCGAGATTCGCCCAGGTGTAGAGACCGGATTGTCCGCGGTCGTGCTTCGGCGCGATCACGCGCGTCAGATCGCCGCCGGGCGCCTCGACCTTGATCACGTCGGCGCCGAGTTCGGCGAGGATGCGCGTCGTGTAGGGACCCGCGAGCACCTGCGAGAAGTCGAGCACGCGAACGTCCGCGAAAGGTCCGCCGCTCACGTCATCGCCGCGCGGCGACAGGCTTCTGCATGCTGCCTCCTCGCTCGCGAGGGTTGCGCGCGCGTCGCGTCCCCGCGACCCCGCTAGAGCGGAGGCGGCTCGTTCACGCCGGGCGACTCGATCACGTCGCAGCAGACTGGCGGCGGCGGCGGCGGCGGGTTGCAGGTGCCGGCCTCACAGGTGGGCGACGGCGGCTGCGGCGGCATGGGCGACGGGAAGGCTCCCGGGGCGGGCGCCGACGCGACGTCGATCGGTTCGAAGCGGTTGTCGGCCAGATCGCAGCGCTCCGCATCGAGCAGCGACACGCCGACCGATGCGGCGTCCAGCGCGGCGAGGTTCGCACCCGAACAAGCGCCGGGCGCAAGCGTGTGCCCGGTTCCGCCGCCGGCCGGCTTCAGCGCGAGCGGGCGAGCGTACTCGCAGATCGTCGAGCGCTGGCCGGCTGGCGCGATGGCTTCGGTATCGCCGCGCCCGACGCTCGCCAGCTCCGCGGTCGCGAGGCGCCGTCCGGGAACGACCGCGTCGTCGGGGTCGACCACGCGCACGCGGCCGCGCAGCAGCATCAGATCCGGCGCATCCGAGGCGTCGGTAGCGACGCGCACTTCGGATTCTGCCGCGACCTGCACGCGTGTCTTCTGCATCTCGAACGCGACCGCCGCGCCTGCGCCGGTGACCAGCCGATCGCCGCCGTAGACGAGCGCGCCACAGGCGAGCGGGCGCCGTGTGTGGACGCCGCACTCGTCGCGATCGGCGAAGACGTCGCCCGAGAGCGCCACGACGATGCCGACGTCGGGACCTTGCGTACCGGGAACGCACACGGTATCCGCGCTCGCGGCAGAACTCAGCGCCAGCAGCATCAGCAGCGCGGCGAACGGGATCCCGCCTGCCATCCAGCAGTTTCGGTTGCGCATCGTCTCTCCCTTCAGCGGCTCCATACCCACGTCAGATAGGCGCCGACGACATTCTGGTCGTAGTCGTAGACCGCCACGTTCGAAGCGTTCCGCAGATAACCGTAACGGACCGAGGCGCTCAGGCTGTCCGTGAGTCGGCGCTCGAGTTCGATCTCGACCTCGAAAACGTTGTCGGTGCGATCGGCCCCGCTGAGGCCGTACTCTTGGCGGTTCGCGATGTTCGGGTTGTTCGGATCGGGATAGGTCGAGGGATGCCGATAGGGTCGGTACGTGTAGCCAGCCCACCCAAAGAGCGTCAGTTGCGCCGGGAGCTCGGAGCGGAATCCAGCGCGCAGGCCGTAGCCGTCGTACTGGTACTCGGTTCCCCGTGAGTCGTAGAACTCGTAGAAGAGGCCGCCCCACACATTTCCGCGCAACCAGGCGACGGGAAGCGTGTGGTCGAAGCCGACACCGGCGCCGATCCCATCGCGATTGCGCTCTGCGGATTCGTCGAGTCCAGGCGGACCGCAGATGGACACGCCGACGCAGGGATCTCCCACGGCGCCGGGGCCCGCCGCCACGCCGTCGGCGTTCGAGTGGAAGTCGTTGTACGCGAGCTCTGCGTAGACGCGCAGCAATCCACGGGTCCCGAAGTCGCGCATCCATTGCGGCGTCAGCAGATTCGAAGTGACGTACGCGTCGTAGCCGAGCCAGCCATAGTGGAAGGCGTAGTCGACGCGCAGCAGTGAGACATCCGACAGCCTGCGATCGACCCAGATCCCGACACCCGGGTACTGGAGATCGAAGTCGGTCGCCTCGACGTTTGCCGTACCCAAGTAGTCTGCTCGGGCACCGACGGCCCAGGGGCCGTTGCGATAGAACTCGCTGCCGAACTCCGCCCGTACGACGCCGAGGAAATCGGACTCGCCCGAGATGTTGTCGGGCAGCCCGACGCCATCGCCGAGGAAGACCACGTTGCTGTTCCACTCCATCCCTGCGCGCACCCGCGCCCACATCCTCGGCACCGGCACGGCAGTCGTCGTCGCGCCGTCGAGCGCGCGCTGTGCCGCGACGGCCCATTCGGTGTCCGGGTAGTCGATCAGGACCCGTCGCAGCGCCTCGTGGGCGCGCTCCTGATCGCCGGCGCGCGTCCACGCCATGCCCGCGTAGTACGACGCCACGGGATCGAGCGATCGCGCGCCCCCCTGCCCCGCCGTCTCGAGCACACGCGCAGCGCCGCTATCGTCGCGTGCGAGACCAAAGAGTGCGAGGCCTTCGTACAGGCCCAGTTCGGGCCGCGTCGATCCCGCGCGCCGCGCATCGGCGACAGCGCTCAGCGCTCCCTCGTAATCGCCGGAGTGGAACGACGCGGCGGCGATCGAGATATCGACGTCCGCCAGCTTGGGATCGAGCGCCCGCGCGCGGCGGAGCGACACGAGCGCGTCTTCGAAGCGGTCGAGTCGCAGTTCGCAGTCGCCGCGCAGCAGCGCGAGCCGCGCGTCGTCCGGCTCGCTGGCCGTGAGATCCGTGAGGATCGGCAGGGCTTCATCACAGCGACCCGCCGCCGCAAGGCGCTCGGCTCGTGCGCGTTCCACGACGTTGCTGGCGCGCGCGTCCGAAGCCAGCGATGCCATCACGACGACGCTGCCGATCGCAAGCAGGCTTCGAGCCTTCGCGCGCAAGACTATTGCCGAAGCCGCGGAGCGCGCAGTCCGATCATCGCGAGTCCCGCTGCCAGCAGGACGGCGGTCGTCGGCTCCGGCACGTAGGAGCCCCTCGCGAGGGCCGACAATCCGAACGGCGGAATCACGTAGTTCTGCCCGTTGAAGAGCAGAGCATCCGCGACGACGTAGCGCACGCCCACCGAAATCTGCTTGCCGGGCGCCAGGCTACCGAGCGGCAGCGCGCCGAAGTAGAGCGTTCCAGCCGTCTGGCTCTTGTACTCCAACGTCTTGTAGACGTAGTCGTCGAGCGCAACGTCGACGGACGGATAGCCGGTCGCTCCGCTCGCCTTGGTGAAGAGCAAGAGGACGTCCTCGAGCACGTGGCCGGACGTATTCGTGAAGGTCCAGCTCGAATCCGCGACGAACGGAACCGCGACGGTCGGTCCGGTCGAGATGCCGCCGTTGGTGTTCGGATTCCGCGAGTTCACAGGGCTCTGCGGATTCTGGTAGGCGGGCTTCTGGAGATCCTGCGTCAGCGTGAGGTCCATCCCCGGCGCATTTCCCGCGGACAGGAACGGAACCGGACTCGTGGCGAAGTAGTCCACGTGGGCGCCAGGTCCCGTCAGGCCGAACTGGTTGAAGCCCTTGAAGTAGATCGGGTCGATCTGGAACGCGGCCCCGCCCGCGCCTCCCACCGAGATGGGTGCGGCCACGGCCGTGGACGCTGCCACGCCGATGGCGAGCGCGAGATACCCGTACAGCGCGCGTCTCAAGCAACGACCCATCTGCTGCCGACTCCTCTGCTGCATTTCTCGATGCATTGCTGATCTCCAGGCCTTCGCGCGCCAGGTCTCGGCGATCGAAACCTGCGCGTGGATCCGGCCCATGAATGGCCCCGCGCTCGGCGGAGTCCCTTGAACCAAGAGTGCGCGCCGCGGCACCTGCGTGTCACAGTTTCTGGCCCGCGCCGGCTATCCGATTGGCAGACCCCGCCTGGTTGAGGCGCCGCGTTATCGTGACCTGCGCACTCGTGGAGCGGAGACGACCGTGCAACTGCGCCGCGTGACCTGGATCGCGTTGCTGGCCGTGTGGCTCGGCCTCGTCGCGCTTTCGGGCCGCACGCCGCGCGGAGTTGCGCACGCTGCTGCACACGAGCTGCCGGCCCGCTGCGAGGACGCCGGTGCCCCCGACGCGACGCTGTTCCTGATCGGCGACGCCGGGCAGCCGCGCACGCCGCGCGAACCGCTACTCGACGCGCTCGCGGCCGAGGCCGGCGAGCGTGTGCACGTGCTCGGCGCCGAGCGGGTCGTGATCGCGTTCCTCGGCGACAACATCTACCCCGTCGGGCTGCGCGCTCCTGATCACCCGGAACGGGCCGAAGACGAGCGACGCCTCAACGCGCAGCTCGCCGTCGTCCGGAGCGCCGGCGCGCGGGGCTACCTGGTACCCGGCAATCACGACTGGGACAACGGGGGCGCCGAGGGCTGGGACGCGGTGAAGCGCGCGACCCGCTTCGTCGCCGCGCGCGGCGCCGAGGTGG
>Ga0315287_10002914_pt1 | contig 16382 bp, 12 predicted proteins | sample YL17G11_0_MG_FD_205037 | JGI IMG/M metagenome (GOLD analysis project Ga0315287, IMG submission 205037) | Sediment microbial communities from Yellowstone Lake, YNP, Wyoming, USA - YL17G11_0 | ecosystem: Environmental > Aquatic > Freshwater > Lake > Sediment | place: USA: Wyoming | collected... | reverse complement strand
GGGTTGTCGGCCCAGCGCAGCACCGAGAGCAGGTCCTTCACGTGCGCAGATTCGAGGAACTTGAGCCCGCCGTATTTCACGAACGGCACGTTGCGGCGCATGAGTTCGAGCTCGAGGAGGTCGCTGTGGTCGGAGTTGCGGAACAGCACCGCCTGGCGGCGCAGCGGCACACCGCGCTCGCGGCACTCGAGCACGCGGTCCACGACGAAGCCGGCCTGCGCCTGCTCGTCGAGCACGGTGACATACTGGGGCCGCGCTCCGGCCCCGCGCGAACTGTGCAGGTTCTTCCGGAACTGGCGCCCTCCCTCTGCCATCAGCGCATTCGCGGCATCGAGCACGGACTGCGTCGAACGGTAATTTTCCTCCAGCGTCACCACGCGGGCCCGCGGCGAAAACCGGTCTGGAAATTCGAGGATATTGTCCACGGTCGCGGCACGGAACGAGTAGATGGCCTGGGCGTCGTCGCCGACGACCGTCAACCCGGCCCCGTCCGGCTTGAGGCTCAGCAGGATCCCCGCCTGCAACACGTTGGTGTCCTGGTACTCATCGACGAGCACGTGGTCGAAGCGTCGACCGATCTGCGGCGCGAGCTCCGCATCCTGCATCATCACGTGCCAGTAGAGCAGCAGGTCGTCGTAGTCGAGCACCTGTTGCTCGAGTTTCGCCTCGACATAGGCACGACACAGCCCCGTGAGTTCGTTCTCCCACTGGAGGCACCACGGGTACGCGGTCTCCAGCGTGTGGCGCAGCGGTCGCTGAGTGTTGACGCGATGCGAGTAGATAGCCAGGCAGGTGTCCTTGCGCGGAAAGCGTTTCTCGGTCCGCGACAGGCCGAGCCGGTGGCGGACGATGTCCATGAGGTCCGCGGCATCGCCCCGGTCGAGTACGCTGAACGCTGGATCGAGGCCGAGCCGCTGCGCGCTGTCGCGGATCAGCCGGTTGCCGATCGCGTGGAAGGTACCCGACCACGGCAGGCGCAGCTGCCCGGGTCCGTGCGCGCCGCCATGAGCCTGCGCCAGTACCTCGGCCATGACCCGCTGGGCACGGCGTGTCATTTCGATCGCGGCGCGGCGCGTGAAGGTCAGCAGCAGCAGTCGCTCGGGCGCGACCCCCTGCAGGACCAGGTGCGCGACGCGATGTGCGAGCGTGGCCGTCTTGCCGGTGCCAGCCCCGGCGATCACCAGTAGCGGGCCGCTGCGCAGGCCGCCGGCCGCCAAAGGCTCGCCAAAGGTCGCAGCCTCGCGCTGCGCGACGTTGAGTCGGTCGAAGGCGGACTGTGCGGGCATCGACCCGAACTATACGGCCAGGGCTGTATGGATATCCAGTACCGGGCCCTTAGCCGGACAGCCTGTAAGATGGTTCCCATCCAACCGGGACGAGACTTCGATGGCCAAGTACCCCTCGCAACCGAAACACCTCACGGCACTCGACTTGCCGCCTCCGGCGCGCGCCAAGCTCGACCCCGACCTGCGGAAGTACTTCGCTGCCTGCGATGAGAAGGTCGGCTTCCTGCCGAACGTGCTCGCGGCCTACAGCTTCGAGCAGAAGAAGCTGCGCGCCTTCATTGGCATGTACAACGACCTGATGCTGGACGACTCGCCGCTCACGAAACTCGAACGCGAGATGATCGCGGTCGTCGTGTCGTCCGCGAACCGCTGCTACTACTGCCAGGTGGCGCACGGCCAGGCGGTGCGCGAGATGTCGGGAGACCCGGCACTCGGCGAGCTGCTGCTGATGAACTATCGGGCGGCGAAGCTGCCCCGCAGGCAGCGAGCCATGCTCGATTTTGCGCACAAGATGACCGTCTCGCCGGACTCCGTCGGCGAGGCAGACCGCGCAGCCTTGCGCAAGGCAGGTTTCACGGACCGCGCGATCTGGGACATCGCCTCCGTCGCCGCGTTCTTCAACATGACGAATCGAATGGCCACGGCCGTGGACATGATGCCGAACCCCGAGTACCACGCTGCCAGCCGCTGACCCGGGCGCTGTGTGCAACGGCATCGGAGCAAGTGCTGCCGCGTGATGCAGCATTTGCCGCCTGACCGTTGTCCAATGACCCGGGTATGAACCAATCCTCTCCAGCGCTCATCCGGACGCAGAACCTGTCTCGCCGCTACCGCACGGGCGGCGACACGATTCACGCGCTGAGGGGCGTCAGCCTCGAGGTCCGGCGCGGTGACTATGCGGCGATCATGGGCCCTTCGGGATCCGGCAAGTCCACGCTGATGAACCTGATCGGCTGCCTGGACTCGCCTGACGAGGGCAGCTACTGGCTGAACGACCAGTTGGTGTCCAACATGGGCGACGCGCGCCTCGCCGAGGCCCGTAACCGGGAGATCGGCTTCGTCTTCCAGTCGTTCGCCCTGCTGCCCCGGGCCACGGCGCTGCAGAACGTCGAATTGCCGCTGGTCTACGCGAAAGTCCCACGGCGGGAGCGTCGCCGGCGCGCGGCCGAAGCGCTCGCCTCGGTCGGGCTCGCCGATCGAATGCGCCACCGCCCCAGCGAGATGTCCGGGGGCCAGCGCCAGCGTGTCGCGATCGCGCGAGCCGTGGTCACGCGTCCGAGCCTGCTGCTGGCCGACGAGCCGACCGGAAACCTCGATACAGCGACCGGCAATGAAATACTGGCGCTCTTCGACCAGCTGCACGCAGCAGGCAACACCATCATGCTCGTGACTCACGAGCCGGAGGTGGCCGCGCGGGCCAAGCGCGTCATCCAGATGCGCGACGGCCGGATCGTCGCCGACACGGCCGACGACCGAGTCAAGGCATGAAATACCGCAACGCCCTCCCCCTGCTGGTCCTCCTGCTCGCCGCGTGCGGCAAGCAGGCGGCGTCGCCGCAATCCGCCAGGGCATACGAAGATGCCACCGTGGCCCGGCGGACGTTGTCGATCGACGTGCAGGCCTCCGGCGTGATCGAGCCGATCCAGACCGTCGAAATCAAGTCGAAAGCCTCGGGTGAAATCCTGGAGATCGCCGCCGACACGGGAGACACCGTGCAGCGCGGCGCACTGCTGGTGCGGATCGACCAGCGCACGCCAGGCAATCGCCTTGGACAGGCGGTGGCCCAGTTGAATGCGGCGAAGTCGCGCCGGGTCAACGCGCAGAGCCAGCTGGAGCGCGCCGGTAAGCTGCTCGCCAATCAGTGGATCAACCAGGCCGACTACGACAACCTCGTTATGGCCGTCGCCAACGCCGAAGCGGACGTGGTGACGCAGACCGTCGCGGTGGAAAACGCCCGCATCGCGCTCGAGGACACCGAGGTTCGTGCACCGGGTGCAGGCACGATCCTGACGCGGCGCGTCGAGCCGGGCCAGGTCATCTCGTCGCCCACGATGGACGTCGGCGGCGGGACGCTGCTGCTGACCATGGCCGACCTGAGCGAGGTACGCGTTCGCGCGCGCGTGGACGAGACCGACATCGGCAAGCTGGCGCCGGGGATGCGCGCTGGCGTGACCGTCGCTTCCTATCCGGGCCGGCGTTTCATCGGGACGATCGAGAAGATCGAGCCGCAGGCCATCGTCGAGCAGAACGTGACCTTGTTCCCCGTGCTCATTTCATTGCCGAACGAGGAGCGACTGCTGCGTCCGGGAATGAACGTGGACGTCAAGATCGACGTAGCGCGCCGCGAGCAGGTGCTGTCGATCCCGGTGACTGCGCTGCGCACCGAGCGGGACATCGTTACGACCGCCAAGCTGCTGGGCCTTGACGAAACGTCGTTGCGCGCCACGGTCTCGGGCGCAGCCCCGGCCGGCACAGCCGTAGTGGAGGGGAAGCGCGCTGGCGGGAATACCGGGGCGATGCGCCTGGGCGGTGACTTCTGGGTCGTGGCCGATCGCCAGGGCCGCTACGTGCCAGTCCCGATCACGACCGGCATGACCGACCTCGACCAGGTCGAAGTCACGCAGGGGCTGGCCGAGGGCGACAAGGTGGTGGTGCTGCCGAGTTCCAGCCTCGTCGAAGCGCAGGAACGACTGCAAAGTTTCGTCGCCAGCCGCGGCGGAATCCCCGGCATGACGCAGAAATCTCCGGACACCCCGGCCGCCCAGGCCCCAGCGGGCAACCGCCGACAGCGCAAGGAAAAGTGACGCGTGCTCGAGATCTTCCGCGTGGCCCTGACCTCGATCCGCGCCAACCTGTTCCGCGCGGTGCTGACCATGCTGGGCGTGATCATCGGCGTCGGCGCCGTGATCACGATGCTCGCGCTCGGCACCGGGGCGCAGCGTGCCGTCGATGAGCAACTGCAGTCCCTGGGCGCCAACGTCATCACCGTAACCACGGGCATGCGCTTCGCCCAGGGCGTGGCCCGCGAGCAGCAGGTGCTGACCACGGCGGATGCCGCTGCGGTGGCCGCGAACGCCCGCTACGTTGCCGCGCTCGCGCCCGAGCAGAACTCACGCCAGCAGGTGAAGCTCGGCAACCGCAACCTGCTGCTCAGCGTGATTGGCACGACGACGCAGCACCGGGAGGTCAATGGCTACACGCTGCGTGCGGGCCGCATGTTCAGCCAGTCCGACGATGCGGGGCGCCGTCGGGTCGCGGTGCTCGGCGCCGAGGTTGCCGAACAACTCGAGGCGACGCCCGAATCGCTCATCGGCCGCACGATCCTCGTGAAGGCGATGCCGTTCGAGGTGGTCGGCGTGTACCAGAAGAAGGGCGCCGTCGGCATGGGCAATCCCGACGACGACGTCTTCATCCCGCTCGGAACCTCGGAGTATCGGGTCACCGGCGACGACAAGGTACAGTCGATTTCCGTGCAGGTCACCCCCGGCATCGAACTCGCGCAGGCGATGGTGGAGACAGAGCGCGTCATCCGCCGCGAGCATGGCCTCGCACCCGGCAAGGACAATGACTTCTCGATCATCGACCGCAAGCAGTTCCTCGCGGCGCAGCAGCAGACGACGCAGATCCTGAGCTTCCTGCTCGCCGGCATCGCGGGCGTGAGCCTTCTGGTCGGCGGCATCGGTATCATGAACATCATGCTGGTGACCGTTACCGAGCGCACGCGGGAGATCGGCATCCGCAAGGCCCTCGGCGCCACGCGGTCCAACATCCTCGCGCAGTTCCTGGTCGAAAGCATGGTGCTGTGCCTGCTCGGCGGCCTGCTCGGCACGCTGCTCGGCATGGGCGCAGCGCGTGCGCTCGCCGCACTGGCAGGTTGGCAAACCTACATATCGCTGCAGGCCATCGCGCTGGCATTCGGCTTCAGCGCCAGCGTGGGCGTGGTCTTCGGGCTGTGGCCGGCGCGGCGCGCAGCGGCGCTCGACCCGATCGAGGCCTTGCGGCACGAGTAGAGCGATTGAGGGCGACGCGAAACTCGTTGCCGATGAACAGCAACTCCCGCTCGCGCGCCCGCGCTATTCTTGCCCATTCGTGAATCAGGGCGACGACCCGCCCCTGGGAGAGACCCGATGATCAAGTTATCGCGCGGACGAGGCGTGTTTGCGCTGCTGCTCTGTTGGCTCGCCTTTGCGAGTTCCGCCGCAGAGTCCCCGGTCCCGGGACGCGGCGATGCGAACTACGAGCGACTGGCAGCGGCGATCCTCACTGACTTCTATCAACGGAATCCGACCTACGCGACCGACCTCGGCCTGCACCAGTTCGACGGCAAGCTGGAGGACTATTCCCGCGCCGCGGTCGAGGACGAGATTGAGGCCGTCAAGGCCTTCCACGTGTCGCTGAAGTCCATCGATGCCGACGCGCTGTCTCCGGCCAACCGGCTCGATCGCGAAATGCTGCTGCTCTGGCTGGAGTCGAAGCGGCTGCGCGACGAGCGGGTTCGCGCCTGGGCCCGCAACCCCGATGACTACAGCAGCGGGCTGACGAATTCCGCCTACTCGCTGATCAAGCGCAATTACGCGCCGGCGGCAGAGCGGCTGAGGAGCCTGATCGTACGCGAGAAAGCGATGCCGGCGGCGCTTGCGGAGGCGCGGCGCAACCTGGACAACCCGCCGCGTGTGTTCACCGAGATCGCGATCGAACAGCTCGACGGCAACCAGGAATTCTTCCGCACCGCAGTCGTCGAAGCGTTCGCGGACGTCAAGGACCCGGCGCTGCAGGCCGAGTTCAAGCAGGCGAATGATGCGGTCATCGCGGCGCTCGGCACCTACAAGGCGTGGCTGACGAACAACCTGTTGCCGCGTTCGCAAGGCAACTTCGCCTACGGGCCCGATCTCTATCGCCGCATCCTGTGGGCGGACGAGATGATCGACACGCCGCTGGACGACCTGCTGAAGCTCGCCGAAGCGGACCTGCGGAAGAACCGCGAGGCGTTCGCCGCTACCGCGCGACTTGTCGATCCGACGAAGACCCCGCTCGCGGTCCTGGACTCGCTGCAGAAGGATCACCCGCCTCCGGACAAACTGCTGGCAACGACGCAGGCGGAGCTCGATGCGCTCGCCCGCTTCATGACCGACCATCACATTGTCACCATCCCGAAGGACGCCGCGCCGGCACAGGTCCAGGAGACTCCGCCGTTCATGCGGGCCACCACGTCAGCGTCGATGGACACGCCTGGGCCGTTCGAGAAGGGGCCTCTGCGGGGCTTCTACAGCATGACGCTGCCGGACCCTGCATGGAGCGCCGCGCAGAAGGAAGACTTCATGCGGCAGTGGTTCTACGCGCTGATCACCAACGTCTCGGTGCACGAAGTGTGGCCGGGACACTACCTGCAGTTCCTGTACGCCAAGGACTACCCGTCCGAGGCGCGCAAGGTACTCGGCGTGGCGTCGAACTCAGAGGGCTGGGCGCATTACGGCGAGCAGATGGTGATCGATGAGGGCTTCCACGCGAACGATCCGCGTTACCGGCTGGCCCAGTTGCAGGATGCGCTGCTGCGCGATGCGCGCTTCATCGTTGGCATCCGCATGCATACGCAGGGCATGACGATCGCGCAGGCCCAGGAGTTCTTCGAGAAACAGGGGTACCAGCCGCGACCGGTGGCGGTGTCCGAAACGAAGCGCGGCACGTCGGACGCTACCTACGGCTACTACACGATGGGCAAGCTCGCGGTCCTGAAGCTGCGCGACGACTACCGGCGGAAGATGGGCGCGGAATATTCATTGCAGGATTTCCACGACCGCTTCATCGCGCTTGGGCCGCTGCCGCTGCCGCTGGTGCGCGAGGCACTGCTCGGGGAACGCGGTACGCTGTTTTAGCTTCTTGACCTCTCCCGCTGAAGCGGGAGAGGTCGGCCGCAGGCCGGATGAGGGTTCCGAGACCCTCACCCCGACTTCGTCGACCCTCTCCCGCTGAAGCGGGAGAGGGTGCTTCGCTCAGCGCACGAACTTGAGCAGCCGCGCTTTCTTCTCAGTGTACGGCGGATAGCGCATCGGCGCATCGAAGCGGAAGCTGCGCTTCATCACCGGCTTCATGTGGCTGAAGGTCTCGAAGCCGTACCAGCCGGTGTAGCGGCCCATGCCACTGCTGCCGATGCCACCGAACGGCAGCTCCGGCGACACCATGAACAGCACCGCGTCGTTGAAGCACACGCTGCCGGCGCTCAGGCGCGCGAGCACCACCTGCTCGAGCTGCTCGCTCTTCGAGAACAGGTACAGCGCCAGCGGCTTCGGCCGGTCCGCGACGAACTTGATCGCGTGGTGCATCTCATCGACCGTGATGACCGGCAGCACGGGCCCGAAGATTTCCTCCTGCATCAGCATCGAGTCGGGCGCGGGGTCGAGCACGATCGTCGGCTCGACATAACGGTTCGCCACGTCCACCCGCCCCCCGGTATGGATCTTCTGTCCCTCGAGCAGCTTGATGAAGCGCTCGGTGTGGCGCTCGCTGGCGATGCGGCAGTAGTCGGGACTTTGCGACGGATCCTCGCCGTAGTACTCACGGATGCGGCTCGACAGCGCGCTGAGGAACTGCTCCGCGACATCGCGATGCACGAGCACGTGATCGGGCGCAACGCAGGTCTGGCCAGCGTTGATGAACTTCCCCCAGGCGATGCGCGACGCCGCCACCTCGATGTCGGCGCTCTTGTCGATGAGGCACGGGCTCTTGCCGCCAAGTTCGAGCGTCACCGGCGTGAGGTTCTTCGCCGCGGCGGCCATCACGATGCGCGCGACGCGCTCGTTGCCGGTGTAGAGGATGTGGTCGAAACGCTGAGCCAGCAGTTCGGTGGTCTCCGGCACGCCGCCCTCTATCACCTGGAACGCCTCCGGATCGAGGTAACGCGGCAGGATGCGGGCAATGGCGGCCGACGTGTGCGTCGTGACTTCCGAGGGCTTGACGATCGCGCAGTTGCCGGCTGCGATTGCGCCGACCAGCGGCGCCAGCACCATCGACAACGGGTAATTCCACGGCGCGATGATCAGCACCACGCCCATGGGTTCCGGCTGGATGTAGCTGCGCCCGGGCTGCGCCATCAGCGGCGTGCGGACCCGCTCCGCCTGCATCCAGCCGCCGAGGTGCTTGCGCGCGTAGCGTGCCTCCGCCTGCACGAAGCTGGTCTCGGTCATGACAGTCTCGAAGAGGCACTTGCCGAGGTCGACCTGCAGCGCGTCCGCGAAGTCGCCTTCGTGGTCGCGGATCATCCGGTCGATCTCGCCCAACTGGTGCAGTCGCCACTCGATCGGGCGGGTCTTGCCGCTGTCGAATGTCCTGCGCAGGCGCTCCATGGCGCCGTCGATGCCTTCGTTGCTCACGTTCTTGCTCCTCTTGTCCCGTCCCGAACCCTGCGAGGCTGAATGAGTGAAACTATCACAGCCCACGGGGGACCTGTGCGGCGCAAAACCCCGGCTGCTCGCGCGATTCCCCGGCAGCAGCATAAGCTATCGTTTTGGATCCATCTCCGACACCCCCGACATGAACACCCCCGTCCGCACAGTATTCCAGGGCCGCGTCCTGACACTCAATCTCGAGCAGGTCACGCTGCCGAACGGCGTGGTGACGGAACTCGAGATCGCGCATCACCCGGGCGGCGCCGCCATCGTTGCGCTGGACCCAGCCGGTCGGGTCTGCCTGCTGCGGCAGTTTCGCCACGCGACGGGGCGATGGATTACCGAACTTCCCGCCGGAAAGATCGACAACCGCGAGCCGCCGCTCGATTGCGCACGACGCGAACTGGCCGAGGAAGCGGGTGTCTGCGCTGCACGCTGGGACAAGCTCGGCGAGTTTTTCAGTTCTCCCGGCGTGCTGACCGAAGTGATCCACGTCTTCCTGGCGCAGATACTCGCGCCAGTGCAATCGCAGCCCGAAGCGCACGAGGTGTTCGAGGTGCATTGGGTCGCGCTGCCCGAGGCGCTGGCGATGGCCACGGACGGCCGCATCGAGGATGCTAAGACCCTCGTCGGACTTTTCTGGGCCAGCGCCGCGCTGGCGGCTGCAGCCTAGGCGGCCGGGAATATGGCAAATCTCGGCCAGGCGTGGTTGCAGAGCGGCGCGTCATGGTGCAGCATATCCACGCTATCAGTCACAGGAAGAGGCTTGCTCTGCGCGGGTGAACCTTATGGCCGAAAACCACGGCAAGCGGTCGGGCAAGTCATCGGCGTCGTCCCCGCAGGGAACATCGCCGGGTCGTCTGGGCGTGGACGACAAGGGCAATGTCGGCTGGGAGTGGGCCGATGATGACGCACTCCACGCGGACGACACGCTCGGCGGCGTCGCACGCTTGGAGGCGCTGGTCGACCCGTCGCTGAAACTCGCGGAAGAGGAACATGCCGGCAACACCCCGACGCAGAGCAACCCGAAGGGCCTGAAGAAGGGCTATAACCCTTACGACAGCGGCGCGCTGGGCAAGCAGGATTGGAAAAAGAAAAAGAACCTGCGCGAACTCTCGAAGTGGATCGAGATGCGCAAGAAGCTCGGACAGGGTCCGTCGGAAAAGTAGCGGGGTTGCGCGGACGACAGTCCGCCGGGCGCTTGTCACCCATCTACGGCATCGTCGGCCGCAAGGACAGCGGCAAGACCCATCTCATCGTCCGCCTGGTTCGCGCAGCAACGGCGCGCGGCCTGCGCGTCGCAACGATCAAGCACGCCCATCACTCGTTCGATATCGACCATCCCGGCAAGGACAGCTACCTGCACCGCGAGGCCGGTGCGTCCGAAGTGCTGGTAGCCTCGGCGCAACGCTGGGCGCTGGTCAACGAACTCCGTGGCGCACCCGAACCGTCGCTCGACGAACTGCTGGCGCATCTCGCGCCCTGCGATCTCGTACTGGTGGAAGGCTTCAAGTCCGGGAGCCACCCGAAGCTCGAGGTGTATCGCTCGTCGTGTGGCCAGCCGCCCCTCGCACCGGACGATGCCACTATCGAGGCGCAGGCCGTCGACGCGTCGACCGTCGCACTCGCAGCCGGCCGGGCCACACGCCTCGCGCTCGATGACACCGAGGCAGTACTCGACTTCATCCTGAGTCGGGCGTGCCCTGCTCCACGGCGCGCGCCAGGTGCTCCAGGGAAGTGATGGTGCGGTCAGGCGGAGCGGACTCGAGCGGCCATGGTGACGCCGCGCGGTTGAGCCACACCGGCAACAGGCCCGCCCCACGCGCGCCCTCGACGTCCGCGTGCGGATCGTCGCCGACGTGCACCACCTCGTCCGCCTCGAGGCCCGCCGCCTCGATGAGCATGCGGAATATCCGCGGGTCCGGCTTGAGCACGCCTGCGTCGCGCGCCGCGAGGCAACGCTCGAAATAGTGCGCGATCCCGATCCTGCCGAGATCGGCATTGCCGTTGCTGATCACGAAGAGCCTGAATCGCCGACCGAGGCGCTCCAGCGCGGGACGCGCATCGTCGTACAGAACGACGTCGTTGCGCACCCGGAAGAACCACTCGAACGCCTCCTCCGCCATCGCGTCAGGGTAGCCTGCGTCCTGCGCATGCTGCAGCAGTGCCTGCGTGCGCAGCCACGTGAAGTCGTGCTGCTTCGCCGGAAACTCGAGCGCCATGCGCATGCGCACTGCGCGCATCGAATCCAGGTCGTGGCGCGCCGTCACTCGCGGGTAGTGCCGGGACAGGAAGTCGTACATCGCGTGCTCGGCGCGCAGGATGACCGGCCCCACGTCCCAGAGGGTGTTGTCGAGGTCGAAAATGATGGCTCGAAGGGCGCGCATCGCGCTACCGTAGCGATCGACGATCAGCGTCGGATGCGCGAGTCTACATGAGCGCCATGAACGCATGGTTCGGCAACAGGAAGGCGCGGGGCCCGATGTCGATCAAAGTACCCCAGTCGGGCGGTGAACTGGCTGAACTGTCGTATAGTCGGCGCAGCAGCATCAGGAGGCGAACGGCGTGAAATCCGCAGAGACGAACGTGGCACTGCAGCTTCGGTCACTTGTGAAGAGCAGCGGTGAATTGGAACTCTCCCTCATCAGCGTGCCTACGCCTGAGCCGGAGCCCGACGAAGTACTGCTCCGCGTCGACGCCGCTCCGATCAATCCTTCCGACCTCGGACTCCTGTTCGGGGCTGCCGACATGAGCACCGCGCGACAGTCCGGTACGGCTGAGCGACCCGTAGTCACCGCAAGCGTTCCGGAAGGACTCATGAAGGCCATGGCGGGTCGCGTGGATGAGTCGATGCCGGTCGGCAATGAAGGCGCGGGCGTGGTGGTCGCGGCGGGCACTTCAGCCGCGGCGCAGGCGCTCCTCGGCAAGACGGTGGCCACGTTCGGCGGCGCGATGTACTCGCAGTACCGCTGCGTGAAGGCTGCTCAATGCATGGTCCTGCCGCCGGGTACGAGTGCGGCGGACGGCGCGTCCTGCTTCGTCAATCCGCTGACTGCGCTCTGCATGGTCGAGACGATGCGGCGCGAGGGTCACTCCGCGTTGGTGCACACCGCGGCAGCTTCGAACCTGGGACAAATGCTGAATCGCCTGTGCCTCCGGGACCAGATCGGCCTGGTGAACGTCGTGCGAACCACGCAGCAGGAGCAGATCCTCCGGGAACAGGGCGCGAAATACGTGTGCAACACGAGCGCCCCGACCTTCATGCGGGACCTCACCGAAGCGATCGTGGCCACGGGCGCGACCCTGGCCTTCGATGCGATCGGCGGTGGCACGCTCGCCGGACAGATCCTGGGCTGCATGGAGACCGCACTGATGCGCTCCGCCGGCGCGTACCAGCGCTACGGGTCCACGACGCACAAGCAGGTCTACATTTACGGCGCACTCGACACCGGCCCGACCGTGTTAAAGCGCAATTTTGGCGCCGTCTGGGGGCTCGGCGGCTGGCTGCTGCCGCCGTTCCTCCAGAAGATCGGTTTCGACGCGGCACAGAAGCTACGCATGCGCGTGGTGGCGGAACTCAAGACGACCTTCGCCAGCCGCTACACGAAGGAGGTCTCGCTCGCCGAAGCGCTGAACCTGCAGGAGATCGCCGTCTATGGGCGGCGCACGACGGGCGAGAAATACCTGATCAACCCGAGCAAGAGAACCGCGGGATAGCGGCCCCTGCCGCCCCGCAATCTACGTAGTCCTCTTTGCGCGTGCGAGGAATACGCTAGCTACGATCGGTGCATTTCATTCGAGATCGCGAGGAAGCAATCATGGCAGCGTACGTCGGCCACATTGACAGAGAGACGCTCAAAAACGCTTATTTTCGCAAGGTGCTCTTTACCGGCAAGCACGCGCAACTGGTCGTGATGTGCCTGGAGCCGGGCGAGGAGATTGGCGAAGAGGTGCATGCACACGTCGACCAGTTCTTCCGGATCGAGCAAGGCAAGGCGCGGTTCATCTTCAACAAACGCAAGAAAGTGCTGGTGCGCGAGGGCGATGCGGTCGTCGTCCCGGCGGGCACGGTCCACAACGTCCAGAACGCCTCACGGGCGACGCTGAAGCTCTACACGGTCTACTCGCCGCCGAATCACCCGCCGCGCACGGTTCACAAGACCAAGGCCGCTGCGGAAAAGGCCGAGGCGAAGAGCGGGCACTGAGAATGTGTCGGGTGGCGCCTCCGTCTTCCAGGGCGGTGGTCTAGCCGGATCAAAGCCGGAAGACCGGTTCACGCTGCCGGATTGCGGCCTCGCTCAGCGAGGAATCCTGCGAGCACGTCTGCCGTATGTGACACCTTGAGCTGCTTCGCGACCGTCTCCGGCGAACCCTTCGCGACGATTCGACCACCGCCGGCACCGCCCTCCGGCCCGAGGTCGATCAGCCAGTCCGCCTCGGCAATCACGTCGAGGTTGTGCTCGATGACGACGACCGTGTTGCCGGCATCCACGAGCCGGTGCAGCACGCGAATCAGCTTCTCTACGTCCGCCATGTGCAGGCCGACGGTCGGCTCGTCCAGCACGTAAAGCGTCTGCTTCGACGGCGTCGGGATCGGCAGCGCCTTCCCGTTGCCGTCCTTGCGCTTCAGGCGCGCTTTCTCGGGCCGCAACCGCGCCAGTTCGGTCACCAGCTTGATGCGCTGTGCCTCGCCACCCGAGAGCGTCGGACTGCGCTGCCCGAGCGTCAGGTAACCGAGCCCCACGTCCTGCAGCAGGCGCAGCGAGTGATGGATGCGCGGATGGGCGGTGAAGAACTCCACCGCGTCGTCCACGCTCATCGCCAGCACGTCGCCGATGTTGCGGTCGCGATAGGTGATCGAGAGGGTTTCCGCATTGAAGCGCCGCCCGTGGCAAACGTCGCAGAGCACCTTCACGTCGGGCAGGAAGCTCATCTCGATCGTCTGCACACCCTGCCCTTCGCAGCTTTCGCAGCGACCGCCCGCCGTATTGAACGAGAAGCGGCTGGCGCCGTAGCCTCGCACGCGGGAATCGGTCGCCACGGCAAAGAGCTTGCGAATGTCGTCCCAGAATCCGACGTACGTCGCGGGGCACGAGCGCGGCGTCTTGCCGATCGGCGTCTGGTCCACTTCGAGGACGCGCGCGAGCGCCTCCCAGCCTTCGATGCGCTTGCAGCCCACGAATGCGGGCGAGCCGCGCTTGCTGCGCTTTTCGCCGAGCCGGACGCGCAGGTTCGCGTACAGCACATCGCGGGCAAGCGTCGACTTTCCTGAGCCCGAGACGCCGGTGACCACGGTCAGCCGTCCGAGCGGCACGCGTGCATTGAGCCCGCGCAGGTTATGTAGCGTGGCGCCCAGGATTTCCAGCGCGGACCCCCTGGGTGACACCGGGCGGCGATCCGCGAGCGGGTGGCGCAGCGGATGCGCCAGAAAGTGACCCGTGACGGAATCCGGCGACGCGATCAGGTCATCGATGGTGCCCGCACCGACGATATGCCCGCCGCGCGTGCCAGCGCCTGGCCCGAGGTCGATCAAGTGATCCGCGCGGCGGATCGTGTCCTCGTCGTGCTCGACGACCAACAGCGTGTTGCCCTTGCGGCCGAGGCGCTCGAGTGCGTCGAGCAGGACGTGGTTGTCCCGCGGATGCAGGCCAATGGTCGGCTCATCCAGCACGTAACAGACGCCGCGCAGGTTGGAGCCGAGCTGGGAGGCGAGCCGGATGCGCTGCGCCTCGCCGCCTGAGAGCGTCGGAGCGGCACGGTCCAGCGAGATGTAGCCGAGACCCACGTCCTCGAGGAACTCGAGGCGTGAATGGATCTCCGCCAGCAGGTCGCGCGCGATTTCCGCCTCGCGACCTTGCAGCTTCAGTCGCCTGAAGAACACCCTCGCATCCGCAACCGGCAGCGCCGCGAGTTCCGCGATGGACTGCCTGCGAAACAGTACATTCAGCGCGGCCGGGTTCAGCCTCGCGCCTGCGCAGTCGGCGCACGCCGCCGCCTCGCCCGCAAACCAGTCGTTCCACCAGATTTCCTCGCCGGACTGCTCGGCGTCGAAGCCCTTGATGCGCACACCCGTGCCGAAGCACGTCTCGCACCAGCCGTGCTTCGAGTTGTAGGAGAAGAGACGCGGATCGGGCTCGGCGAAGCTGGTGCCGCAGGAGGGACACGCGCGCCGGGTCGAAAACACGCGGACCTTGCCTCGATCCAGGACGTGCGCAACGCCCTTGCCGAAGTCGAGCGCCCGCTGCAGTGCCTCGCGCAGTTCAGGCTCGACACGCGGCGAGACCGTGATTACTCCGGTCGGCAACTCGAGGGTGTGCTCCTTGAAGCGGTCGAGTCGCGGCCAGCGCTCCGTCGGGAGGCGCACGCCGTCCACGCGCAACTCGGGATATCCCTTGGCCAGCGCCCATTTCGCGAGATCGGTGTAATAGCCCTTGCGGGCGATCACCAGCGGAGCGAGCAGTTCGATGCGCCGGCCGCGGCAGTCGCGCAACAGGCGGGCCGCGATCGCGTCCGCGGTCTGTGGCTCGATGGCGCACTCGCAATCGGGACAGTGCTGTACGCCGAGTTTCACGTACAGCAGGCGCAGGAAATGGTGCACCTCGGTGAGCGTGCCGACGGTGCTCTTGCGTCCGCCGCGGCTGGTGCGCTGCTCGATCGCCACTGTGGGCGGAATGCCGAAGATCGCATCCACGTCCGGGCGCGCCGACGGCTGCACGAACTGGCGCGCGTAGGCGTTGAGCGACTCCAGGTAGCGACGCTGGCCCTCCGCGAAGACGATGTCGAAGGCGAGCGTCGACTTGCCGGAACCCGACACGCCGGTGACGACGGTCATGCCCTCGCGCGGGATCGTCACGTCCACATCGCGCAGGTTGTGCTCACGAGCCTTGTGTACGACGATCGAATCGCGCGCACGGTCGGCCACCATCGCCGGTGCTGCGGCGACGGCGGCAGGCAAGGCGGCTCGGCCTTCCGCCATGGCGCGCGCACGGTCGCGCTCGTAGTCGATAAGCGCCCGCCCGGTGTGGGATGCAGCGCAGGCCTTGACGTCGTCAGGTGCACCCACGACGACCAGCGACCCGCCTGCGTCGCCGCCCTCCGGGCCGAGATCGAGGATCCAGTCGGCGGCACGGATCACGTCGAGATTGTGCTCGATGACGACCAGCGAGTGCCCTGCATCGAGCAGTCGCTTGAACGCGCCGAGCAACTTGGCGACGTCGTCGAAATGCAGGCCGGTGGTCGGCTCGTCGAACAGGAAGAGCGAGGGGCCGCGGGTCGTGCCCTGTGCTGCTTCCGCGAGGTGTCCGGCCAGCTTGAGCCGTTGCGCCTCGCCGCCCGAGAGCGTGGGCACCGGCTGGCCGAGGCGCAGGTAATCGAGTCCAACCGCGATCAGCGGCTCGAGGCACGCCTGTACGGCCGCATCGCCGGCGAAGAACACGGCGGCCTCCGAGACGGTCAGGTCGAGGACGTCGGCGATGCTGCGGGCGGGGCCCGCACCCTGCGCCATCTTGACGTCGAGGATCTCGGGCCGATAGCGGCGGCCGTCGCAGTCGGGACAGCGCAGGTAGACGTCCGAGAGGAACTGCATCTCGACGTGCTCGAAGCCGTTGCCGCCGCAGGTCGGGCAGCGTCCATTGCCCGAGTTGAAACTGAACGTACCGACCGTGTAGCCGCGCTCGATCGACACCGCCTCGGTCGCGAAGCGCTTGCGGATCGC
>Ga0315287_10002913_pt1 | contig 16384 bp, 17 predicted proteins | sample YL17G11_0_MG_FD_205037 | JGI IMG/M metagenome (GOLD analysis project Ga0315287, IMG submission 205037) | Sediment microbial communities from Yellowstone Lake, YNP, Wyoming, USA - YL17G11_0 | ecosystem: Environmental > Aquatic > Freshwater > Lake > Sediment | place: USA: Wyoming | collected... | reverse complement strand
CCGGCCCGCATACTCGGCCTTCAGATCCTTGAGGATCGGGGCCATCGCCTTGCACGGAATGCACTTGTCCGCTCCTAGATCAATCAGCTTGGGCAGCTTCGCCGATTCCGCCGCCCACGCCACCGCCGCCCAGAACACAACGCTCGTTGTCAGAATGTTTCTCAGTGAGGTCTTCATATTTAGGTTCAATTTTATTGTTTTCAGCTCAAATGCTTTGGTCCGCACCTTTCTAACTGCCTTCGGCCTTCGGATTTCGGCCTTCGGATTTGAATTCCACCCCGAGTTCCTTCCACTTGGCCAGGATCTCTTCCCTCCCGAAGAAACCGGTATGCCGGTCCAGTTCCTTGCCGCTGGCGTCATAGAAAATCTGCGTCGGAATCATCTCCACCCCATAGGCTTTGCCGGCATCGGGGTTCTTCCACACGTCAATGAACTCCACTTCCATCCGCCCGGCATACTCCTTCTTCAACTCCTCCAGGATCGGCGCCATCTTCTTGCACGGGATGCACTTGCCCGCCCCCAGGTCCACCAACCGCGGCAACCCGGCTCTGGAGCCAGCCTCAGCCGGTGGGCTGGCCAACGCCGCTGTTGAGGCGTCTTTGGATTCGTTCTTGCCTTGCTTGAGGGCCACCGCCGCAACCACCGTCACAGCCAGCGCCGCCACGATAAGAATTTTAATGGGTGTTTTCATCGTCTTGTGATTCGTCGTTTGTTCAAAAGTCTTCGTTTGTTATGAAAGCGATTCAGCGTTCGCATGGTCGGTGGCGCGGGGCTATCCCTCAGTCGCCGCCGCAACAGCAGCAGCTTCCTGTCGCGGGTGGCACCGTGCTGGGACCCGCCTCACGGATGACACGTTGCACATTGCCCAGACAGCAAGACCCCTGCGGGTTCGTCCGCTCGCACCGGTCGAGACCCTGAGCGCATTTCCCTTTGATGTCTTCCAGGATGCGCGAGGAACCGCTCGCTCGAACCTCCGACCGGATTGCTTCAACCGTGTGCCCGAAGCAGTAACAGACCAACCGATGCGGGTCGCCGCTCTTCTGGAAAATCGGCGCGCGCACCTCGCTCTGAAGCACTAGTTCGCCCGCAACCGTGTTGAAGTAGGCCACCTCGCATGTCGGCGTGCCACAAAAACGGAACCCGGCATTGGAGGTGAGGCGCTCCCGGGCCTGCGCGGTGGCCATTGCTTCCACCGTCACCGCCGACACCGCCCGCCCCTGCTGGTGACAATACGGGCACTGGGTGCCACCCCCGGGGGAGATATTCGACATCTCGCTCATGGCTTGATCTTCTGGTAAATCGCCGGCAGCCGCGTCCGATACATCTCGGCCACCTGCGGCTCCATCTCGCCGAGCGGCTTCACGGGAATTAGGTCCATGACCTCGGACGGCGTGAGACCTGATTCGAGCAGGGTGCGTGCGGCCCCGCACACCATCCGCTTCATCGCCGGGGCGATCTCCGCTTCGCTCAATCCAAAGCCCGCCACCACTTCCCGTAACGCCTGGAGTTGGAACCAGAGGAACGTCGGCCCCTGGGCGCTAAGCACCGCGTAAGCCTCGAGCTTTTCTTCCGCTACCTCCGGGCACTCCCCCAGCGGGGCCAGGAGGCTGGCGACCTCTGTCTTATCGGCCGCGGATAGCGCCGGCGCAAACGCCACTGGGTCGAATCCAAAATTCACGACGGAGGGCGCATTCGGAATCACACGCGCCAGCCGGTTGAATCCGCCGAGCAGGCCGCTCAGCTTCGCAAACGTGAACTTCGGCGCCAGCGACACCACCACCGCGCCGGCCTTGATTGCCCCTTTGACCCCTGACGCCGTGTCCGCCATCACCGGAGGATGAACGGCCAGAAACACGATGTCCCCCGCCGCCGCGAGCGAGTTGTCCGGGGTCGTCCTGATGGCCGGGAACCGCGCCTTCAGTTTCGTCAGCGTCTCCGCGTTCGGGTCGCTAACCGTGATGCTGGCCGGCACCTTTTGCGCCCGCGTCCAGCCTTCCAGAAAAATGCGGGTGATACGCCCGCCGCCGATGAATCCTACACTCTTGTTCGTCATATTTATTCCGATCTCAATGTTAGGTTGGCCATCAATGTCACTCACCACCCCACTCGTGCCCGGCCGTCACAGGGATGACTAATTGCCTCAATGGCATCGTTCGGGCAAATCGTCTTGCACTTCAGACACCCGGAGCAGCGGTAAAAATCAACCCACGGCTGCTCATGCGGGTCCTCGCGGAAGACGGCCTTCATCGTGCATCGCCGTTCCACCTCGCAAGGCTGGCAGTCGCCGCATTTGTCCGGCCGGATCAGCGCTCGCGTCATGCGTCCTCCAATGCTCCCGCCCCCACCGCCAGACCCAGGCTGGAGCATATTTCCAGCAGCGGCGCTTTTAGGTGCCCGTGCTCCCCCGAAAAAACCGGGGTACACAGCGACGGATCAACCGCTCCGTTCCATAGCCCCAACGCAAACGCCATGCACGTCTTTTCCCCGCAAGCCCGGCAGTTGGTCCCCGGCAGCCGCTTGTAGATTTCCAGGGCCGGCGGCTTTCGCCGCATCTCCCAGCAGGGGGTGATGGAGCCGCGCCGCCGCCAGGTGTCGTTCACCAGGCACCGAATGCCCTCCAGCGTCCGCCACGCATCCACCAGTTCATCGGCCTTCGCCACGGTCAGCCGCCGTGGATAAAGCGAAACCAGTCGGTACCCATCCATGTAGGTCAGCGTCTCCGCATCCCGGCAATAGGTCGCCCCCGCCATTTCCGCATTCAGGTACGGCAACACCCCGGTCAGATCCCCGGAAATGTGCGCAATCAGACGAATCTTCGACAAATCAGCCACACAAGGAGCCATCACCACGATCGCGCACGTGCCCAGGATATCCTCCTCAAACGACGGCGGCGGGGTGGCCGGCACGGACACCCTTGCGGGCCGATAGTCCACCCACCCGGCAGAAACCACCTCCGTGCCGATCTCCTGAAACATCCTCCCCCGCGCTTCCTGGCTCATCACCAGACTCTGCACGCCCACTCGTCCGTAACCCGGGGCGGGCGAGACGGTCTCGTAGGGAAGCCCCAAACGATCCAGGCAGCTTCGCGCCTTGTCGAGCTCACACGTTCGCGGGAAAGTCATGATTTCCATCGCCGTCACCTTTTCCTCGCGGCTCACGCTTCACGTTTCAGGCTTCATGCACCACGCCTCATGCCACCGCCTGCTGCAGGATCGTCTTGATCTCCGCCACGCTCGGCACTTTGCCCGTCACCTTGATGCTGCCGTTGACCGCCAGCGCGGGCGTCATCATCACCCCCAGCGCCATGATTTGCTTGAGGTCGGTCACTTTGTTGATTTCCGCCGGCACGCCAAGTTCCTTGACGGCCTGCTCGGTGAACTGCGCCAGCGTCTTGCACTTCGCGCAGCCCGGTCCAATAACAAGAATTTGCATAATCTATTTCCTTTCGTTTGAGTTTAGAACAACGCTCCGTATAGCAGTCCTGTCAACGTCGCCATCACGATGACCAGCGACACATACACCACCGTTTTTTTTGTGCCCATGATGCTGCGCAGCACCAACATGCTGGGCAGCGACAGTGCCGGCCCCGCCAGCAGCAGCGCCAGCGCCGGTCCCTTGCCCATCCCGGAGCCGATCAGCCCCTGCAAGATGGGCACCTCGGTGAGGGTGGCGAAATACATGAATGCCCCTACCACCGAGGAGAAAAGGTTTGCCAGGATAGAATTCCCCCCCACCGATTGGCTAACCCACTCCGAGGGGATCAGCCCCTCGTGCCCTGGGCGCCCCAGCAGAATGCCGGACACGAACACGCCCCCAATGAGCAGCGGGAAAATCTGTTTGCCGAGCGTCCACGTCGCATCCAGCCATTCCCGGCCTTCGCCAGGCACCCGCGCACAGAGCACCGCCAGCCCTGCGCATCCCACGATGAACGGAATCAGCGGCTCATGTGGAAAAGCAAAACTCAGGACGGCGACGGGCGCCGCCGCCAGCGCCAGTTCCTTCCACTTGAAGCCAAACCACAGCCCTAGCGCCAACCCCAGCCCGGCGGCGAACGCGCCCGCCACGGGCCATTTCCATGCATAAATGGTCGCCCAAAGCCCAGTCGTTTCGGCGGGCTTGCTCCAGTTCGCGAACACCAGTACCCCCACCATCGCGGCAAAGAACAGCACGTTCTGCCAGAGCGGGCGCTTGACCTCCACTTCGGGCATCTCCGCTGCCGCTTTCGCCTTGGCCTGCTCCTCGCGCCGGAAGACGAAGTGCATAGCCAACCCCACAACCACGCTGAACCCCACTGCGCCAATCGCCCGTGCCGTGCCCAGTTCGATCCCCAAGACGCGTGCGGTCATCACGATGGCCAGCACGTTGATGGCCGGGCCGGAGTAGAGAAACGCCGTGGCCGGCCCCAGCCCTGCCCCGCGCGTCCAGATGCCGCCAAACAGCGGCAGCACCGTGCAGGAGCAAACCGCCAGGATCGTCCCGGACACCGAGGCCACGCCGTAGGCCACCGCCTTGTTCGCCTTCGGTCCCAGGTAGCGCATCACCGACGCCTGGCTCACGAACGCGCTGATGCCCCCCGCGATGAACAGCGCCGGCACCAGGCACAGCAGCACGTGTTCCTGCGCATACCACTTGGTCAGCTCCAGCCCTTCCTTCAGCGCGTTATCAAACCGTGGCACCCCCACCGGCAGAAAGAAGAGCAACCCAAAGACCGCCGCAAACCCGCCGAGCACCTTCAATTCCCGGCTCCAGTTCGCTTCTCCGCCATTCACTTCACACGCGCCATTCATCGCTTCATTATCATGAGCCTATTCGACATTTAGCCAACTCAACAAGTTCAAAACTAAAAAAATGCATTCCATCGCCACCGCCTACTTCTGCGATTTTTCCCTCACCGACGCCACGCACCCGAAAAAGTTCATCACGCAAGGGGTGACCAGCCGATAGAACACCTGGGCGCCCCGCTTGTCATCATCCACGATCCCGGCGTTCTTGAGCTGCGACAGATGCCGCGACACCGTCGGCATCTCCGACCCGACCAGCGCGGCGAGTTCGCACACGCACCGCTCGCCCCGCGACAGCTCATCCAGCATGAGCAGACGACCTGGATGCGCCAGCGCCTTGAACATCTGCGCCTGCGTCTTGAACTTTGCAACTGAGGACTTCTTTGCCATATTGAATAGCAATATAGCAAAGTGGCTAAATATGTCAACACCCAATTTTCCGCTATTTTCCGCCCTCATTGCTTGCTCCCTGCCAGCCATGCTCCCCGGATCAACAATTGCTTCATAATCCGATTCCTATTTCGAGCACTTCCGGACCGCCTCCACGCACTGGATGACATCCAGCACACACGGCGTCTTGAGCGAATAGAACACCTTCAGCCCCCGCTTCTCATCCTCCACGATCCCGGCGTTCCGGAGCAGCGACAGGTGTTTCGACACCGTCGAAATATCCAGACCCGCCGCGTCCGTCAGCTCGCACACGCACTTCGTCTTTCGGGCCAGCTCCTCCACCAGTAGCAGCCGGGTTGGATGTGCGAGCGCCTTAAGCACCTGGGCCTGCGCCCTCAACCGTTCCTGTGTCTTCGTTCTCATGTATTCTTTCGTTACTATATTGAGTATTCGCCCAAACAGCCAAATAGTCAACCCCCAATTTTCCACCCCGTCTGGCTGCCGTGCCCCCCTTTCCCTTTTCCGCAACTGCCCTATAAGCCGTGCAGTTGCTTTTAGCGTCACCGACCTCTGATCACTGATTACTGGTCTTGTTACCGGTGCCAGCCCCTCGCCTCTCCCGCAAGCTCAGCATCAAATAGTAAGCCGTCGGCGTCGCCACCAGCGACAGCAGCACCGAAATGCACAGCGCCCCAATCACCGCGATGGCCAGCGGCTTGAGCATCTCCGCCCCGCTTCCGATGCCGTAGGCCAGCGGCAGCATCCCGAGCGCCGCCGCCAATGAAGTCATCAGCACCGGCCTCAACCGCCGATGCCCCGACCGCACCAGCGCCTCATCCAGCGCCACGCCCTGCGCGCGCAGATGCTCCACGTAATCCAGCATCAGAATCCCGTTCTTGGCCACGATCCCCACGCCGATGATCGCCCCCAGGAACGACACGATATTCAACGACGTCCCGGTAATCAGCAGCGCCAGCACCGTGCCGAACAACGCCAGCACCGCCCCGAACACGATCGCCACCGGCTCGTAGAACGAGCGAAACTCAATCAGCAGCACGGTGAACACCAGGAAGATCGCCATCAACAGAACAAGCAGCAGGTTCCGAAATGACTCCTGCTGCTGCTGGTAAAGCCCGCCGAACTCCACCACCCCCGCCGGCAGCGACGGGTCCTGCTTGAGCTTCTCGCGGATTTCGGCCATCGCGCTGCCCAGGTCGCGGGCTTCGAGACGCGCCGTGACGCCCACGAACTGCCGCAGGTCCTCGCGGCGCAACTCAACCTGGCCTGGTTCCTCCGAGACATCCGCCACCTGCGAAAGCTTCACCGTCACCCCGCTCGGCGACCGAATCGGCAGGTCCCGTATGGCCGCCATCGTCCCCAATCGCGTCTTGTCCACCAGCACCCGTATGCTCACCACGCGGTCGCCCTCCAGCACGCTCGACGTCCTCTCGCCCAGCAATGCCGTGTTCACCGCCGCCGCAATGTTCTCCGCGTTCAACCCGAACCGCTGCGCCTCCAGGTGCCGCACCCGCAGGTTCATCCCGTTGCCGGTCGCCAGCAGCCCGTCGAACGTATCCACCACGCCTTTCACCTTCTTAATGCTTTCCTCGATTTCGGGCGCTTTCATTTTCAACCACGCCAGGTCCGTCGAAATCAGCTTGATCTCAATCGGCTTCGGCGACCACGTCAGGTCCCCAATCAAGTCCCCAAGAATGCCGTGCAAATCCCAGTCCACTCTCGGGATGGCTATCAGAAACTTATGCCGCAGCTCGGCCAGCACTTCGTCCGTCGAGCGCTTGCGGTCGGTCCTCAGTTTCACCAGGAAGTCCCCCGTGTGCGGCTCCGCAATGGACAACGCCAGGCGCGCTCCCGTGCGCCGCGAATAACTTTCCACTTCCGGTGTCGCCCGCAAAATCTCCTCCGCTTGCAGCAGCTCCCGCGAGGTCTCGCTCAGGCTGGTGCCCGGCGGCGCCTTGTAGTCAATCACCATGCCCCCCTCATCCAGCGCCGGCAGAAAGTCCGAATCCAGCCGCTGATAAACAAACACGCCCAGGCCCGCCACCACGCAGCACCCCAGCAGCGTCAGCCACCGGAACCGCAGCGCCAACCGCACCGCCACTTCGTAAATCTTCACCAGCCGCACCATGAGGAAGCCGCCTTCCACGTCCTTCGGCGCATGGCCGTGGTCCAGGTGCTCCCGGTCGCGCATAAACCACGCCGCCAGCGAAGGCGTCACCGTAATCGCCAGCACCAGCGAAGTCAGCAGCGACACCACCATCGTCATTGCCAGCGCCCGGAAGAATACGCCCGCCAGCCCCTCCAAAAACGCCAGCGGAATAAACACCACCACCGGCGTCAGCGTCGAGCCCACCAGCGGATAGAAAATCTCCCCAATGCCCTCCTGGATGCCTTCCAGCCGCGACCGGCCGGCGGCAATCTTCGCGTAAATGGCCTCCACCACCACAATGGCGTCATCAATCACCAGCCCAATCGCCGCCGCGATGCCGCCGAGTGTCATCAGGTTGAAGCTCATGTGGAGCAGGTTCATCGCCAGGATGGTCACCAGCACCGTCACCGGAATCACGATGATCGCCGTCAGCGTCGTCCCCCAGTTCTTCAGGAAAAAGTAGATGATTACCACCGAGAGGATCAGCCCGAAAATAATCGCCTCCCACACGCTCTTGACCGAGTCCCGCACCAGTACCGACTGGTCGTAGAAAAACGCCAGCTTCATGTCCGGCGGCAGCTCGCGCTCCAGCGACCGCAACTCCCGGCGCAGCGCGCTGGCGATGTCCAGCGTGCTCCCGTCCGGATGACTCCGGATGTTCAGCAACACCGCGTTGACGCCCTCGGCCGTCACCACGTTGAACACCGGCTCCGGCCCGCGCTCCACGCGCGCGAAGTCCTTCACCCGCACCGGGTGCTCGCCCCGTATCGCCACGACTTGGTTCTCGATGTCCTCCGCCGAATGCACCCGCCCGTCCACCGTTGTCAGGTAGAGTTGATAGTTCTCTTCGTGCATCCCCGCCGAGGCGATGAGATTGTTCTTTGCCAGTGCTTCCGACACCTGCCCCAGGTCCATGCTCGCCGCCAGCAGCTTCGCCGGGTCCACAATCACGTGATACTCCGGCGTGCGTCCGCCCACCAGGTCCACCCGCGCCACGCCCGCCATGCGCAGGAACCGCGGCTTCAGGTTGTAACGCGCCGTCTCCCAAAGCGCCGTGATGTCCCGCGTCGGGCTGGTCAGGCTCACCCCGATAATCGGAAACGCCGAGAACGTCAGCCGCCAGGTCGTGGTGGTCGCCGTGGCCGGCAGCGTCGAGCGGATTTGCGCCAGCCGCCCCAGCACGTACAGCTCCGACTGAATCATGTCCACTTGCCAGTTGAAGAAGACGCTGATCTCCGCCGACCCCCGCCCCGTCGCCGACCGGATCGTCACCGCTCCGGGGATGTCCTTCATCGCCTCCTCAATGGGGCGGGTGATGATGGCCATCATTTCGTCGCCTGGCATCACGCCGTTATCCACCAGGATGACCACGCGCGGAAAGTTGGTCTGCGGAAACACCGACGAAGGCATGTGCAACGCCGCATACATGCCCGCAACGCATAACGCCAGCGCGATGAAGACAATCGCCAGCTTGTGGTGGATCGCGAACCGGCCCAGCGACGACAGCTTCACCGGCCCGGAGGGGTTGCCAGGCGTAGCGCTCATTGGCCGATGACCTTGATTCTCGTTTCCTTCGGCAACCCGTAAGCCCCCACCGTCACGACCGCATCGCCTTCCTTCAGTCCATCGCCCTCCACCTCCACCAGGTTCCCGTCATGCACGCCCACCTTCACTGCTTTCTGTTTGGCCTTGTCCCCTTCCACCACGTAGATGACTTGCCCCTCGTCCGCCTTCACCACGCAATCGCGCGGCACCGCCAGCCGGCCCGCTCGTTCCTCGCTCACGATTCGCACCCGGACGTACTGCCCGGGCCGGAGCCCCGCGTCCTTCGGCAGCGTCACGCGCACCAGCGCGGTCCCCGTCTTCGGATCAACCGACGGGCTCACGAACGACACGCTGCCGCTCGCCGCCGCTTTGTCGGCTCCCTCCGCAAAAACCTCTGTCGCCTGCCCGGCCTTGAGCCCGGCTGCCTCTGCGGCCGGAACGTTCGCCGTCACCACCAGCCGGCCCAGGTCCACGATCTCAGCCACCACCATGTTCGGGTCCACCGTCTGCCCAGGCTGCACATTCATCCGCGCAACAACCCCATCCACCGGCGTCGCCAACTGCACTTGCGCCAACGCCGCTCGCGCGGAAGCCAATTCCGCCCGCGCTGCCGCCAACTGCTGCTGCGCTTCCTGAATCGCCTTCTCCGACGTCCCGTCCACGGCCTTGAGTTTCCCTTGCCGCGCCACGAGCTGCTCGGCGTATTCCACGGCGTGCCCGGCCTTGTCCACCGCCGCCTGCGCCATCCGATCGTCGAGCCGCACAATCACATCCCCCGCTTTCACGCTTTGACCCTCCGTGGCGGCCACCGCCAGGACCACACCCGCCGCGGGCGCCGCCAGCTTCGCGCCGCCGCCCGGCCCGCCCGCTTTCGCTGGCTCCGGTTCAACCACGCCGAAGGCTTCCACTCGCGCCCGCAGGTCCGCCTTGGTCACCTTGCCGACTTGCACGGCTACCTCGGTGACGATCTTTTCTTCTGCGGCGTCACCCGCCGGTTTGCAGCCGGCCACGCCCAGCGCGCTCGCTGCGGCGAGGAGGGTAAACAGTAATAAGTGCTTTCGTTTCATGCGTCTAAATAGTTGTCCAGCGTCAGTCCTCAAATCATTTGGGATTCACCTTGTAAGCGCGCAACTCCGCCCCTTGCCCCTCTCGTTGCGGCACCGCCACAAAAACCTCTTCCAGTTCCGGCACGAACAGCGACGTCGCCGCGCCTTTCGCCGTCGGCACCCGCCCCGCAAACTCGTAATGGTCCGCGTCCACCTGCCGCACCAAGTCCAGCGACCCCTCACCGCACGAGATGTAAATGCACCGCCGCTTCGCGTCGTACCAAACCCCGTCCGGCTCCGGCGCGATGTCCAGCACCGCGACCTGCCTACCGCTGCTCGAATCCAGCACCGCCAGCTTGCCCGGCTCGCACCCGATGAATAGCCGGTGCCGCGCCCGGTCGAACCCCATCGGTATGTTCCCCTTGGCCCCTCCCACCGGCCAGGTGGCCACCACTGCCTTTTTCCGGCGGTCAATCACCGCCACGTGATTGGCTTCCGGCACATTCACGTAGATGAAATTGCCTTCGACTTCAAACTGCTTCGGGAAATTCGCCAGCGGAATCTCCGCCGTCACGGAATCCGTCCGCGTGTCCACAATGCCAATGGCCCCAAACTTCTTTCCCACGCCGACAAACAGTTCGCCGGTCTTCGCGTCGAACCGCAGGTTGTTCGCCTTCTCCTTGAATTCGATGGTCCGCACCGGCTCAAACGTGCGCGAGTCCAGCACCCGCACCGCCCCGTTGCCGTTGGCCACGTAAAGCTTGTGTAACTCCGGCCGATACACCACCCACTTCGGCTCCTGCATCCCCGTGATCGTCCGCGCGAGCTTGCCGTCGGCCAGGTCAATCACTTCGGTCGTGTTGTTGTCTTCGGCGTTCAGAAACAAACGCCGCCCCGCCAGATCCACCGCCATCAGGTCGAATCCGCCCTTCACGTCCGGCAACGCAATCGTCTGCGCCAGTTGCGGCAAAACACCCACCACGCTCTGTGCCTCCTTTCGCGGCGATGCCTCCCAAGCTCCCTTCGGCCATTGCACCGGGCTTTGCAGCGCCTCCTCCAACTGCCCCAGCGCCTGCTGGGCCTTGGCCACCGCATCCGCCCGGGCGAGCCGCGCCGCCGCCAGTTCCACCTGGCCCGCAATGACCTCGCTCCGCGACACCTCGCCGGCCTCCAGCCGCCCGCGCAAACCCCGCTCCTGCTTCTCCAAATTCACCAGCAACGAATCCGCCGTCGCCGATTTCTCCAGCCCCGCCCGATACGCCGCCATCCCGCGCTCGATTTCCGCCAGCACGCGCGCCTGCAGCGCATTGAATTTCGCCGCGCTCTCGCTCCGCCGCGCCTCAGCCTCCGCAATCGGCCCCTGGTTCTGGTTCAGCACCGGCAGTTCCAGCGACAGTCCCACGCCCCACTTGTTGTCGCCCTGGTCGTACTCGTAGCCGGGATTCAGATGAATGTCGGGGTACTGCTTCGCCACTTCCAGCCGCAGCGCCGCTTCGCTGGCGGCATACTCAGACAAACCCGCCAGCACATCCGCCCGGTTCAACAGTGCCTGACGCCGCGCCGTCGGCGTGTCCAGCCCCGGCGGCACCCGATCCAGTCCCGCAAAGGAAATCTCCACCCCATCCAGCGCACCCAGCGGAATGCCGATGGCTTCCGCCATCGCCACCCGGCTCTCCGCGCGCTGGCGCGCTGCGTCAGGAACGGCCAGCCGCGTCGTATCCAGCGCGATCCGTTCCCGCGTCACCTCCGCGGGCGACACCGCCCCGGCCGCAAGCTGCCCTTCGAGCAGCTTCACATTCTGTTCTTGGGCCGCTTGCTGCACCGCCAGCAGCCGTTGCTGTTCACCGGCGGCATAAAAGTCCACCAGCGCCCGCCGCAGCCTTCCCCGCACCTGCCACGCCGTCCCGGCGATGTTCAGCTTCGCTGCATCAGACAAGTGCCCCGCCTGCGCGATCCGATGCCCGCGCTTTCCCGCCGTCTCAATCGGGATGTCCAGGTTAAACGCCGCCACCCACGGCGAGGGCGCAAACGTCGTGGCATTGTATTGTGGCGAGGCGCTCAGCGTCGGATTCGGCCGCTGCCCCGCCGTCCGCACCCCCGCTCGCGCCGTGCCCCACTGCGCCCGCGCCAGGTCCAGTTCCGGCGAGAAATAAAACGCCGCCAGCGTCAGCGACTCCAGCTCCCACCCGCGCCGCGGCCACTCGCCGCTGACATGGTTCGTTTCGAGGAATACACGCAGTCCCGCGTCGCTGAGCGACCGCCCTTCGAAATCTGCGGCCACCTTGCCGGCAGCCAGCGGCTTGGCGCGGTAATGCACGCACCCCACGAGCGCCGCCCCCGCCATCACGCCGGCCAGCAGCACTCCCGCCGCGCCGCGAACGCCGCGCCATCGCTTTTCCGAATAATCACTGTGCATAGACAACAAAAGACTCCTACCCGCGCGCCTTGTTGCCAAAGCGCGCCGGTAGGAGTCATCAGTCCCGCATCGCGAGACGGTTTACCCTCTGAGAGGGATGGCAGAATCCATTGCCAACAACTCGCGCCTGAATACCCGTTACCACGTTCAGCCGCAAGCACTTTCCTAAGCTTTCTCTTACGCCGTTCAGGAACAGGCGCCCACCTGCCTAGACTGGTTACAGATAGATCTTTTCGCCACACGTTGACTCGTCCACTCCCTATGTGCCGCAGCCCCCTCCCGCTTCACGCCCTTCCCCCTTCTCATGGCGCGAACCTCCAGATGCCCCAGGCGACCAGGCTTTGAAGCGCCCCAAACTGCACCAGGGGCCACCAGAAACCCCCTAGCTGGGTCTTCCAGATCTGATACGCCACCTGCTGCACGGCCAGGCCGACAACAACCCCCGCAACAGCACCCACCGGCCGCTTCCGCTCGCTCAACACAAACACCCCGCCCCAGATCAACGTCGCGCTCAACGCCGCCGACATCAGGTAGCCCGCGTGCCGTGGTCCAAACAGAATACTCACCACGGCCACATGCAGCGCGGCAACCAGCAGAACGATCCCCGTAACGCAATTGCCTCTCATGTGCTCGTCAGTCCGGGATCGCCCTAAGCCGCCCGTTTCACGGGAGTCTCTCCCTTTGCTCCCGCGTCCTTCGTCCCGTCGGCTGCCGGCACATCAAACAGCATCCCCGACCAGGCAATCCGCACCAGCATCCCCATGGACAGCACCAGCAGCAGCGTGATCACCACCGCCACCGTCCGTCCCGCCTGCAATCCGTCGCTCCCGCCAGACCAGGCCGTGCCCGCCTGCGTCAGCAGCACGAAACACACGGGGCTGAGCGTCAGAAGGGGCAGCACCTTCCCTCCACTGCCCGCGAGCGCTCGAAAGCCCCAGACCAGGCAGAGCGCGCCCCCGGCCAGGCCCGTAATCAGCGTGGGCCGGGCCGCCCCTGGGGCCAGGTGCTGGACGAGATAACTAAGGCCGGCGAGCAGCAGGCTGTAAACGACAAGTAGAAGACCAATGGTTTTGTTCATTTCGCTTTCGACACATTTTGAATTGCCTCGGCCAGCAATAGACCTGTCGAACGCAACGCGAACCCGCACGGGTGAATAATCGCACAGGGAGAGGAGGACTCTCCCCCGCAGGCCATTGTATCCGAAGCTTCATTGCGCCAAAGCAATTCAGTACATCGGATGGCGGCCCGACCACCCGGGTTTTCCTCCGACAGCACACACCATCGGACCCTTGAGTTGCGCTGAGCCTAACCTTTTCTCAGCGCGTAAAGCATAATATCACGTCCCCCGCCTCCGGGCCAAGCCAAAATCTAGCTTTCCCCGTCCGCATCACTCACCCCTTCCTCAGCCCCAACACCCCCCCGCCAAACACCGCCCGCTTCCCGAGCTCCGCCTCAATCGCCAGCAGACGGTTGTACTTCGCTATCCGCTCCGACCGGCACGCCGACCCTGTCTTGATTTGCCCGCCGCCCATCGCCACTGCGAAATCCGCCATGAACGCGTCCTCCGTCTCGCCCGACCGATGCGAAATGACGTAGCGCCAACCGGCCCGTTGACACATCTGGATCGCCTCGATCGTCTCCGTCACGGTCCCAATCTGGTTCAGCTTGATCAGCACCGCGTTGCTCGCCTTCTCCCGGATGCCCCGCGCAATGAACGTCGTGTTCGTTACGTAGATGTCGTCGCCGACGATTTGCACCTTGTCGCCCATCACCGCCATCTGCTTCGCAAACCCGGCCCAGTCATTCTCCGCCAGGCCGTCCTCAAGCGAGACGATCGGGTACTTCTTTATCCATGCCCCGTAGAGCGCAATCATCTCATCACTGGTCTTTTTGCCCTGGCCGGACTTGGCCAGCACGTACTTCCCATTTTCAAAGAAGGAGCTGGCAGCCGGGTCCAGCGCGATGGCCACATCCTTGCCCGCCTTCAACCCCGCGGCGGCTATCCCTTCCAGAATCACCTCCACCGCTTGCTCGTTGCTTTCCAGGTTCGGCGCAAATCCACCCTCGTCGCCCACGCTCGTGGCCAGCTTCTTCTTATGCAGAATGCCCTTGAGCGCGTGAAACGTCTCCGCGCCATAGCGCAACGCTTCCGCAAACGTCGGCGCCCCCACCGGCATCGCCATGTATTCCTGGAAATCCACGCTGTTGTCCGCGTGCTTCCCGCCGTTGAGAATATTCATCATCGGCACCGGCAGAATCACCGCGCCCGGCCCCCCAAGGTAGGCGTAGAGCGGCAGGTCCGCGTCCAGCGACGCCGCCCGCGCTACCGCCATCGAGACGCCCAGGATCGCGTTGGCCCCCAGCTTCCCTTTGTTCGCCGTGCCGTCCAGCTCCATCATCCGGTAATCAATCTCCGCCTGCCGTGACGCCTCCATCCCCGCCAGCTTGGGCGCGATGATCTTGTTCACGTTGCCCACGGCCTTGAGCACCCCTTTGCCGCCGTAGCGTTTCTTGTCGCCATCGCGCAGTTCCACCGCCTCGTTCTCGCCCGTGGACGCCCCCGAAGGCACGCTGGCGGAGGCGCTGATCCCGTTGTTGAGCGCGACGCTGACCATGACGGTCGGGTTGCCGCGCGAGTCGAGAATTTCCAATGCACTGATTTTTTCAATCTTTGTCATAGTTTTTGATCCATTGTTCTGTCTTCGATTATTTCTCTCTAAAGCGCTACTGACCCTTCGTTTCCGGCTGCTTTACAATCAGCACGCTGCAATGCGCGTGGTCGCTCACCCGGTCGGCCGTGTCCCCCAGCAGCCGGCCCCACAGCTCCGAGTGGTCGCTGTGCCCAATCACAATCAGATCGTAGTTCCCCTCTTTGGCCAAACCCACAATCGCCTTCGCCGGGTGCCCCCGTCGCGTCTCGCATCCAATGCTAATGCCATGCTGTGTCGCCACTTCGGCGACCTCTTTTTGTCGCTCCTTGAAGTAATCGTCCGCCCCCTCCTGCTCGCCCTCATATTCCCCCGGCAAGTCCGAATGCCGCGGCAACGGCTCCCGCACCCACAGCGCTGTTAATTGCGCGTTGTAATGCTTCGCCGCCACGGCGGCGCGTTCCAGGGCGGCCTTGCCGCCTTTCGACCCGTCGTAACCCACCAGAATCTTTTGAAACATAGGCATCATGCGGTCCTCACTTTCCATCTGCTGGCGGCGCGGAGACCGCCCCGCCGTTGATCCGTCGCTGGTAAAGCCGACCCCAGGCCACCATCGTCCGCACCGTCGGCTGGAAAAACTTCTGCGCGATCAGCGTCGGCACAAACGCGCTCAAAATCACCACTGTCACCAGCACCGAATACTGCTGTTGATCAATAATCTTGTTCTGCAATCCAAACAACGCCGAAATTGTCCCGAACGTCAGCCCCGTGGACATCAGCAGCGCCGTGTACGTCGCCTCGCCCTTTCGCATGTAAAACACCCGCGCCAGCGGCCACACCCCAATAAACTTGGTCACCATCTTCAAGGCCAGCAACACAGCGATAACTCCGACCGCCGCCGCCAGCGCTGGCAGCGACACAAACAGCCCCGCCTTGATGAAGTAAAATGGCGTGAACACCGCAAACGCGATGCTCCGCATCCGATGGACCAGCGTCTTGTCCCGCAGAAACACCCCCGCCACCACCAGCCCCAGCAGATAAGCCGGCAGCACCGCTTCGCTCTTCGCGGTCGAAGCCAGCCCGCCCAGGAAGAACAGCACGAAGAAAATGAACTTCACCTCCGGCTCGCTCACCCGCGTCGCCCCCAGCCGCGTAATGATACGCTGGGTCCATTGGGGCATGAACCACAGCACCACCGCCGTCACCGCCACAAACACCACCAGCGATATCTTGAAATCCGCAAACAGCACCCCCAGCGCCAGCACCGTGCCGAAATCCGTAATGAAACACGCCGCCAGCAACGTCTTGCCCATCGCCGTGCTCCCGAGCCCGCCCTCGATCATCACCGCATACACCACCGCCACCGATGTCGTCGAAAGCGCGATCCCCGC
>Ga0315287_10002912_pt1 | contig 16385 bp, 15 predicted proteins | sample YL17G11_0_MG_FD_205037 | JGI IMG/M metagenome (GOLD analysis project Ga0315287, IMG submission 205037) | Sediment microbial communities from Yellowstone Lake, YNP, Wyoming, USA - YL17G11_0 | ecosystem: Environmental > Aquatic > Freshwater > Lake > Sediment | place: USA: Wyoming | collected... | reverse complement strand
CTTTTATAATAATCCCCCACCCGATTTTCAACAAATTGTCGGGCGGCGCTCCCCGCCCCCCCGTCTCCATATGTTGCCACGCGGAGGCTATTATGTATGAGTTCGATCACGTCGGACTGACAACGTCCGTCAAACAATCACATGAAGACTGGGTAGAGCAAAGCCGTGTATGGGTGACCAACCCCAGGAACCACCCTGAACACATTGAATTCTTGCGTTACGAACCGGACAGCACGGTGCCGAGTTTCGTCAAAGAAAACCCTCATGTCGCCTTTCGGGTTTCCGAATTTGCACAACATTTAAGGCAACCGGGCGTAGAGATCGTCATCCCGCCGTTTCTTGTAGGTGATTTTCTGGAGGTTGTGTTCGTCAAGAAGTACAGCATGCTCTTTGAATACATGCACTACTTGAAGGACGGCTGGTTTGGGGAGAGGCCAAAGTGACCAACTATCGTGCCATCTACACTTATGCGTGGGATCTGATTGACGCCGGCGTCGAAGCGGCAGTCCTCGAATTCAAGTCACTGGGCCTAAATACGGTGACGATGGCAGGCAGCTATCACGCAGGAAAATTTCTCAGGCCACATGGCGCAAACGGCAAGGTTTACTTCCCTGAAGATGGCACCGCTTACTTCAAGACCACGCCGTCGCGTTACGGCAAGATAAAGCCTGTCGAAAACTCCCAAACCCGTGAACACGATATTCTAAGGGAGCTGGTTAATCGGAATGACATTGCCACCAACGCCTGGCTCGTGCTGCTTCACAACACCCTCCTCGGAACGGCTAATCCCGAAACAACGGTCGCCAACGCATTTGGCGATCGCTATCTCTATTCGCTTTGCCCCACAAATCCTGATGCACACGCCTATGCCATTGGCCTCGCTGTGGATGTGACTGAAAATTATCCGGTCACTGGAGTTTCATTGGAGTCGCCAGGTTTCGCCCCATACTCCCATGGTTTTCACCACGAGTTTGCACTAAACCAACCCAACCGTTGGCTCGACAGTCAACTTGGCCTTTGTTTTTGTGATCACTGCATGAAAGCAGCCAAGAGTACCGGCATTGATGCAAGGGCCCTGAAGACCCAGGTTGCGAAAGATATTTCAGATTATCTCAGTAGTGACATTAATTTTCCCGCCGACATGGCAGAGGCTTTTTGGCTGGCAGACACACGTCTTGATGGTGAATTAAAAGCCTTCTTGGATTGGCGCTGCACCGTGGTGACATCGCTCGTTGGAGAAATCCGGTCGAGGGTTCGCAAGGACGCGACGGTTGCCGTCATCCCCTCGGTGGCGAGGCCTACAGGGGGCGCCTGGTATGAAGGTAGCGACCTTGCTGCCCTTGCCAATGCCGCAGGGATCATTGAGGCCTGCTTCTATGAGCCCTGCCCGACGCGGGTGAAGGCCGATCTCTTCGATGTGAAGCGGCGACTCAAAGGCCATGGCCAGCTCCGCGGCATCATGCGGCCAGCCTGGCCCGACCTTTCCATCAAGGGGGATTTCCTTGCCGCTGCCAGCGCCTTGATTGAAGGTGGCGTCAGCGATTTAGCCTTCTACAACTGGGGTCACTTGCGCAAGAACAATTTAGCTTGGATTGGCGACGCCATGAATCTTACGGTTAAGCCAACATGATGTTTGCCTCCAAGGTAGTTGCGATCACGGGTGCAGCCGGTGGCATCGGACAGAGCTTGTGCCGTTTTTTTGGCAAAGAAGGTGCTGCCATTGCGGCCATCGACAAGTCGCCGGCCATGGCGGAATTTGCCAGTGAACTGACATCATCTGGTATCAAAGTTTCCCATGCGGTTGCCGACATAGGAGATAGAGAGGGTATAGCTGCGGCCATCACGAAACTTGCCGAAGAACTGGGTACAATCGATATACTCGTGAATAACGCGGGGTTTTCCTCTCATCCCACCTTTGCCAGCACCACACCAGAAAGCTGGCAATATGAAGTGAACGCCAATCTCAACGGCTACTATTACTGCGCCCACGCTGTACTCGGCGCTATGAAGGCCAAACGCGGCGGATCCATTGTCGCCATCGGATCGGTGAATGGCTTGGGAGCACTCGGGGATCCGGCTTATAGTGCAGCGAAGGCAGGCCTCATTTCGCTCACCAAATCACTGGCGCTCGAATATGGTCGCTACAATATTCGCTCCAACATCGTGTTACCGGGAACGGTGCGGACGCCGCTGTGGGAACAACGCGCCGCCAGGGATCCGACCGTCTTGGAAACCTTGCGCAAGTGGTATCCGCTGGGACGCATTGTAGACCCTGACGATGTGGCACGCGCTGTTGGATTCCTGGCGTCCGATGGTGCCGCGGCGATCACAGGCGCAGCACTTCCAGTCGATTGCGGACTTTCAGCGGGCAACATTATCATGGCGCGTGAACTCACACTGGAGGAATTTTGACATGGGCAGACTGCGTATTGGTGTCATCGGCCTCGGCTGGTTCGGCGAAATCCATTGTGAGACCATTGTTGGAATTCCCAACATGGAGTTGGTGGCTCTCTGCACGCGGCGGCCGGACCGTCTTGCTGAGCAGGCCAAGAAGTATGGTGTGAAGAAAACTTCTACCGACTATCACGACATGTTGGCCGACAAGAGCATCGACGCTGTTTCGATTGTCACCATGTGGGATCAGCACACGGACCCCACGATTGCCGCATTAGAGGCTGGAAAACACGTCTTTCTCGAAAAGCCCATGGCTTCAATCGTGGCCGACTGCAACAAGATTATCGCAGCGTCAAAAAAGGCAAAAGGCATCTTGCAGATCGGTCATATCTGCCGCTTCAACCCGCGCTACCGCATGGCAAAACAAGCAATTGATGAGGGTCGGATCGGCAAAATCGTTTCGCTGTCATCTCGCCGCAACATTCCGGCTGCCTGGACGCCGGAAATTCTGAACAAGATTGGTCCCATTGTTGGCGATGCCATCCACGACACCGACCTCATGCTTTGGTTCACTGGTGACCGTGTCGCCAGCGCCTATGCGCAAACTGTGAGCGTGCGCAATCTCAAGTTTCCAGACATCGGACAAACCATGTACCGTTTCAAAGGCGGAGCTACGGCGATGCTCGAAACAGTCTGGTGCATGCCGGAGAAAACGCCATTTGATATTGATGAGCGCATGTCAATCATCGGCACAGAAGGCATCATCCACATTCAGGATACGTTTCCAAACCTGGGCATCGTCGACAAGGTCAAGCTCCACAGCCCTGACACGACCTATTGGCCAATGTTCGGAGGCGTACGCGGCGGGGCGCTTCGCGCTGAGTTCGAATATTTCGCCAACAGCGCGTTGCAAGGAAAGAAGCCCGAGATTGGCAGGCCCGAAGATGCCGCTGCTGCGCTCGAAGCCACAATTGCAGCCGAAGAATCCGCTCGCACGGGCCAAGTCGTTCATGTTTAAGGGAGTTACCAATAATGACAAAGAAACTGAAAGTCCTCGTCGTTGGATTGGGCAACATGGGGATGAGCCACGCCTTAGCCTACACTCGCATTAATGATTTTGACGTCGTCGGCGTTTGTGAACGGCACATCGCCAAGCGCGAATTGCCGGACGCGCTCAAGGGGGCAAAAAAATTTGACAATTTCGACAAAGCGCTTGCTGAGTTAAAGCCCGACGTTGTGTCAATCAATACACTGCCAGATACTCACGCACAATTTGCCATGAAGGCCATGGAGGCCGGCGCTCACGTTTTTGTCGAGAAGCCCCTGGCTGACACCATCGAGAATGCCGAGAAAGCGGTCGCAACGGCGCATCGCACAGGTAAGAAACTCGTGGTTGGCTATATCCTCCGCCAGCATCCCTCCTGGATCAAGTTCATTGAGATTGCCCAACAACTTGGCACACCCCTCGTCTTCCGCATGAACCTCAATCAACAGTCCAATGGCGATACCTGGGACTGGCACAAACGCCTGCTCAACAGTTTCCCGCCCATCGTCGATTGCGGAGTGCACTACGTGGATGTCATGTGCCAGATGACCAAGGCAAAACCCATTAAGGTCCACGCCATCGGTGCACGACTGTCAAACGAAGTGAAACAACAGAACTACGGCATGCTTCAGGTCATGTTTGATGACGGTTCCGTCGGCTGGTATGAGGCTGGATGGGGACCGATGATGAGTGAAACAGCATTCTTCGTGAAGGATGTTGTTGGACCAAAGGGTTCCGTTTCGATTGTCATGGCCGAGACTACCGGAGGCGTGAAGTCTGACGACATCAATGCCCACACTAAAACCAATCAAATACTCTGGCACCACGCCGATATGAAGACACCTGATCAGCGAATCGATGTGAGCGATGAGCCAGGCCATGACGATCTCTGCGAACGCGAGCAACGCTATCTTCTGAAAGCAATCCGAGAAAATATGGACCTCACCGACCATATGAATGACGCGGTCAAGAGCCTGAAGATCGTGATGGCCGCTGACCGGTCAATCCATGAGGGGCAGGTGGTGATGTTGTAAATGCTCACTCCTGACAGACTGCAGCCAGGCCGTTTCTGTAAAATTGCATCCAAGAATAATCCCTCAGGAAAACGGTCTAATCGATTGTTTTAGAAGGACTATCGGACAATTGAATGGGGCCAATGTTGGACGCGTATTCACACCCATTCATATCCAGACCCAAACTCAAAGAGTAGGCCCAAGCGACCTTCTGGACCCCGAAAGTGCAAACACAGATAATTCTCAAAAAACCGCACAGTTCATGGGCAACAATCCAGTCTCAGCCCCAGACCGCACCGGAAATTGGCGCCAAAAGCCCTGCAAAAAAACCCCTTTTCCCGGTAGTCGCCTCGAAACTCCCATGGAGACGAGACTGCGTGGTGGGCCCGCCAGGACTTGAACCCGGAACCAGACGGTTATGAGCCGTCAGCTCTAACCATTGAGCTACAGGCCCTCCACGAGGGTCCAGTGGCTACATCAATTTTTTTGTGTTGGCTATAGCCATTTGTTCCCAGCAAACGAGCGATTTGCAAAATGCAGCAGGCTTTCCACCCGGCAGCGATAGCAATGTAAAAGGCCGTCGGGTGAAAGGCAGTTCGGGCATTGCTGCAAGGTCGCCTGCTGCCAAAACCAATATTGCCGCAAGCACAGTAAAACTATCGGATTCTGCCATTGGTTACACCGGGAGCCCTAGATATGGTATAGTCGAAGTATGTTGAAACAGAATTTATCCCCGCAGGCCGCCGTAGACCAACTCGTGACCTTGCATGCCACAGCAACCGCCAGCCTGAAATCCTGCCTCGACCGCTATTTCAAAACTCGGCAAGCCCCCACTGCGGCCGAGCGCGACTCTTTTTGCTATCCTCAATTGCGCGTCATTTACGAGGCACAAGGCGTGCTCCCGAGTATCGCCAGGGCTTTCGCCAAGTTCCAGGGTTCCGGAACCTATGAAACAACTGTGACACAGCCTTCGCATTTTCGCCGCTACCTCACCGACCAATTGATGTTTCTCGTCAAGGACTACGCGGCAACTATTGAGGTGGACCGCTCGGACCAGGAAATTCCCTACCCATACGTACTGGACAGAGGAGACGACCTGGGTGGCGAGGGAACCACCGCGGCGGAACTGGCGTTGCACTTTCCCGTACCGCGCCTTGCCCTGGTGGGAGATGAGGTCGCCGACGGCCAGTGGGACCATACGCCAGGCCATCCGCTGCCGCTCGCCATGTTCGATGCCGTGCGCGTTGACTATTCCCTGAAGCGCCTCCAGCATTATACTGGTACCCACTGGCGCGACATGCAGCCCTGGATCCTGCTCACCAACTATCATCGTTATGTTGACCAGTTCATCGCCTGGGGTGTGACCCAGCTCATGATGGAGAGCCCTTACGAATCCTTACACCTGCCAGGCGGTGGAATCATCCTGCGCGGCATGTCGCAAGGTGCAATCGACGAAGTCATCGAGGGTTCGCTATGGCACCGCTATCAAATGCCCGCCTACCATCTCAAGCGCCGCGATGGCCTGGGCGGCGGCGTCACCCTCATCAACATTGGCGTCGGCCCATCCAACGCCAAGAACATGACCGATCATCTGGCGGTCCTGCGCCCCCATTGCTGGTTGATGATTGGCCACTGCGGTGGCCTCCGGCAATCCCAGCGTATTGGCGACTATGTGCTCGCCCACGGCTACCTCCGCCAGGATCGCATCCTCGATGCATTGGTGCCGCCTGAAATTCCCATTCCAGCACTGGCCGAAGTGCAACTTGCCCTGCAAGGTGCCGCCGCTGAAGTGACCGGCGAGCGCGGTGAGGCGTTGAAGGCAAGGCTGCGCACCGGCACCATCGTGACCTATGATGACCGCAACTGGGAACTACGCTGGAGCCAGGAACGCAAACGGATCAACCTGTCGCGTGCCATCGCCGTGGACATGGAATCGGGCACCATCGCCGCCCAGGGCTACCGTTTTCGTGTTCCCTATGGCACCTTGCTGTGCGTGTCCGACAAGCCGTTACATGGTGAAATCAAGCTGCCCGGTGCAGCCAATGCCTTCTACGACCGCGCCGTAAGCGAACATCTTATGATCGGCCTTGCCGCCCTGGACCGCATGCGCGGAGAACTCAGCCAACTGCACTCACGTAAGCTGAGAAGTTTCGACGAGCCGCCATTTAGATGACACCACACTGGCGCCGCAATCGGCCGCCACATACCGCGCGAACTAACACAACCCGGAGCTTCCATCACATGTTCAAGGCCCTCTTTGCTGCCACCGCTCTCTCACTGGCTGCCGCATTGCCCAACCCAGCCCAAGCCAAGGACGAAAAGACGATACCATCCATATCCCTCACCGGCCACGGTGAAGTACGTCTTGCACCCGACATGGCCGTCGTCACCGTCGGCGTGCTCAGTTCAGCCAATACCGCACGCGAAGCACTGGATGCCAATACAAAATCCATGGACGCAATCTTTGCGAGCCTCAAGGCGGCTGGCATCGATGCAAGAGACCTGCAGACCTCGAATTTCATGGTGAACCCGCGCTATGACTACAGCCAGGGCAACGGAACTCCACCCAAGATGGTGGGCTATGATGTGTCGAACAATGTCACCGTCACCGTGCGGAAGCTGGAGAGCCTCGGCAAGGTGCTGGACCAGGCCGTGTCGTCCGGCTCCAACCAGATCAATGGCGTGGCCTTCCAGATCGCCAAACCTGATGTCGCAACGGATGCGGCCCGCAAGCTTGCTGTGGCCAACGCAATTGCCAAAGCTAAGGTCTACACCGAAGCGGCAGGTGTCGGCCTCGGCCCCATTCTCAATATCGCGGAAGGCGGCAGCTACCAACCGCCGGTCCCTGTGTTTGCCAAGACCATGCGCGCCGACGCCGCGGGTAGTGTTCCCATCGCCGAAGGCGAGCAGGTCATAGGTATCGACGTGAATATCACGTGGGAACTGAACAGCAAGTAGGTACGTTAGGCATCAATTAGAATTGAACACTCCTGCCATTGCCTGTCAGCAATGGCTTGCTAGATTGGAAACATGCCTATTTATGAGCGAGACCCCTGGCGGGCGCAGTATTTCGAGAATGTCCGGTGTCCTCATAATGTGGTCATCGCCACCGATGACATCGACGCCTGGCCGTGGCACCCGAAATTCAATTGGGTCTATGATAAGCTGAAGGTGGCCCAGAGCCAAGGGTTTGCCTGCGGACCCCATGGCGTTGAACCGCCGCGATATCCTGTGTTCTCCAAGCCCATCACCAATCTCAAGGGCATGGGGATCGGCAGCCGCGTGATTGCGAATTCTTGTGACATGGATGCCCATGCCACCGCAGGCCATTTCTGGATGGAGCTCTTCGCAGGCGCCCATGTTTCCACCGATTGTGCCGTCGTCAACGGCACTGTGATGTGGCTTCGCCATGCCGAAGGCATCCCAGCAAAGCAAGGCACGTTCAGCAGTTGGACCCTCAAGCGGGACAAAGATCCGGTCCTCGCGCGTTATATTAGCAATTGGGTCGCGTCCCACATGGCGGGTTACACCGGCATGATGAATTTTGAATCCATCGGAGGCAAAATCATTGAGGCGCATCTACGCTTTGCCGACCAGTGGTGCGACCTCAATGGCCAAGGATGGATTGACGCTGTGGTGCGCCTCTACGACAAGGGCGTTTGGGAGTACACGGATGATCACCGCAGGGAAGGTTTCTCCATTCCCCTGTTCATCGAGCATGGCAGCAATTTCCTCCACCCGCCGGAAGACCTGCAGGAGAGCATCAGGGCAATGCCGGACATTTCAAGCCTGCAGATTACCTTCTATGAGAACAGGAATCCGGAACATCATCCCATGCCACCGGGTGGTTTTCGAGTTGCGATTATCAATGCCTGGGATTTTAAGGCAGGACTGCGGGCCATTGACAGGCTGGCCAAGTGCTTTGCAGAGCAAAGGCCACGCCACAAGGACCATGCTGCAATTGCAGAGCTCAACGCCCTGAAACATTGATCACTTGCGCCTTTGGCAGAACCGTAGCACCGGGCTGCTCCATCCAGTGGTTATAGGTCTGCACGCCGCCTGATTTGCGAACCTGCGCGATAAGGTCGAGGTCAAGATCAGCATAGACCCATTGTGGCCGGTTCATCTCGCCCATGGCCAGAATACCACCGGGTGGAAATCCCACATCCGAAGGAGCGAATATTCCTGCCCTGCCGCAGTTTGCCGGACAGGCCGCACTCCAGGGGCTTGCTCCTATGACGGGCGCATGAATGGTGTAGACTTGGCTTTCGAGCGCACGAGCTGCCGCACCCGTTCTAACACGGTGGTAGCCCCATTCAGTCTCAGTGTTGGAAGGGGCCAGTATGATTTCTGCCCCCGCCTCCGCAAGGGCGCGCGACAACAGTGGAAACTCGATGTCATAGCAAATCAACAGTCCCACCTTGGCAAAACCCACGTCGAAAACTTTCAGGTCGCGCCCGGCAGTAATCTTCCACAGGTCGCGCTCCCAAGGCGTGGGCATGATTTTTTCATAAAAACCCTTAATACCGCTGGGACCAAAAATATGGACCACATTCATCGTGCAATCGGGCTTTCGCTGTGGACCGGAGCCGGCCACAATGGCAACCCCGTGTTGGACGCTGAGCTTTTTATGCACCCGATCAAGTTCAAGGGTGAGGGCGGATACCGCGTCGAAGGAATCCACCACGTCCCCCGCATGGCCGCCGATCGAAGCCAGTTCCATGGCACCATATTCTGGAAACACGAGAAGCTTGGCGCCCTCCGCAACTGCCTCTTCCACCCAGGTTGTGATCTTCTCTTCGTAAGCGTCAAGGCTGTGCAATTCATCCAGAGGGTATTGCGCCGCGGCGATCTTAATTTTTCTGGTCATTGTCATCCACATGAAATTTGTGCAGCATGCGGTGTACCACGGGAGCAAAAATAAGTCCCGCCACGGCAATCAACAGCAAGCCTGAGAAAAGAGCATAGAACCCTGCAAATATCTTGCCCCCATCTGTCTGGAGCTGTGTGACCGGCCCCATACCTGATAGGATCATGGAGGCATTCTCGAAGGCGTCTATAATTCCCATTGATTCAAAACCCATGTAGCCCGCCATGCCGATAGCCAAAGCAACTGCGATAGTCACAAACCCCAGAGTACCACTGAGCATCAAGCGCTGCGAGTAGACCTGCTTGCTGGCAACCCGGTGACTCTTGTGCTCAAAGATGAAGGGACGCTTCATCTAAAGATCATCTCTCCTTGCTCATCGATGATCTGTCGCCCTTTGGCAATGGCTATGTCAGCTGCCTCATCCAGGGAGGTGAAGCGGTCCGCACGGACGTATTTGTGCTCCTTGACCACACCAGAAATATCCTTTGTGATGGCTCCCGCCAGTTGGAATTGCCCGCCCTCCTTATAGGGTCGGGCTTCAATCATGAAGCCCTTGTATTCAAGGGTCTTGGCAGGCTTTGATGCCTCGGAAGATGAGCTCCCGCCACCGAACAGTTTCTTGAAAAATGCCATGCCGCAATCCTTACCGCCAATTATGACAGCAGTCTAACACGTAAAGCAATCACGCGAAAAGTGATTGGCCAACGTCATCCGACCGCCTTAGTTTAACGTAACAAAAAATATTCCAGTAAAACAGCAGGGAGAACCTCTATGTCCATTATCACCATGAACGGTGTGAAGAACCTTGTCCTCAATCGTCGCAAATTCCTTGGAGCTGCCGCTGGCCTGATTGCCACCGGAGTCTTGCCGAAAAACGTGCTGGCGCTCGCCGCCCCCTATACCTTCAAGCAGGGGGCCTACGACATCACCGTTGTCAGCGACGGCAATCTGTTGCTGCCCCTTTCCGTCGTCGGCCCTGAAGCCAAGCCCGAAGACCTCAAGGCGCTACTGGGAGCCATGATGCAGGGCGACAATGCCCAGTTTGAGGCAAGCCCTCTGCTGCTGAAATCCGGCAGTGACGTCATCCTCCTCGACACAGGTTCGGGCAACGGCTTCCAGCCCACTGCCGGCAAAATAATGGAAAGCCTGAAATCCACGGCCACTGAAGCCTCTGCCATCACCAAGGTCATCTACACCCATGCCCATCCTGACCACTGCTGGGGAACATTGGGAGCTGACGGCAAGCCCCTCTTCCCGAGCGCAAGGTTCCATGTAGCCGAAGCTGAATGGAATTTCTGGATGGCGCCAGACCTTGCCAGCAAGATGCCCAAGGAAATGCAAGGCATGGTGACGACAACCCAAAGGCAGCTCACCGGCATCAAGGACAAGGTGAGCATGTTCAAGGCAGGCGCTGAGGTGTTACCCGGAATCAATGTATTGGATACGGCAGGCCACACGCCGGGTCATGTGTCCTTTGAATTGACCGGCGGCGATGGCCTCATCATCACAGGCGACGCCATCACCAACCCGCTTATTTTCTTCCCACACCCCGACTGGAAATTCGGCTTCGATGCCGACCATGCAACGGCGATCGCCAACCGCAAGAAGCTGCTCGACATGGCAGCCTCCAGCAAGAAGTTGCTGCTGGGCTATCACTGGCCCTACCCCGGCCTCGGGATGGCCATGGCCAAGGATGGCGCATACAGTTACATGCCGATGTCGTAAAGTACTCAGCCGAAACGATAGCTTGAAGCGGTTACACCACCGAAAAGGTCCACGTCGTGATAAACACGCGTGGCCTTTTCGTTTTCGGCCGCCCCCACCGCTGCCATGAGGGGCACGAAGTGATCCTCCTGCGGATGACAGATACGAGCTGACGGCGCCTCTTCCCAGTTGATGAGCTGTTTGGTGCGAACCTCAGGCACACTTGCCATGACTTCTGCAAGCCAGGTGTCAAAGGCTGTTGAAGGTTCCTTAGCCGCCGGGCCCATCCTGCGAAGATTGTGATAACTGAGGCCACTGCCCACGATGAGCACGCCCTCTTCGCGCAAGGGAGCAAGCGCACGCCCCATTGCAACGTGTATTGCCGGATCGTAGCCGTGCTTGAGAGACACCTGGTAAACCGGCACATCCGCCTTGGGGTACATCACAGCCAAAGGTGCAAATGTGCCATGGTCAAAGCCCCGCTTGGTATCAAGACGGGTGGGAAGGCCGGCCTTGCGGATCAGGTCCGCCGTGCGTGACGCCAATTCGGGTGCACCTGGTGCCCCATAGACGATCTTATAGGTCTCGGGCGGAAAACCGGAATAGTCATAGACCATGGGCGGGTGCTCTGCCGCCATCACCACAAAATCATCAGCCTCCCAATGCCCGGAAACCATGAGCACCGCCTTCGGCGTCCTACCAATCTCATTGGGCATTGCCGCCAGCGATGCCTCAAGGTTGCGCAACATGTGCCGCCAGTCTGGTAGCCACGGCCACGGCCCGCCGCCATGGGAAATGAAATAGGTGGGAAGCTTCTTGGCCATGGCGGAACTCCGGCATTTGTAGTGTCCGCTGGCACATTAACAATTCGGCGAGGGCGATCAAGGAGCAGGAAATTGGCAGCAGAATCAATTTCGTGCCTACACCCTCCACAGCCGGGATTCGGCAAGACCACCCCGACTTTGAGTTTGCTGCATACGCTGGATGGTCGCCTCAACGGCGACCATCCAGCGTAGCGAGAGATTAGTTATCCAGGAAGCTGCGCAGTTTGCGGCTGCGTGATGGATGCTTCAGCTTCCGCAAGGCCTTCGCTTCAATCTGGCGGATGCGTTCGCGCGTCACGCTGAACTGCTGGCCAACTTCTTCCAGCGTATGGTCGGTGTTCATGCCGATGCCAAAACGCATGCGCAGCACGCGTTCCTCGCGCGGTGTGAGGCTTGCCAGCACGCGCGTTGTGGTTTCGCGCAGGTTGGCCTGGATCGCTGCATCGATGGGAAGGATGGCGCCCTTATCTTCGATGAAGTCACCGAGATGTGAATCCTCTTCATCACCCACCGGGGTTTCGAGCGAGATGGGCTCCTTGGCGATTTTCATCACCTTGCGCACCTTTTCCAGCGGCATCGAAAGCTTCTCCGACAATTCCTCCGGTGTTGGTTCGCGGCCGATTTCATGCATCATCTGCCGGCTGGTCCGCACGATCTTGTTGATCGTTTCAATCATGTGCACCGGGATACGGATGGTGCGCGCTTGGTCAGCGATGGAACGGGTGATCGCCTGCCTGATCCACCAGGTGGCATAGGTCGAGAACTTGTAGCCGCGGCGGTATTCGAACTTGTCCACTGCCTTCATGAGGCCAATGTTGCCTTCTTGTATGAGATCGAGGAACTGCAGGCCGCGATTGGTGTATTTCTTGGCTATGGAGATCACGAGGCGAAGATTGGCCTCCACCATTTCCTTTTTGGCAATGCGCGCCTCGCGCTCTCCCTTCTGCACCATGGCGACGATCTTACGGTATTCCGGAATCTGCAGGCCGGTGGCAGTGGCGAGCTCGAAAATCTCATCGCGAATGACGCGAATGGATTCCTTTTCGTCATTGGCGAATTTCTTCCAGCCGAACTTGGTGAGCCTGCCGACCCGCCTTAGCCAATCGATGTTGAGCTCGTCGCCCTGGTATTCCTTGAGGAATTCGGTACGCGGCACCTTGTAGGTTTCGGCCAGTCGCATCAGGCGGCCTTCAAGCGAGTTGAGCCGCTTGTTGATGTCATAGAGCTGTTCAACCAGCGCCTCGATACGCGCGTTATTGAGCGATAACGACTTCACTTCCGCGATGATGTCATCGCGCAGTTTGCGGTAACGCCGCTCCTGGCTTGGCGAAAGTTCGGTGGACTCGGCTACTTCCTGGTCCTGCAGCTTGCGCAAGGACTTGTATTGCTTGGCGATGGAGTCAAAAATTTCCAGAACCTTGGGCTTCAACTCCGCTTCCATGGCGGAAAGTGAAACGCCAAGATCGTCGCCCTCATCGTCATCATCATCCTCGATGACCGGCTTGTCGAAATCCTCCGGCGACAGCACGTCGCCGTATTCATCGTCCCGCTTGGACGGCTGCGACTGCTTGAGGCGCTCCGGCCGCTTGAGCTCGGCCTGCTTGCGCACCTCTTCCTTGGGAGGCACGTAGGGCTGGGGAGCCGCCACCGGCTGGTTGTTCTTGGCATCGGGCCCAGCATAGGTTGCCTCGAGATCGATGATGTCGCGCAGCAGGATCTTGGCTTCGTTAAGTTCGTCACGCCAAATGATGATGGCCTGGAAGGTGAGCGGGCTCTCGCACAGGCCTGCAATCATCGCTTCGCGGCCAGCCTCGATGCGTTTGGCAATGGCAATTTCGCCCTCGCGCGACAGAAGTTCCACCTGCCCCATTTCGCGCAGATACATACGCACCGGGTCATCGGTGCGGTCGGTCGGAAGCTTTGCGGCTTCAACCTTGATGACAGCGGTTTCGGAACTTTCATCACCTTCCACTTTGGCAACGACGTTCTCGGTTTCCTCTTCGCTCTCTACCACCGTGATGCCCATTTCGGCGAGCATGGAGTAAATGTCCTCGATCTGGTCCGAGGTCACCTCTTCCGACGGCATGACCGAGTTGAGTTCATCGAGGGTGACGTAGCCGCGCGCCTTCGCCGTCTTGATCAGGCGTTTGACGGCGGCATCGGAAAGGTCAAGGACTGGCGAATCCGATCCATCGGCGGGCGCATCTGTCGTGTTGTCCTGATCGTCACCAGAGTTGGCGTTGTCCTGGTCATCTTGCTTGGTTTCACGAACTTGGGCGGGGCGGGCCATAAATGGAATTCCTTGAAGTCGACTGCGTGCGGAGTGATTCGCACAAAACGGGGTGATTCGGGTGTAAACTAGGCTTGCCGGCGTTAAACAGGCATTAACCACATCTGCCCGGCCAATCAGGAAATGGCGTCAAATACCCGGCCAGAGGCGGCCCCGAAACCTGCAATCAGGGCCTCAGAGCCAGTGGCCGACAATAATTCTCCGCGTAGCCCCGAAAGGGCGTTAAAATTTTCCTCCGTCGGTTCGGTCGCAAATGCGGCCTCTGCCGCGTTGAGCTCCCTTGCGAGCGTTACGGTTTTTCGGTGTAAGGCGAACATCTGACGAAGCCCAGTCCGCGCATCATCCTGTGCAGCGCCTCGACCAAGGAACCATTCGTTCAAACGCACCGCCTGGCTTTCAAGTCGGTCCAAATCAGGACCAAAGCCTTTGGCTGTTAGGTGGCTTCTGAGCTCGGAATTATCAAGCCCCTGCTCAGCAGCGGCGCTATCTATGATTTGTGTACGGAGGGAGTCAAGCGTAGGTGTCGAAAATTCGACTGCGGCAAACTCGTCGAGGAATTCTTGGATAAGGTTGGGATGGTTGATGAATGAGAGAACAATCAGATTCTCACGTCTTTCCAAGGCTTTGACAACCCCCGTTTGAGCTGCCATGGCCTTGAGCTGGGGCGAGGCAGGAGATGGTGTCTCCCACGCCTTCTGTCCCTTTTTCCAGGGTTTCCGGGGAGTGTAGGGTCCCCGGGATTTAAAATTGGCAAAACGAGTGTTGCGTTGGAAAAGCTGGTCAAAACGGTGTGTGAGGTCCGCCATATAGTGTTTTCGCACGTTTTCTTCGCCGATCTGGCTGACCAGCACCCGCAAATCCTTCTCGAACTGGGCCCTTCGTTCGGGCGTGGCCCGATCATTTTCAGCAAGGGCCCGCCGCCAGATCATCTCCGAAAGGGGTTCGGCGGCAGCGATCACGGCTCTGACGGCCTCCGGCCCTTGCGCCTTCAAGAGGTCATCCGGGTCTTGCCCGTCGGGAAGTAGTGCGAATTTGAGTGAATGCCCTGGTTTCAAAAGGGGAAGCGCTAAGTCCAGCGCCCGAAACGCCGCCTTGATACCAGCATGATCGCCATCAAAGCAAAGGGTGGGTTCCGCCACCATCTTCCATAATAAGGTAAGTTGGTCTTCAGTCAATGCGGTACCAAGGGGAGCCACCGCATGGTGGAGCCCCGCCCGGTGGAGAGCAATCACATCCATGTAGCCTTCAACCGCGATGATTTCGCCCGTCTCGTGGGCGGGACCACGCGCCTTGTCTTGATTGTAAAGAACGGCACCTTTGTGAAACAGCGGCGTCTCCGGCGAGTTCAGGTACTTTGCCGGAACGTCCGCCTTCAAGGCCCGGCCGCCCAGAGCGATGACCCGGCCACGCGGGTCACGGATGGGGAATATCACGCGGTCGCGGAAGCGGTCATAGGCCACGGGGACGTCTTCTCCCGCAATCACCAGCCCTGCTTCTGCCATCTGCTCAACGGAAACATTCTTTGCCGCGAGATGGTCTCGCAAGGCGTACCGGTCGTCCGGCCCATAGCCCAGACGAAATTCCTTCTGGATAGCAATGGAAAGCTGCCGGTCCGACAGATATCCCCGCGCCCTCGCCCCGCGTGCCGACTGCAGCTCTGCTTCAAAGAACTTTGCGGCGATTTCCATGACATCATATAGGCTTGCACGCACTTCCTCGCGCCTAACATCATCCTCAGAGATAGCCGGCATCGGAAGGCCTGCCTCGGCGGCAAGTCGCTCCACGGCCTCAGGAAATGAGACGCCATCCTTCTCGACAAGAAATGTAAAGATATCACCCGACTGCTTGCAGCCAAAGCAATGGTAGCGACCCTTGCGGTCCTCCACATGGAAGGAGGGCGACTTCTCATTGTGGAAAGGACAGCAGGCCCAATAGTCGCCCTTGCCGGCATTCGTCTTGCGCCGGTCCCAGGACACCTTGCGTCCAACCACCGACGAGATCACAACCCGTGACCGAATGTCATCCAGAAATGAAGGTGGAAACCGCATGCCACCAATCTAGCAAGTCACAATACCCATGTCACCGCGCAAAGCTCATCACTGCACAGGCAAGAGGGCTAATGCGCAGGGCTGGCGGCATTTGGACTTCATCACGCCGAAATGACACTCTTGCGCTGCAGTGGGAGTTACAATGGTTGCAATGCCGCTCCAAGTGCTTAAAATCTCACTTTCCAAATAATAGGAGT
>Ga0315287_10002911_pt1 | contig 16386 bp, 12 predicted proteins | sample YL17G11_0_MG_FD_205037 | JGI IMG/M metagenome (GOLD analysis project Ga0315287, IMG submission 205037) | Sediment microbial communities from Yellowstone Lake, YNP, Wyoming, USA - YL17G11_0 | ecosystem: Environmental > Aquatic > Freshwater > Lake > Sediment | place: USA: Wyoming | collected... | reverse complement strand
CTTCTCATCGCCCTCGCGAACCAGGTCCTCGCCTGCGCCCATGTCAGCCTCCCGTGACGAGCGTGCCGATGGTCTCCCCCGCGGCAGCGCGAACGATGTTCCCCGGCACGTTGATGTTGAATACCACCACCGGAATCCTGTTCTCCTGGCACATCGTGAAGGCGGTGAGGTCCATGACCCTCAGGTTCCTCCTCAGCGCCTCGGCAAAGGTCAGCCTGGGGAACTTGCGCGCACCGCGGTGCTTCATCGGGTCGCGGTCGTATACCCCATCCACCTTCGTCGCCTTGAGCACCACCTGCGCCCCGATCTCGGTGGCCCGGAGCGCCGCGGCCGTGTCGGTGGAGAAGTAGGGATTGCCCGTCCCCGCCGCCAAGAGCAGGACCCTCTTCTTCTCAAGGTGGCGCATCGCGCGCCGGCGGATATACGGCTCCGCCACCTTGGATACCTCAATGGCGCTCATGAGCCGGGTCGCGACGCCTTCCTTCTCGATGGCGTCCACGAGCGCCACGGAGTTGATGACCGTGGCCAGCATGCCCATGTAGTCGCCGGCGACCCGGTCGATGTCGCCTCCAGAGGCCCCCCGAAAGATGTTCCCGCCCCCCACGACGAGGGCGATGTCGGTGCCGGAGCGGTGTACCCGGGCGATCTCGCCCGCCACCCTCTTCAGGACCTGGGCCGAGAGGCCGTAGCCGTGGGCGCCGCCTGCCAGGGCCTCTCCTGAAAGCTTCAGGACTATGCGCCTATAGCCGCCCTTGTGCCTGTCGGCTGGGCGCGCCGACGAGGCCGGCGTGACGGTCGCCTTCGCGACCGCGCGGGTCACTTGTTCTCGCCCTCCTCCACGCCTTCCCCGAGCTTGAACACGGTAAAGCGCTTCACGCGCATCCGCTCGCCGAACTTGGCCACCTTGTCCGTGATAAGACTCTGGACTGTCACGGCCGCGTCGCGAATGTAGGGCTGTTCCATCAGGCAGGCGTTGGAGATGAACTGCTCAACCTTATCCCTGATGTGCGCCTCGGAGTCGCGGCCCAGGGTCGCCGCCTGCTCCCGCGCCTCGGCGCGTTGCGACTCGATGACCTCGGCCGGAACCTCCTCCTTCGTGACGTATTTCGGGCTGGTGGCCGCGACCTGCATCGCGAGCTCCCGTGCGAGCGTCACGAATTCCTCGTTGCGCGCCACGAAATCGGTCTCGCAATTCAGCTCGATTAGCGAGCCAAGCTTCCCGCCGTGGTGGACGTATGCCATGACGACGCCCTCCTCGGCCTTCCGTCCCTCCTTGGCCAGGGCCTTGGCTGCGCCCTGCTCCCGGAGCAGGGCGACGGCCTTCTCGATGGACCCATCGGTGTCCTCCAGGGCCTTCCGGCAGTCCATGATGCCGGCTCCCGTTGATTCCCTCAGCTTCCTGATGTTGTCGGCGCTGACCGCCATGGCCGGACCCTCAGCTCCCGGCCTGCTGGACCGGCGGCGTGCCCCCGGTCTCCGGCACGGACGCCTTTGCGTCCGCGGGCGCATCCGCCGGCGCTGCCGCCACGGCACCTTCGGCGGCGGATATTCCGGCGGCCGCATTGCTGGCCGCTTCGGCGGCCGCGGCAGCGGCGGCGGCGTCTTCCTTGGGGCCCTCGCCCTGGAACTGGCCCCGCACCGCCGCCTCAAAGAGCCTGAGGTCCTCCTCCTCGCCCTCGAGTTCGGCCTCGATGCGCAGGGACCGCTCGGCGGCCGCCGCCTGTTCGGCCAGCTCGGCCTCGGTGGCGTGCGCCATGGCCTCGACTCCCTCCGGAACCCCGGCCCCGCCCTTTTCCTGCCACTCCTGGACCCCCTCCAGCACCGCGTCGGCGATGAAACCGGTCACGAGCTTGATGGAGCGGATGGCGTCGTCATTTCCCGGGATGGCGAAATCGACTTCAGACGGGTCGCAGTTCGTGTCAACGATGCCGACGCTCATGATGCCAAGGCGCCGGGCTTCGCGCACCGCTATGTGTTCCTTCTTGAGGTCGATGACGAACAGGATGTCGGGGTAGCGCGACAGTTCGCGGATCCCCGAGAACGCCTGCGTCAGCTTGTCCCAGCGGCGCCGTATCGATGCGACTTCCTTGCGGGGAAGCTGGGCGAGCAGGCCGTCCTTCTCCATCTGCTCGTAGTCGTGAAGCTTCGCCAGGTTCTTCTTGATGGTCGCGAAGTTGGTGAGCGTGCCGCCGACCCACCGGTTCGTGACCGAGAACATCTTGCACCTGGCCGACTCGTCCAGGACCACCTGCTGGGCCTGGCGCTTGGTCCCGACGAAGAGGATTATGCCTCCCGTCGCAACGCGGGCCTGGACCGCCTGGTAGGCATCCTTCAGGAGCTTGATGGTCTTCTGGAGGTCGATGATGTGTATCCCGTTGCGGGTCCCGAAGATGAACTTCTTCATCTTGGGATGCCAACGATGCACCTGGTGGCCGAAATGCATCCCGGCCTCGAGCAACTGCTTCATGGTTACCTGGGTCATGCCTGAAATGTCCTCCGGGTTGTTCCTCCGCCGGCCGTCTTTCGCGGCGCCTTTGCCCCCTTTTCAAGTCGGGGGACCCTTCAGGCGCTTTTGCGGGCCCGGCGTGTGTAATTTGTGGACCTTTCGGTCCTGCCGACGTTGCGGTCCGTCAGCCAGTCCTACGACTCTATCATCCGGCCGCAGCGGCGGACAAGAAGCCGGCCGGAAAGGGGGCTCCTGCACGGTTCTTGAGCCCTTTTTCCGCCGCCTCCAGGAGATCCGCCCAGACCACGTTCGCGAGAAGGAGCCCGCGTTGCGTCAACCTGAGCCGTCCCCCCTCCCGCTCGAGGAACCCCCCGGCCACGTGCCTCTCGACGGACGGCTCAAGCGGCAGGAAGACCCCGGGCCCGTACTTCTCCTTCAGGACGGCAAGGTCGGCCCCGGCCCTGAGGCGTAGAGCCATTATCAGCGCCATGGCGGCCCGGACCCCCTCCGGCGGTGCGTCGGTCTCGGCCGGCGGGAACCCCTCCGCGCGCGCGGCCAGGTATCCCTTCACGGACTGATGGTTGGCAGTGCGCACCCCCCCCAGGGATCCCCACGCCCCCGCCCCGAAACCGAACCACTCCTGGTCGTTCCAGTATCCGAGGTTGTGCCGGCACTCGCGGCCGGGACGGGCGTGGTTCGAGACCTCGTAGTGGATGAACCCCGCCCGTCCCAGCTCCGCGAAGGCGGCCTCCCACATATCGGCCACCTCGTCCTCCCCCGGCAGGGAGGCGACCGCCAGCGCCGTGCCGGCCTCGAGGTGGAGCTCATAGCAGGAAACGTGCGCCACCGGGAGTGCGATGGCCCGCCGCAGGTCCTCCTTCCAGGTTCCCACCGACTGGCCCGGGAGCCCGAACATCATGTCCACGGAGACGTTGTCGAAGCCCGCAAGGCGGGCTTCGGCCACCGCCCTCACCGCGCGGCGCGCGTCGTGCAGGCGCCCGAGTCGGCGCAGAAGGGAATCGTCGAGGCTCTGCACCCCGATGCTGATGCGATTTACCCCGGCGACCTTAAGGCCACGGAACAGGGACCGCGAGCAGGATTCGGGGTTGCACTCAACGGTGACTTCCGCGTCCCCCTCCAGCCGAAACCGCCGCGCCAACGGGGCAAGGATGGACGCGATACGCCGGGCCCCCACTATCGATGGCGTGCCCCCGCCGAAGTAGACGCTCGAGAGGGCGCGGCCGTCCGCCCGCGCCCGGACCTCCGCCCCCAGAGTGGCGACGTACCGGTCAAAAACGGGGCCGGAACCGCCGGCGACGGAAAGGAATGCGCAATAGCCGCACTTCCGCCGGCAGAAGGGGATGTGGACATAGGCGCCGCAGGACGGGGAAACGCCGCGACCGGCGTTCGGCGGCTCCGCCCGCAACGGGCGGGACCTCGCCGGGGCAACCCTGGGCGGCCGGGGCCCCGGCGCGCGCGGCGTCACTTTATGCCATGGAACATGCGGCCCCAGCGGACCTTGTGGACGAGGTCGTAGGGCGCCACCGCAGGATCGGAGTTCCAGGAGAAGTATATGAGCAGGGCCTTGCCCTTGATGTCGGCCAGCGAGGCGAAGCCCCAGTAGCGGGAGTCCTCGCTCCGGTCCCGGTTGTCCCCCATCATGAAATAGCTGCCGGGAGGCACGGTCACCTTCTTCATGTTGTCCCGCGGCACGAAGAATCCCCGCGCTCCGAGGGCGGAGTCCTTGTGGAGCACGAACGGCTCGTCCTGCTTCTTGCCGTTGACGTATACCTCCTGGTCCCTTATCTCCACCACGTCGCCCGGCACCCCGACCACGCGCTTGATGAAGTCCTTGTCGCGCTGGTGGGGGGGGATGAAGACCACGATGTCGCCGCGCGCGGGTTGGCGCAGGGCCAGCGGCCTGGACTTCATGAACGGGACCCGCAGGCCGTAGACGAACCTGTTCACGAACAGGTGGTCGCCGATGAGGAGGGTGTCCTCCATGGACGACGACGGGATGCGGAACGGCTCTATGACCGTCGACCTGATGACGAGCGCGATTATGAGGGCGCTCAGCAGGACATCGACGTAGCCCAGGACCCAGGCCATCATGCGCTTGAGCCATTCGACCCGGTTAACCCTCAGCAGGAGCCTTAGCGCCACCGCCGCGGCGGCCAGGCCCACCGTCACCGTTATGAGCAGTTCGTTTATGTTGTCGAACACTTGTCCGTCCTCCTTCGGCGTCCAGCGCCTCGGGCGCCGCCGGACGCGGAACGTATCATATCTTTAATACCGCGAGGAAGGCTTCCTGCGGGATGGAAACCCGTCCGACGTTCTTCATCCGCCTTTTGCCCTCCTTCTGCTTCTCCAGGAGCTTCCGCTTCCGGGACACGTCCCCGCCATAGCACTTGGCCAGGACGTTCTTCCGCATGGCCGGGATGGACTCCCGCGCGATGATGCGGCTCCCGACCGCCGCCTGGACCGCGACCTCGAACATCTGGCGGGGGATGAGCTCCTTCAGCTTCCCCGCCATCTGGACGCCCTTGTGGTAGGCCGCCTCTTTCGGGACGATGCACGACAGCGCGTCCACCTTCTCCCCGTTGAGCAGGACATCCAGCTTCACAAGGTCGGCAGGCCTGAAGCCGATGGGCTCGTAGTCCATCGAGGCGTAGCCCTGGGTCGCCGACTTCAGGTGGTCGTGGAACTCCATCAGTATTTCGGCCAAGGGAATCTCAAAGGTCACCACCGCCCTCGTGGGGTCGAGGTACTCCAGCCCCCGGAATGTCCCGCGCCTGCCCTTGCACAGGTCCAGGACCGCCCCGATGGTCTCCCTGGGCGAAAGCACCATGACCCGGACATAGGGCTCGTCAGTGGCCGCGATATCGCCCGCCCCGGGCCACTCGCTTGGGTGGGCTATCTCCGATATCGTTCCGTCGCGCTTCATGACCTGGTAGGCGACCGAGGGGGCGGTCGCGACCAAGACGAGGCCGTATTCCCGCTCGAGCCGTTCCTGCACTATCTCGAGGTGCAGGAGGCCCAGAAACCCGCAACGGAAGCCGAAACCCAGCGCCGACGAGGACTCGGGCACGTAGCTTAGGGCCGCGTCGTTCAGCTTGAGCTTGCCCAGCGCCTCGCGCAGGAGGCCGTAATCCTCCCCCTCCACGGTGTAGAGCGAGCAGAACACCATCGGCTTGACCGGGCGGTAGCCCGGCAGTGGCGAGGAGGACCGGTTCGCGGAAAGCGTGATGGTGTCGCCCACGGGAGCCGCATTCACGGAGCGTATGTTGGCCACTATCCACCCCACGTCCCCGGCCTCGAGCACCCCGACGGCCTCCATCCCCGGCTTGAAAAGCCCTACCTCGACCACCTTGAATTTCTCGCCCACCGCCACCAGTTCTATCTCGTCCCCGGCCCTGACCGAACCGTCCACGACCCGCACCGTGACGATTACGCCCCGGTAGGACTCGAAAAAGGAGTCCGTGATCAGGGCCCTCAAGGGGGCTTCCGGGTCCCCGCCCGGAGGGGGGACCCGCCGGACTATGGCTTCGAGGACCGCCTTCACCCCCGTGCCTTCCTTGGCCGACACGCTTAACATCTCGGTCCCGGGTGGGAGTTGGAGGAGCTCGGTAACCTGGCCCCGGACCTTCTCCGCGTCGGCGGTTGGGAGGTCGGTCTTGTTGATGACGGGAATGACGGCAAGTCCCTGGGCGCGCGCCAGCCCCGAGTTGGCAACGGTCTGGGCCTCGACCCCCTGGGAGGCGTCCACCACCAGGATGGCCCCCTCGCACGCCGCAAGGCTGCGGGAAACCTCGTAGGAAAAGTCCACGTGGCCGGGGGTATCAATGAGGTTGAGCCGGTACTCGAGTCCGTCCGCGGCCTTGTAGGCCAGCCGGACGGCCTTGGCCTTGATGGTTATCCCCCTTTCGCGCTCGAGGTCCATCCGGTCCAGCACCTGCTCGCGCATGTCGCGGGGGTTGACGGCCCCCGTCAGCTCGAGCAGGCGATCGGCCAGCGTGGACTTCCCGTGATCCACGTGGGCGATGATGCAGAAATTCCTTGTACGGTCGCGAGACATGACATCAATTGTACCTTCCGGGCGTCCTTACCGGTAAGATAAGGGCGCTTTTATGAGGCCGAGGGTGCTGGTGACGCGCCGCCTGCCCGAGCCCGCGCTCGAAAGGCTCGCGGACGGATGCGAGGTCGAGGTGAACCCCGCGGACCGGCCCATGTCCCGGGACGAGCTCAGGGACCGGGTGCGGGGCGCCGCGGGCCTCCTGTCCCTGCTCACCGACCGGGTGGACGCACCCCTCATGGACGACGCCGGACCGGGACTCAAGGTGGTGGCCAATTACGCCGTCGGGTTCGACAACATCGACGTGGCGGCCGCCACCGCCCGCGGCATTGCCGTCACCAACACCCCCGACGTCCTGACCGAGACCACCGCGGACCTTGCCTGGGCCTTGATGCTCGACTCCTCGCGCCGGGTCAGCGAGGGCGACCGGCTCGTCCGCCGTGGCGGTTTCAGTGGCTGGGCACCCATGTTCATGACGGGGCACGACGTCTTCGCCGCGACCCTGGGGCTATATGGCTTCGGCCGCATCGGCCGGGCGGTCGCTGCGCGCGCCGCGGGCTTTTCGATGCGGGTGATCTACCACGACGAGACCAGGGCCGACCCCGCGACCGAGGAGAAACTGGCGGCCCGGTTCGTCTCCTTCGACGGGCTGCTCCGCGAATCCGACATCATCTCCATCCATTGCCCCCTGACCCCCGCCACGCGGCACCGGTTCGCGCTGGGCGAGTTCTCCGCAATGAAGCGAACCGCCCGCATCGTCAACACCGCCCGCGGTCCAATCATCAAGGAGGACGACCTTGCGGAGGCCCTTCGGCGGGGGCTCATCGCGGGTGCGGGGCTGGACGTCTACGAGGCGGAGCCGGCCGTGAGCCCCGGCCTGGCGGCCCTCGACTCCGTCGTGCTCGCCCCCCACCTGGGGAGCGCGACGGTGGCCACGCGGGAAGCGATGGCGATGATAGCCGCATCAAGCGTCCTGGAAGCGCTGGCGGGACGCCGGCCGGCGGCATGCGTAAACCCGGGCGTCTTTGACGGGGGAACGGGCCGCTGATGGCCACCATCACGAGGACCAAGGCGGGGGCGGGCCTCCGCTGGATCGTAAAGCGGCGCCACGGCGACCTCCTCCTCCTCGACTTCGGCCTGGTGGGGATGAAGGCGGGAGACATACTGCGGGACGGCACAGGGAAGGAGGAGGCGGTGTTCCACATCTTCGGCGGCTCCTGCTCCGCGGAAGGCGATTCCTTCTCGGTGAAGGGCCTCGGGGAGCGCGAGGACGTCTTCGGCGGCCGGGCCTCCGCCCTCTACATCCCCCCCCACACCCGCTATATCATCACCGCCCTGACGGACCTCAGGGCCGCGCTGTTCGAGGCGCCCGCCGCCTCCGGCGGCCCGGTGCGCGATATACGTCCGGGCGACGTCACCGTGCGCGAAACCGGGAAGGGCAGCTTCAGGAGGACCGTCCACGAGGTCGGCCTCTCGGGAGTGGACGCCAAGGCGCTTATGTGGGGCGAGACCTTCGTCCCTCCCGGCAACTGGTCCGGGTTCCCCCCGGCCAAGCACGACGTCGAAGACCCACCGAGAGAGTCCAAGCTCGAGGAGCTCCTGTACTTCCGCACCGACCCGGCCGACGGGTTCGGCCTCCAGCGGACATACACCGCCGACGGCTACGACCAGGTCTTCCTGGTCGGCGACTCCGACCTCGTGACCATTCCGCGCGGCTTCCACGCGCTGGTCGCGGCGCCCGGGTGCGCCCTCTACAGCCTCTGGGTGCTGGCCGCGTTCAAGGAGCGACGCCTGCTCGCGCGCCCTGACGCCCGGTACGCCCTGATGCTGTCGGGGAAGGCCGGGCACGGGCGATGAAGAAGCGGAAGGAACGCGCCGCTCCCGCCGCACCCGTCCGCCCCGCTCTTACGTTCGCGGGCCTCGCCGCCTTCGCATGGGCGGTCCTGTTCCTCGTCAACTACCTTGACCGGCACCCGGTGGCCCTCGAGCGCATGATCCCCGTAACCCTCTCGCCGCTGTTCGGCCTTTCGTTGCGGCGCCTTGCCGGCCAGGTCCCGGTCTTCCTCGCCGCCGTCGCGGTGCTGGCGGTCCAGCTCGCCTCCTTTGCCGGTCCCGGCAACGCCGCCTTCGCCTGGCTTGCCCCCGGAAGGCGGAACAGGGGGGAGACCGCCTTCTTCTCCTTCCTCGCCGGGATGGGGATCTTCGCCCTCGCCGCGCTGGGCGCGGGGCTGGCCGGGTTCTTCTCGACGGGCTCCTACGCGGTCCTGACCGCCGGCGGCCTCGTCGCGGGCGCGGCACGCTTCCGCGCCCTGCGCGCGCTTATCCCACAGCGGATCGCCGGGGCCGGAGAAACCGGGGCCGCTCCACCGGACGCGAGTCCGGCGAGACCTCGACCCTCCGAACCGGGGAAACCCCTTCCGGGCTGGGCGAAGGCCGGGATCGCGCTGGCCGTGCTCCCCCAGCTCGGCGTACTGGTGTCGGGTTTCGCCCCGCCGCACATCTCCGACGAGCTCATCTACCACCTCGGCTATGCCCGCTGGTACCTGGAGAACCACCGTATAGCCTACTGGCCCACGAACATGTTCTACGCGTGGCCCCAGATGGACACCATGCTCTACGGGCTCCCCGTTTCGCTGGGGATGGTCTTCGGCCTCAAGTGGATGCACCAGGTGGCCGGACTGATGGCCGTGTGGGGCGCATGGCTGCTCCTCTCACCCCTGCGCCGGGAGGTCCGCATCCTCTCGATCCTGGCCCTGGCATCGGTGCCCGCGGTCTGGGCGCTGGCCGGCAGGGCCTTTAACGACCTCTTCATCATGGCCTTCGCCTCGGGCATGTTTCTGGCCCTCAAGCCCGCGGTTACGGGAAGCGGCCGGGCCGGGGCGGGAAGGGCGGTCCTGGCCGGGATCTTCATCGGGTTCGCGGGCGGAAACAAGTACGGCGGCCTCCTCCTGGGGCTGGCCCTCATCCCCTTCCTCGCCCCCCGCGCCATCGTCCTGGCCGCGGCCGCGGCCGCGCTGGTCTCCGGCCCCTGGCTGGCCAAGAACTGGCTGGCTCTCGGCAACCCGGCGTACCCGATGTTCTTCGGCAGGCTGGGCGGGCTTTTCTGGGACGACCATCTGTCGTGGCGCCTGCGCAAGGACGCGATGATGGAGGACAATGTCTCGCTCATAAAGCAGGTCTCGCGCCTGCCCATCGCCTCGTGGAACTTCCCCATCGGCAACTACGGGGGCGGCGGCGATTCCAGCACGGGCCCCATAATCGCGGTCTCCATCGCCCTTTTCTTCGCCGGCGCCCGCCTACGGGAGGCCGCCTCGGTCCTCCTCTTCACGATCCCGACCTTCCTGACCGTCATCGGCTTCCGGCACCTCATCCACCTGCTTCCACTGATAATGCTCGCCTCCGGAAGGTACCTGGGCACCCTTCTGGACGGCCGCCGCTCCCGGCGCCTCGTTCTGGGCCTCGGGACGGCCCTCGTCGGATACCAGGCGCTGGAGTACTTCCCCGCGGTCTGGGCCGCCTACGACGACCCGGTGAAGGTCGTCCTGGGCCAGGAGACGGTCGGCTCCTACCTGGACCGGCGAGCCTACCCCGCCTTCTACTTCCCCTTCACCTACAGCCGCCTCCTCGACGGCATCAGGGACAGGGTGCCCCCGGGAAAGCGGGTGCTCCTCCTGGGCGGCTACGGCGGGGCTTTCTACGTCGAGCGCTCGTGCATCGCGTCGCCCCTGCACAACCGGCCGCTCCCGCTCGTCCTGGCCCGGACCGCCCCCACGGCCGAGGCGCTGAGGAAGAAGTTCAGGCAGAACCGCGTGGATTACGTGGCGGTGAACCGGATGAGCAACGAGATCTTCTACGACTTCTGGAGGGTCTGGGACTGGGGGCCGGCGTGGCAGTTGGTGAACTGGCGGGACTTCTGGGACCGCCACGCGGTCAGGACCTGGTCCTTCTGGCACCACTACGAGCTTTTCCGCATCTCGCCAAAACCAGTCGTCCAGACCCACCAGCGCACCCCGGGCTTCGAGGAAGAGGTGACGAAGCTCCTGCTCGTAATGATAAGGAAGAGGGAATTCCAGGTGGCCGACAACCTGATCGGCACCATGGTCAGCCTCTACCCCCGGAACCCCACCGTCTGGCTGAGAGCCGGGATGTCCGCCCTGGGCCGGGGTGACCTGAAGGCGGCCCAGGCCTGCTGTGCCAAGGTGCAACAGCTGGCGCCCCGCTCCAACGACCTGCGCCGGTGCCTTGCGGAGACCTACATAGTGCGGGCCAAATACGAGGAAGCCCTGGCGCTCCTTCGCGACATCGTCAACAACGGCGAAGCCGACGACCCGCAATTGTGGCTCGATATCGTCGTCCTTCTCGACCGGCTCGGCCGGACGGCCGAGGCCAACCTCTATACCAAGACCTATACGGCCCTGAAACAGTTCAGGCCTTGGGGCGAGGAATAGGCCCCTGGCCTTCGCGCGTCATGCGCCCCGCCTGCCCCGCCACACGCAATTTCGCCATGCCATGCGCATTGGTCCCGACTGACACACATCACAAGTTGATGTGGTTGGTTCCGACACCCCCACGGAATGCGCTGAACGTCTGCGGTGGGGCGGTTCCGTTCCGGCGCTCCGCCGCAACCGCGAAACCCGGCCATCAATCGCGCGAACGGGGAACCGTCCCGCGGGATATTTCCGGCCCTTTCCGACTTGACAAGGCTCCATTGAAGGGGTATATCTCGCATCAGGACCGGTTGAGAGACAACGATCGGTCGTATTTGTACAGGCGATCCCCCAAGCTAAAAAGCGCTTTTCCCGAATGGGAAAAGGGGGCATCGCCTAAAATATTTTTAGGGGGGGCCTTTCGCTCATGAACCTTTCCCGCATTCGCGCGCTGATCCTCGACCTCGACGGCGTCGTTTACCTTGAGGACCGCCTCATCCCCGGCGCCAGGGAATCCATCCGCGAGTTCCGCCGGCGGGGGCTCAAGGTCCTGTTCGTCACGAACAACGCGACTGCAACCAGGCGGGAATTCGCCGCGCGACTGACCCGGATGGGCGTTCCCTGCTCCGAGGGCGAGGTCATGAACGCCGGACGGGCGGCCGCGGTCTTCGTGCGCAACCGGTTCGGCCGCCGCTCGCGGATCTACGCCGTGGGCGAGCACGGGCTCTCCGACGAGATGAGGCGGGCGGGGATACGGACGGTCACGGTGAAGACCCGGCCCGCGTGGGAACGCTTTCACCGCGCCAAGGCACGCTTCGCGGCGGTGGTCGTGAGCTTCGACCGGACGCTGACCTACTGGGAGCTGTGCGGGGCGCACGACGCCATGCGGCACGGCGCGGCGCTCATAGCCTGCAACCTGGACCCCACCTGGCCCATCAAGGGCGGGAACCTTCCCGGAACCGGCGCCCTCGTCGGCCTTCTCGAGCGGTCCAGCGGGAAGGTCCCCTTCGTCATCGGCAAGCCGTCGCCGGTGATGTTCCGCCAGCTCCTGGCCGATCACGGGTTGAAGGCCGCGGAGTCTCTCGTCATCGGCGACCGCCTGCCCATAGACATCAGGGCGGGACACGCTCTCGGGTCCCCGACCGCCCTGGTCCTGACCGGCATCGACTCACGGGCCGACGTGGCCCGCTCACCGTTCAAGCCCCACCTCGTCCTCAAGGACCTCCCGGCGTTACTCAAGCTTCCCGGCCTGCCGTTCCTTCCCGTCCGGCGCGGGGGGTGAGCGGAGAGGGGCCGATCTTGCGGCCGCGACCGCCAGCCGCCTGGCTCGCCCTTGCCCTGTCCATCCTCGCCCCCGGGCTGGGCCAGTTCTATTGCGGCAGGAGGGTTCGCGCCGTGGTCTGGCTCGCGGCCTGCGCCGGCGCATTCGCGGGCTGGATGGACTGGATGCTCTCTCCCGTCCGGCACTCCTGGATCGAGGGGGGCTCGTGGCTCGCCGCGGGGTTCATCCTCGAATTCGCGTGCTGGGCCGACGCCTTCGTCCTCGCGCGCCGCGGCCGGCTCCGGACACGCGGGCGGGGCTTCTTCAGGCACGGGAAGCCCGGGCCCGCGGTCGCCCTCGCCCTCTCGGCCCTCTTCCCCGGCCTCGGACACCTCTACCTGCTGGCGCGCCCGTGGCCGCTCCTCCTTCCCCTGGCGCCGTTCCTGCTCGCACCGGGGGCGGCGGTAGTGGCGGCCCGGGTCCTGGAGGAGGCGCCCGCGCCCTGGTGGCCCGGGTGGCTGCTCAACTGGCCCCTCGTGGCCGGCACCCTCGCGCAGGCGGCCCTTTCGGCGTTCGCGCTGGCCCATTCGTGGCACCTCGCCCTCCGCCTCCGGCACCGGAAAGCCCGTTCGCCCCGTATGGGCCGCGTAATCTGGGCCCTCGCCGCCCTGGCCTGGCTGAACGGAAGCCTCCCATGGGAGGGGTGGATAAAGGCCCGGGTGAAGGCCTTCCGCATCCCCTCCGCCTCTATGGAGCCCACCCTCATGGTCGGTGACCGCATCTGGGCCCGGCGGATGGCCTCATATTCGCGCGGCGACGTGGTGGTTTTCCGCCCCCCCGACCGGCCCGGGGAGGACTACGTGAAGCGGGTGGCAGGCCTGCCGGGGGAAAGCCTGCGGCTGCGCGCCGGAAGGCTCTTCATCAACGGAAAGGGCGTCCCGGAACCGTGGGCCGTCTTCGGACCCCGAGGCGGGGTCTCGCACGATTTCGGGCCGGTCAAGGTGCCCCCGGACTCCTACTTCGTCCTGGGCGACAACCGGGACAACAGCCGGGATTCCCGCTACTTCGGCCCGGTCGCGCGCAAGGCGGTATTCGGGAAGGCCTACAAGCGCTACTGGCCGCTGGGTCGCACCGGCCCCCTAGGCTCCTCTTCCCCCTGGACGGTCCCCAATGCTGAATGATGAATGCGGAATGCGGAATGAAGAGCGGGATCGGAGCAGTCTCTAGGACGGACTCCTGGTCCTGCTTTTCGCATTTCGCATTTCGCATTTCGCATTCCTCACTCCTCATTCATCATTTTCTTCCGGGCCTCCTCGATGCGTCCGGGCCATAGCGGGTAGACCTCTTTCGCGCGCGCCATCGCCTTCTCCGCCTCCGCCCGCCGTCCCGTCTTCGCCGCCGCCACCATCCAGTCCAGGACATTGGTCTCGTCCACCAACCCCGCCCTCACGCTCCCGCGCGCCAACGGGTACGCCTCGCCGTACCTCTCCTGCGCGGCCAGGACATTGGCCAGGAGGCTGTCGGTCAGCGCAACCCCGGGGATTGCCTTGCGGATGGCCTTGAGCTGGGAAACGGCGTCGGCGGTGTGGCCGGCTAACGCCGACATGGCGGGGCCGGAGTAGACGCTCTCCATCCCGGGAAGGAAGACGACCAGCCCGGGGACGGGACGCGGCCGGGACAGGACCTCGATGAGCCAATCGGAACCGAACCCGGGGTCGGACCTCCCGCTCCACGCCCTGACTTCCAGCCGCTCCCGCGTGAAGCGGTGGAGCAGGACGAGCGAGCGCCGGTTCCACCTCCACGCCGTCGCCTGGTACCGCTCGATCAGCGCGAGCGGGAGGTTGTGGATTATCCATCGCGTCCGCCACTGGCGGAGGCGCACGGCCATCCGTTCCGCCGTCGCGGATTCCGCTGCAGCCTGCCAGACGGGCGGCGGGCCGTAGCCCGAGGAGAGGACCCGGCCCGGAAGTCCCGCGGTCAGCGTCTCCCCCGAAACGATGACGCCATCCATGGGTGCGACCGCGTCGCCTACCGCTTCCAGGACGGCGCCGTACGCGCCGGTCCCCGCACGCACGTAACCGGCGGCGGAAAGGCGGCCGGAGTGGAAAGCCATCGGAGTAACTTCCCCGTTCGCGCCCAGGAGGGCGACCGCGAGCCGCAAGGTCGCGGCAACGCCGAGGATTGCCGGCGCGTAAGTGCGTCCGCCGGCCGTCGCCAGCGCGACAAGCGCAGCGATGTTCATGACCGCCTGCGCCGGATACCCGAACCGCTCCGAGAAATAGAAACCCGGGAGCTGGAACATAATGAGGAGCAAGCCCCCGAGCCCGGCGACCACCGCGGCGAGCCGCGACCGGTGCTCCCTCATCATAAGGAGCGGCAGGGCCGCGAGTGCCGGGAACGAGTTCCTCAGCGTGAGCCCGCCAAGGACCCCCGGCCACTCGGCCAATCGACGCGTCCGGTAAAGGAACCCCTCGTAGGCCCGCCGGAAGGAGTCCGCATCGGTGCTTCCCGCGAAGAGCCCGGGAAAGACCAGTATGCCCGCCGGATAGAACGGGTCCCCACGCTGGAGGAAGGAGAGCGCGACCCAGGGAATGACCGCGCCACAAGCGCCGGCCAGGAGCCACGCGGCTCCCCCGGCCCGCCGGCCCGGAGCCCGCCGCAGGAGGACGGCCGCCACGAGCGCCGCCGACAGCCCCGCGGTCACCGCCTTGGCGGCGAAGCCGAGGCCGAGAAGGAGCCCCCCGGCCGTCAGGGCCCCAGCGCCGGCATGGTCCGGCCGTTCTGCCCCGGGAGGACCATGCCGGAACGGCCGCCGCTCCGGGGCCCCGCCAAGGAGAACCGCGGCGGCCGCAAGCATCGTCCCACACACCACCGCGTCGTTCTTCGCGGTAGCCATGACCTGCCAGCTCTCGACCGGGACGATGAGGGCGACCAGGGCCGGAAGGAGGAGGGCCCGCAGGGAAAAGCCGGGGCCCGCCAGCGTCATGGCAAGGGCGAGCGCCCCGGCGAGCGCCAGGAACGGGCGGACAAGCCGCGCCGCCCCGTCGAGCCCGGCCAGTTGGACGAGGACGTTGGGAAGATCGGCGGCGGCGGTTATGCTCCAGCCGAGCGGAACCGGGTCCCCGATGAGGCCGTGGCGCCGGAGCATGTGCTCGGGAAGGGCGAGGTGGTAGCGCAGGCAATCCATGTTCAACTCGGGGGAAAGGGAAAGAAGGACGGGGACCAAGAGCAGGACCGCGGCGGCGATGGCGGACCACGGTACGCGCCCCGTTGCGGACGCGCGAAGGCCCCGCCGACGCGGCAGGAACGCGAGCGCCGGTGCGAGCGCGGCCGCGGCCACGAGGGGCGGGTACCAGAGCCGGACCGCGGCCAGCGCCATGAGCGAGAAGGCCGGGGCGTACCAGCCGGGAAACAGGGCGACAAGGCGGGCGCGGCCCTCCGGCCGCCGGCCGGTCCAGAACGCGCAAAGGGCCCCACCCGTGGAGTCCGCCATGAGGAGGAGTACCGCCGCGAGGACGGCGCAAGCCAGCGACCACCCCAGGTTCGAAAAGATGAAGGGGCCGCCGGAGCGCGCGTCACGGGCCAGGCTCCCAAGAACCCCGGCAAGGGAGGGCCACCGGGCGGCCGCGACGAGGACCGCCCCGGCCAGAAGCGCCAGCACGGCAACGAGGACCCTGGTTCCCGCCTTTCCGCCCATCAAGGGGTATTGTGGCACGCGCAGCCGGCGCCGCCGGGTCCTTGGCCCCGCCTGCATGCCGTAAGATATGAAGCCGGTGCGCATATTGGGGCTCGAATCATCCTGCGACGAGACCGCGGCAGCGGTGGTCAGCGGGCGCGGCGCGTCGGAACGCGCCCCGCACCTCCTCTCCAGCGTCGTGGCCTCCCAGGTGGCCCTCCATCGCCCCTTCGGCGGCATCGTCCCCGAGCTGGCCTCCCGGAGCCACATCAGGTTCGTCACCGAGGTGGCGGCCGAGGCCCTCAGCAAGGCCCGCCTGGACCTGGGTGATATCGATGCCGTGGCCGCCACCGCCGGGCCCGGCCTCCCGGGCTCGCTCCTGGTGGGCCTCACCTTCGGGAAGGCGCTGGCCTGGATGGCCCGCAAACCGTTCGTGGCCGTGAACCACGTGGAGGCGCACGTCTACTCGGCCTTCCTTGCCGCACCGGATCTCAAGCCTCCCCT
>Ga0315287_10002910_pt1 | contig 16386 bp, 13 predicted proteins | sample YL17G11_0_MG_FD_205037 | JGI IMG/M metagenome (GOLD analysis project Ga0315287, IMG submission 205037) | Sediment microbial communities from Yellowstone Lake, YNP, Wyoming, USA - YL17G11_0 | ecosystem: Environmental > Aquatic > Freshwater > Lake > Sediment | place: USA: Wyoming | collected... | reverse complement strand
CGGTGGAGGTACATCGTTACCGTCGCTGATGGCCATCGGAGCAACAGGCAACCCTCGATATGCGTACGAATTTGGCAGGATAACAGGTGAAGAGGCTCGTGCGGTTGGCATTCACTGGACGAACTCACCGGTTGCAGACGTGAACATCAATCCGAACAATCCAATTATCAACACGAGATCGTTTGGCGAGGACCCGAATGAGGTCGCGAGAATGGTGGAGGCATACGTCCAGGGTGCGCAGTCAGCGGGATTGATGGCGACGGTGAAACATTTCCCCGGCCATGGGGACACGCAAGAAGACACGCATATGAAGCTGCCGTTGCTGCCGTTCGATCGCGCGAGGCTTGATTCGGTAGAGTTTATTCCGTTCAGAGCCGGAATCAAAGCAGGCGTGAAAGCAGTGATGACAGCACACATCGCCTTGCCGAAGATCGATACGGTGAAGCGTCCCTCCACACTCTCGCCCGTCATGATTACGGAGATACTCAGAGGATCCCTGGGTTTCAACGGTGTGGTGGTAACCGATGGAATGACCATGCAGGGAGTGACGGACAACGATGCACCCGATGAAGCGGCGGTCAAAGCGATTGAAGCAGGGGTCGATGTTGTGCTGGTCCCCGAAGATCTCTCCAAGGCTTATGATGGCGTACTTCGTGCAGTGAAGTCGGGCCACATTTCATCCCAACGTCTCGATCAATCTATACGCCGTCTCCTGGAAGCGAAGATGTGGGTTGGACTTGACCAGCAGCGGTTGGTGAATGTTGAGGGAATATCGAATATTGTGGGCTCACCCAAGTCAGAATTGATCGCAGACTCCATGTTCAGGGATGCGGTTACACTCCTGAGAAACCAGGGGCAGGTATTGCCGCTCAAGATGAGCGCACGGGTGCACATCGTGTCAATCACAGAGGAGCCCGATTTCTTTGTCGGTGAGGCCTTGGGGGATGTGGTGCGGAGCAGCGTCAAATCTACGACGACCTCGCGACTCTGGAATGGCTCAAGTAAGGATGCATTTGACCAGATTGCAGAGCAACTTCGGAATACAGATGTAATCGTGCTGGGAGTGTACGTCTCCATTGGCGCATGGAAAGGCGAGAACAAGTTCTCAGCTGATCTGGATGACTTCTTCAACATGCTTTCCCGTGGCAAGAAATCTATGGTGACGATCGCATTTGGCGATCCCTATGTCTTGGGCAAAATGCCGTTGGGTGATGGCATTGTCGCAACGTATGCGGGCCTGCGGAAATCTGAAGAAGCAACCGGCAGAGCACTCATTGGTACGTCGGAGGTGATTGGAAAACTGCCGGTGACCATTCCTGGAAGATTCAAACGCGGCGATGGAATTCATCTGATGCCGGCGCGTTCATCAGGGAACCAATAATGTCCTTGACAACCTCATTTGTTGGACTAACGTTGCAAAGTCCGGTGATTGTTGCATCCGGACCGGCGAGCCACGACGTAAACCAGATTCGACTTGCCCAGGAACAAAAGGCAGGAGCCGTTGTTCTCAAGACGGCCTGTTCGGACAAGTTCATCCACATGCGCTCCTGGCCGCGGCCCCGCTACAAACTGCTCGATTGGGACAAGCAGATCGCCGGCCGCTCAAAGGCGTTTAGCCTGTATGCATACGAGCAGGGATACAGCGGAACACTTGAAGACTACTGGCAATTCATCAAGGTCTGCAAAGATCACGCTTCCATCCCGATCATCGGAAGCGTCTTCGCCGACGAAGCTCATGAATGGCAGGAAATGGCGGGGAAGGTCGAACAGAGTGGCGCAGATGCAGTCGAACTCGACATTTCTTCACCTCATCGTCCGGGAAGCCTGGGATTTGAGACAACGTTTGTTGCCGCGGTCAAGGCGGTTGTTGAAACGGTAAAAATTCCCGTGCTCGTTAAACTGTCTCCCGGGCCGGAGGTCGTTCAGCAGTCCATTAGTGCACAAGAATGCGGAGCGAAAGCCGTGACGCTGTGCAATCGACTTCGCGGAGTCGACGTAGACATCGAAAATCAACGACCAATCCTTCACGGCTACTTTGGCGGAGTTGGCGGACCCTGGGCGAAATACTACACATTTCGTCACGTGGCTGAAGCATCGCAGGCCATTTCGATCCCCATCAGTGGAACAGGTGGGACGATGAGCGGAGAAGATGTTATCAAGTACGTGATGCTCGGTGCAGCGACAGTGCAGATTCTCTCCGTCATCATGATCAACGGATGGGAATCGATCGGGCGAATCAACGAAGAGATCGAGCAGTACATGGAGCGAACAGGAATTTCTTCGCTCGATCAGATTCGCGGCAAAGCGCTTGAGGCGATGACCTACCCTGACGAAATCATACGCTGGTCGGGGGAGTCGAAAAAAGGTCCCAGGAACACATGGAGCGATGACAAGACCGCGCAGGAATAACGCTTAGAGCAATGGATAACGAGCAAGCAAAATATCCCGGACTGCATCCGCTACCACCTGCATTTGTCAAGGACTTTCCGCCTGTTGCACTGGTTGTGGAGGAGAAGTGCATTGCATGTGACCGATGTCCGCCACTGTGCTTCTTCGATGCAATCGTGATGGAACATCGTGCCGCGCACAAATACAAGAGGACAGCGATTGTCATCACAGAGAATTGCACCGGCTGCGGGCTGTGTTTTGAAGGCTGTCCTGTTGATGCGTTTGAGTGGGTTCCCGACAAAACGCCGGGTGCCAGGCCCCCGAAGGCAAGGGGAGAATCTGAAAGAGATCTAAGTGTATGAGAGTTGTTGATCTGACACATCCGATTACAGCTGAAATTCCGGTCTATTTTCCGTGGCATCCAGCGACCGTACTGGAACGCACGGCGACATACGAAGAAAACCGATGCGAAGTGCGCAGGCTGAGCATCGGCACTCACAGCGGGACGCACATCGATGCTCCGAGTCATGTCCTCGAGGGGAAGCCAACACTCGATCAATATGATCCGGGGCTCTGGTATGTCGATGCACAGGTTCTTGACTTCACTCCGAGGGAGCCGGGGAAAGAAATTTCAAAAGAGGAGATAGCGGCAAAGCTCAAGGTCAAAGGCGCTGGAGTGGTCATAAAAACGGGCTGGGATAGAGAGTTCGGAAAGATAGACTACTACAAGACCTATCCTCCCTTGAGCACACGCGCTGCTGAATTTCTTGTCGAGATGAATGTCCCCGTCGTTGCCGCCGATACGCCGTATACACTTGATGTACATTATGTTCTTCTGAGCCACGGCATTCCCCTGGTGACGAATCTGAACAATACCGGGCAGCTGAAAGAAGGAAGGATCACACTCATCGCGGCGCCGTTGCTCATCAAGGCAAGTGACGGAGCTCCGGCACGCGTATTGGCGATCATCGAGTAGATAAATCAATGGATGCTGTCACAAAACTCCTTTCTGATCTCGTTGCGATTCCCAGCATGAATCCCATGGGGCGCGGCCGTATAGGGAAGGAATATTCCGAACAAGCGATCGCAGGGTTTGTCGCAGAGTTCATGAGGAAAGCATCGATCGATGTTGAGTTGCAGCAGGTCTCTCCCGGCAGACCGAATGTCATTGGAGTTGTCTCCGGCGGTGCTCAGGAAACACTGATGCTCGAAGCGCATCTTGATACCGTCTTTGCAGATTCGATGCTGATTGATCCTTTTGACCCTATCATTCGCGATGGGAAACTCTATGGTCGAGGGGCGTGCGACACGAAAGGCTCCGTCGCCGCTTTTTTGGAGGCCGTGGTCAACTCACTCAAGGTGGCAAAGAGCAGGCGCTATAATGTTCTCCTGCTTTTTGTCTCGGACGAAGAGTACCGTTTTGCGGGAGCCCAATATGCTGTTCGCCATGGTCTGAAGGCAGACTTTGGTATCGCTGGTGAACCGACACAACTCAGAATTGTGCGGGCCCATAAGGGCGTCACGCGTTGGAAAATCCTCACGAAGGGAATCGCCGCTCATTCCGCATACCCGGAGAGAGGCAAGAACGCAATTTACGCTATGGCGAAAGTCATTGGCAGGCTGGAACAACATTCCGCAGCATTGAGTACTGGGAATGCTCATCAGCTTTTAGGAACCCCTTCGCTGAGTGTTGGCGTCATCGAAGGTGGGCAGGCAGTAAACGTTGTTCCCGATAAATGCTGGATTGAAATTGACCGGCGCACGCTGCCTGGCGAAACCGCACAAACCGTTCTTGAGCCGATCCATTCTCTTCTCAGTGATCTTGAAGGGTGTGAAATGCGAGAACCGCATCTTTCCGTGGCAGGTATGGAAGTTGACGAGCATGCTCCAATTGTTCGAGGTTTGACGCAAGCGGTACGATCCATATGTGGAGAAGCAATCGTGGAGGCAGCACACTATGCCACGGATGCCGGCATCTACAATTCCGTTGGTGTGCCGACAGTGGTGTTTGGGCCCGGTGACATTGCGCAGGCACACACGGAGTCTGAGTATATCGAACTTCAACAACTCCATCAGGCAACTGCAATCATTGAAAGGTTCCTGACCTCATGATTCTTGGCCTGGACATAGGCGGCACAAAAACAGCCGTCGTCGTGGGAACAACACGCGGAGAAATTCGCTGGAGAAAGCAGTTTCCAACAATGCCTGAGCGTGGGTTTCAACCGGTCTTCGAAGAGTTGTCTGCGTCGATCCGGGAAGCTCTTTCGGGTTTCCCCCAGGGAGTCGAAGTAATCAGTGTTTCTATTGGCGGTCCGCTGAACGTCTTGGACGGAATTGTCCAATCCCCGCCGAATCTGCCGGGGTGGAACAACATTCCGTTGAAGAACCTCCTCAAGGGACAATTCGCTCTTCCCGTGTATGTAGAGCATGACGGTAACGCAGGTGCGCTTGCAGAATTCTATTTTGGGGCAGGAAAAGGGTATCGAAACATAGTTTTCCTCACGATGGGAACCGGCTTTGGGGCCGGCCTGATTCTCGATGGAAAACTCTATCGCGGGACCAACGATACGGCAGGGGAAATCGGACACATCCGCATTGCGGAGGATGGTCCGCTCTGCTATGGAAAGGCGGGCTCATTGGAAGGGTTTGGCAGCGGAACCGGCATGGCAAAGCTCGCCCATATGATGTTTCCGAAGGTATGGGGTGAATCGACCACTATCTTCGAACTGTATTCATCGTTCACCGGAGGTTCAGCGGAGGCACGGCAGGTGTTTGAGCGTGCGGGATTCTCATTGGGTCGTGCGTTCGCGATGATCGCCGATCTTCTCAATCCGGAGCGCATTATTCTCGGAGGACTTGGAATGCGGATTGGCGACGCATTCCTTCCAAAAGCGGAGGAAATCTTTCAACTGGAAGCTCTGCCTCAGACCAGGCAAGCATGCAAGATTGTTCCCGCGCAACTGGGAGAGCACATCGGAGATGTCGCCTCTCTCTGTGCCGCTCTCGATCAGCGAGCATTACGGGAACAATGTGCACTGAGTGGTGGACATGAGATGTCATAAACCAAGTAAACTTCCAAAGGAGTTCGCATCATGACCAGATTAAGAAAGATAATCTTCATCAGTCTACTTTGTGTGAGTTCCGTTTTGTCCCAGAAGTCCGTGTATCTGGAGCAAATCAAGAACGCCGCGGAAAAGGGTTGGAAAGAGTATCCTCGTCTCATCGAACAATGGAAACGCGATTACAAGCCGAGTGTTCTCTGGGGATACAACTCTCCCGGCGCTCCCGCGTATCTCGCCGGAACTTTGGGATTTCTCTACGAAGTGACAAAGGACGAAACGTATGCGCGGCGAACGGCGGAGCTACTGCTGTCGTACGGCGAACTCCGGAAATCATATCCGAAGGATTACTGGAAAACACGCGCCGAGTATGTCGATGGTATTCCGGCAATTGCAAATTTCTTCTTCATGCCGCCGTACACACGGGCGTATCTCAGAATACGGAACAGCAGTGCCCTGACGGATGAGGCGCGACGAAAAATCGAAGAAGACATTGCCGGGAGCGCGGACTTCGTTTTCTTCTTCCCGGAATGGGGAACGCACAATAGGGCTATGCTCCGAGCCGAGGCGCTGACCTATGCGGCCCAGGCTCTTCCCAATCATCCACATGCCGCAAAGTGGAAGCAGATGGCCAAGGTTATCGCGGACGACAATATGAAGGAGTGGGAAATTGAAGATGCGACTGTGTACCACCCGGTCTGGCTGACAGCCCTCTATTCATACGCTGATGCATCTGGTCAGCCGGAGCTCTTCGATTCGCCGTTGACGAAATACTACCAAAAATACTTCCTGAAGCTCATAGGTCCGCATGGCATCGTTCCCGAATTCGGTGACGCACGCTGGACATCGGCCCTGGAGGGTTTGCGGTTTGTGGCCATCTTCGAAAAAGGAGCCGCGGTCTACAAGGATCCAGAACTGAAATGGGCTGCAAAGTCGACGTTTGAAACCGCGCTGAGAAACAATCTCCAGATCGGTGTCGGTGAGGCGTACTATCTGTCTGACGCATATCGCTGGGCGGATGAATCTGTTCAAGCGAGACAGCCGCACAGCTTGTCACAAGAAGTCCTCGAGGATGTCGTCGGTAAGAAAGTAGTTTTCCGCAATGGTTGGGAACCGACGAGCACCTATATGCTTCTTAATTACCGGGACGAAGGTGACGGAGGGTGGACGTATCGTGAGTTCCTTCGCCAGACGATCTCTGTCGAAGAGGAAAAAATGACCCACGGTCACGCAGACGAAAACAGCATTCCCCTGCTCATGAGCGAGGGTTCCGTTCTTCTGCATGATGCTGACTACAGGAGCGATCTCCCGAGTGGCCCGTACGGAGCCTGGCGGCAGGACTACTTTCACAACCGGCTCGTTGCGCGAACGGGCAAGCGGGATAGCCGTCAGGGGCTTCTGGAGTTTGTTCAAAACTCCGGTGCCTATCGTGCGGTCAGAACTCAAAAGATCGACTTCCTCAACCTCAAAGAAGTCGACATGAGCCGGACGAGGGTGATCGACGAAGACCTCGGGTATCAATTTGATCGTATCATTACCTATGTCAAAGAAGAGAATTGGTTTGTAATTGTCGATGCTGTGAAGATCCTTCGTTCGGGCTACTACACATTTTCGACTATGTGGCATGCGCAGAATCTGCTGGCGAAAGGCAAAGACTACTTCGATGTGGCAACAGACTCCATCCAGGGGATCAAATTTCCCGCGAATTGTTCGCTGCTCATGGTCTTTCCGGAAACGTATGCGAAAACTATCGGCGTAGAACCGATTTCGCGAAGCAATCAGAAAGAAAACGCAATCTATCAAACCATCTCGAGTCAATACAAAGCAGGCGATACAGAGTTATTTGTGACCGTTCTGATCCCTCATCGCCGCGAGGTAAACATCGAGAGTTTGAAATCCAGGACCAAGCTCATGGATGTTACCACTCCGTATCGGGCCGTTGGGCTTCAACTCGACCGCGGAGATCGCATATCCTCTCTCTGCATAAAAATCGATCAGACCATGGACGTTGCACGGGAGAACATTCGTCCACGATATCTTTATGCACTCGGCAAGGTGGGATACGGCGACTTTGAAACAGATGCCCACTACATGTTCGCAACAGTCAACAAGGGAAGCGTCACATACTCTGCCGCCAATGTTCTCAAGGTCCACTATAAAGGAAAGCCACTCATGGAGGCCCTCGCGAACGCACATGGCCTGCAGCTTGACGGATCACCGGAACGGGTCGGTTATGTCAAGTGGAGATACTGGGAAGATACTATTGAACTGAAATAGGCGTATGGTCGAAGGACGGAGATGGTAACCACAGTCACACTCAATCCCATGCTCGACAAGACGATCTACGTCGATCGGGTGGAGCGCGGAACGATTCATCGCGCGTCCAAAATGGAGATGGTCGCTGGAGGGAAGGGGATCAATGTGTCGCGCCAGCTCAAGCGCCTGGGAATCAAGACCGTGGCCACGGGATTCCTGGGGGGCGAAGTTGGCTCCATTATGTCCCGGTTGTTGACGGCAGAATTGATTGATCAGGACTTCGTACGCACGGAGGCGGCGACACGCGAAGGACTCACGTATCTCGAGCCCGACGGGACATGGACCGCTCTGTTTGAGCCCTCGCTACGCGTTGAGCAGACGGCTGTTCACGAACTGAACAAGAAGATTGTTGACCTTGCCTCGAAGAGCACCTGGATTGTGTGCGGTGGAAGCTCGCCGGGAAACGAAGCGGATGACATTTTCTATGAGGCAATCATTCTTGCGCATCGTAACGGCATCTCGAGTGTGCTCGATTCTTATGGTCGTGCGTTCGAGTTGGGCCTGAAAGCACAACCCACTCTCGTGAAACCCAATAAACGCGAATTCGAGATGACGTTTCACCAATCTCTCACAAGGGAATCAGACTTTCTCCGGGCTGTCCAATTCCTGCTGGATCAAGGCGCCCGGTACAGTATACTCTCTGACGGTGGGCATGTGTTCTATGCCGGCATCCAGGGGCACTTCTGGAAAGCAACACCGCCCCAGACGAAAGCAGTGAACGCCACAGGTTCAGGAGACGCTCTCGTGGCCGGCGTTCTGTATGGATTTCATCAGGGTTGGAAGTTCGAACGGTGTCTTGCATTCGGCGCGGCGGCGGGAGCGGCAAACGCCCGTGTGTGGGAAGTTGCAAACTCGAGTCTGCAAGAAATATCATCTCTGGAAGCGAGTGTCAGAATTCAACGAATGAGTGTGAAGTCATGAATAGCAGATTTGAACGAGCTTTGAATTGTGAACCCCCGGATCGAATACCATTCGTGCCAGCGATCTATGAACACAAGGCATGGTTTGTCGGGGAAACGCCGTCGAAGGTGTGCCGGGACCAGAAACTCTTTACAGCGGCGCTTCTTGCTGAGTATGAGCGCGTGCAGCCGGATGTGCTTACGGTCGGTATCGACGTCTACAACGTGGAGCCCGAGGCGGCCGGATGCAATGTGGTCTACTATGAGGGGGACAACACGTCGGTTCCTGCGATAGCGCCTGAGAGCGTGGTGTTTCAAGGCTCAGAAGACATTGCGTCGCTCAAAATGCCTGATCCGCAAAAAGACGGCAGAATGCCCTTGAACCTCGAGGTTGCTGGCAACATCATGAAGCTTCTTGGCAAAGAAGTTCCGATTCGAGGTGCCCTCTCGGGGCCATTCTCGCTTGCGGCACACTTGACCGGACTGGAGAACCTCTTCAAGCTCATGTTCACCCACCCCGACCTCGTGCGCGAGCTTCTTGGCTTTGCCTGCGAAGTGATCAAGCGGTACGGAGAAGCCTTTATTGAACTCGGATGCGGTGTTGTGGTTTTTGATTCTCAGGCTTCATCCGATCTGATTTCGCCACTCTTGTACCGTGAGTTTGCCCTCCCGAGGACCCGCGCGCTGATTGAACACTTTCACCAACTGGGAGTCAGGAACGTTCCTCTCATCATCGGAGGTAATACAACGAAAATGCTCGATGAGTATCTTGAAACGGGCGCTAACAATGTGCTGTGCGATGTGAAAGCGGATGGGAAGGAATTTCTACACAAGTGTTCCGCTGTCCGTCGGGCGTTCAGACGGAACATGGATTCCACAGATTTTCTGACCATCTCTTCTTCAGATGTGCATCGCCGCACACTCAACTGTTTGGAAGAATCAGGCGGCTACGCCGGTTTCATCCTTGGTACGGCCATCCTGCCGTACGGAACACCGCTCTCGCTTGTTGTCGCGATCCGGAGCGCACTACAGGAATACAAACGACCGTGATACTGACCAGAGAATCATGAAAGAACTACAGGATCTTGCCCAGCTTCTGGAACAAGGACAATCACAGAAAGTGTTGGCCCTGACACAACAGTTGGTGGACTCAGGGATGTCTCCGCAGACCATTCTCAATGACGGATTGATTGCCGGAATGGCGGTGGTTGGAGAGAAGATGCGAAACGGAGAAATGTACTTACCTGAAGTCCTGCAGTCTGCCGGTGCAATGAAAGCTTCACTGGCGATCCTGAAGCCGCATCTTGCCCGTGAAGGGGCGAAGCCGCGGGGGAAGATCCTTATCGGTACAGTGAAAGGCGACATGCACGATATTGGAAAAAACCTCGTCTGCATTATGCTTCAGGGAGCGGGCTTTGAAATCGTTGACATCGGTCTCAATGTGGAGCCACAGAAATTTGTCACTGCCATTACAGAACACACGCCGGAGATTGTTGGGCTCTCTGCAATGCTGACAACGACAATGCTGAACATGAAAACGACTATCGAAGCCATTGTTGCCGCGGGAATTCGGTCGAAAGTGAAGATTATTGTTGGCGGCGCGCCCGTCAGTCAGAAATTCGCAGATGAGATCGGTGCCGATGGCTATTCACGTGATGCCGTCCTCGCTGTTGACAAAGTGAAACAGTTGATTGGCCATACTTCTTAAACAACACAAATGAAACACTGCAAATGAAGAAGACATTCAAGACGCTTGCAATTCCCGATCCGCAACAACTCATGTTTGGCCGAACGCCCAAACCACTGACGTGCGGCTTTGGGCTTAAACTCGGAAACGGTCAGGTCTATCCTGAGCTGAACTTCACGCTTCCGACCATGCGGCTGGAAGAGGTGAACTGGGGAGCCGTCCTGGCCCAGTATGAAGAAATTGGATCGATCATCGAACGGGCAGCAGCGAGGCTGAAGCCGCCGGGATTGATGGCCGAGTTTGAGCTCTTGCCTCCGATGACTGAACATCCATCATGGGGGGCAGAACTGACTTCGGTGCTCCTCCGTCATCTTGAGCAACTGCATAAGGACACCGGTATCCCATGCGCCTTGCGCGTTACTCCAACAGATATCAGAGATGTGACGAAACCTCCGGAACTGAGGTCCGGAAAACCGCTCGAATTGTTACTGCAGTCCTTTGAACAGTGTGCAGCGGCAGGAGCGCATGTGCTCTCGATAGAATCGGTCGGCGGCAAGGAAGTCCACGATGAAGCGCTGCTCTACGGAGACATTGAAGGGATGATCTTTGCACTCGGCGTTCTTGCGTCACGGGATATGGAATTCCTCTGGGAGAAGATCGTCGCTACGTGCACGAAACACAACGTAGTGCCGGGCGGCGATTCGGCCTGCGGCTTTGCTAACACAGCAATGCAACTCGCGGGGCAGGGAATGCTTCCGGAAGTCCTGGCCTCTGTCGTTCGCGCTGCAAGTTCCGTTCGCAGCCTCGCAGCATATGAATGTGGTGCATTTGGACCGTCGAAAGACTGCGCCTATGAAGGTCCGGTCATCAAGGCAATCACGGGGGCATCGATTGCCATGGAGGGAAAATCAGCGAGCTGTGCACATTTTAGCCCCGTGGGAAACGTTGCAGCGGCGATGTGTGATCTGTGGAGTAACGAATCAGTACAAAACGTGAGATTGCTCTCGGGTCCTGCGCCCGAGGCCTATTTTGAATTACTCGTCTATGACTGTCGGCTCTTCAATAAGGCCCTTGAGACAAAAACGGAAAACGTGTATCAGAACCTTCTTGTCTCGTCCGACATTCATTTGAGTCCACAGGCGTTCGTATTGTCGCCGGAATCGACAGTGCGAATTGCGTCTGCTGTTGTTCGGGAGTCAGGTCACTATGCACAAACGCTTTCGGCAGCGATAGAAGCCGCGTCTCTCCTCCGTGAGGGAGTGCGACAGAAAGAGCTCCAGTTGAACTCCCGAGAAACCGAGTGGCTGGAGAGAATCACGCGGGAATTGGATGCTCTCCCTTCCGACGAACAACAATTGATTATTTCCATGCAGGAGCGGTACGGTCATCTTTTTGCAACCAACAGCTACGGCTTGTGAAAAATATCTGTCGGAGCGCAGAGTGCTGTTCTCTTATCTATTGAAGTGAATTCATTTCCCTCTAAACTCATAGCACGAAGGAATACCATGCCAACGATTCTTGATCTTCTGACGCAAGCAAAGACCATCCACACCTCCTCTTCATCCGTAAAGGTCGAGCAGACCATCGCTCGTGAACTCAAGATCCTGATTGGAGGCCGGGGGGAGATCAAACAGGTCCCGGGATTGAACGCGCCCGCCGGGACAGTGCGACTTGGTGTAGTTCAGGAAAAGTCCAAGTGGCGAACGATACATCCATCTCTCGATGGAACCGAGGATTGGATGATGGCGAGAGTGAAAAACGGTGGTGGCGTCGAACTCCTCACCTCGCGCCCACATCTACTCTACTATCTCTTCGCGCAATTGACGGAAAACTGGAAGGGAGAAAGCGTCCAGCAATTTGCGAACGGCAGGATTCTTCATCCTTCGTTCCGCAATCTTCGTCCGGTCTATGACCTTTTTTTGACGCAACATGCACGCACGGTGCGCAATTTTGACCGTGAAGAACACATCCGCAACCTTGCTCGTATGGGCTTTTCGCACGCAGAAGTCAATGGGTTGGCATTCGCTGTTCCGTTTGAGCGTGGACCTGCGGGGGAACTGCTTCACCGATTCTATACATACTGCCCATCCCTGGATCAATTCGTCTCCAGTCGGTTGAACAAAGGCACCTATGACGACGACTATTTGCAGGCAAATCTGAATTTTCTTAAGACAAATGCCACCCTTGCGGAGAAATATGGCCTCGAACCCGGAATGGTATGTTTTGAGCCGCGGTCCGTGCCCGACAACCTGCTCCAGAAGTATCCAATGCTGCGCGGGGCGCGGGTTGATCATCCGATTCGAAGCTGGCATCCGCGGTACAATTTGTCGATTGCTCATCCGGTCGTGCGGGAGCACTATGCGGAGATGATGGAGAAAATCCTTCGGGAGGTGCCGAGCCTCGGGTATATCTCTATCTGGTCGAATGACAGCGGAGCCGGGTTTGAGTACACGAGTTCGTTGTATGTGGGGCGCAACGGCGGTGGCTACGTCATTCGTGAATGGAAAGGCGATACTGAGATTGCTGAATCGGCCGCCAATAACCTGATGCGTTTCCAACGGCTCCTGCGGGATGCTGGCCGAAAGGTCAATCCGAAATTCAGAACCCTCATACGGCTGGAGCCTTTCTGGGCGGAGCAAGAGTACATCTGGAAACAGCTGGGAGACGGTCTTGATGTGGAGGTCTCTTCGCTGTTGACCAAAGGATGGGGGTTGGCGTACAAACATCCCAAATACAAAGAAGCACGGGAAATCCACGGCACGGCGCTTCACAACAGGTTCGCCGATGCAGAAAAGCCAGTCATCGACGAACTCCGGCAGAAGAAATCAGAGGCCGATGTGTACTTCAACCCCGGCATCATTTGGAACCACGAACCGCTGATCGGAGTTGCGTTTCCGTACCTTGCGCACGACAAGTTGACTGATCTCAGTAAACAGGGAGTGACGACTCCCTGCTATAATGGGAGCGCGACGCCGCCCTCGTTCGCGCCGTACAATATCAATCAAGAAGTGGTCCGTGCATATCAGGGAGACAAGACGCTCGACCTGGATGCGTTCCTTCATGGAAAAGCAGCGGAATGGATCGGCGAACCCCTTGCGGCGGATTTGGTCAAAGTCTGGAAGCATTCCGATGAAGCCTACCGGTCATTCCCAATTCCCATCTGGCTTTATTCCTCCTGGGGGAATTGGTACAGGCTTCCGACACGCCCGATGATTCCAAACATCGAGGCGATTTCCGAGAAAGATCGGGAATACTACGAACAATTTCTCCTGGCCACATCACACAATCGGTGCAGAGTCGATTTCCGCTATGATGTCGGATTTGACCTCGTTGATCCGGCTCACGCTCTTCATTGTGTAAAGCTAATTGATCGTGACCTCTTTCCCCATATTGATGCAGCATTGAAGCTGCTTCGCCATATGAAAGATCGGGCCACTACAGACGGAGCGCAAGCCTGCATTGTAGACGTCACAGACAGAATGAGGGCGCTTTCATGCTGGTACCGCACAGAGCGGAATGTGGCAGTATGGGTTGCGGGAGTGCACGGCTATCTGGAAACGAAAGACAGGAAGGTCAGAAAAGAGTGCCGCAAACTTCTGAAGGAGATGGTACTGGATGAAATTGAAAACACGAAACGACTACTCGAACTCTGGGAAACCTCCAAAACCAACTGGATGATTCTCTCCGCGGTAGGCGAGACAACGTTCATCTACTACAACAACTTTGGCGAGCAGCTGAAGCGGAAGATTGCATTGATGAAGGGGCACGAGAACGATGAGCCGTACGTGGATCCGAACTTCCAGTGGCGTGTGCCGGGATTCACTGATGTCAAAGCATAATAAGGAGGTGTCCCGATCGACCGGTCTGAGACAGCATTGCCGAAGAAGATCGTCATAGCGCCAGATTCATTCAAGGGTTCACTGACTGCTCACGAGGCAGCCTCTGCGATGGAACAGGGAGTACTGCAAGTGCTGCCCGATGCTCACATCATTAAGCATCCTGTATCCGACGGCGGCGAGGGTCTGGTGAGTGTCGTCACTCCGGCACTGGGGGGGTGTATTGTGACAACGAACGTCAGCGGACCGTTGCCGGGTCAGCGCGTCGATGCTCGATGGGGTCTTTCTTCAAATGGCTCGTTCGCCATTATCGAGATGGCAGAGGCCGCAGGATTGACTCTTGTTCCAGCTGATCGGCGGGATCCAAAGATCACAACAACGTATGGAGTTGGAGAGCTTGTCTGTGCCGCTCTGGATGCAGGTGTTTCTACCATTCTGATTGGAATCGGTGGGAGCGCAACCAACGATGGGGGTGGCGGGATGGCGGAGGCGCTTGGTATCAGATTTCTTGACAAAGCAGGCAACCCTCTGGCGCGGGGTGGAGCAGCTCTTGTCGACATTGCCTCGATCGATCTGGACAAAAGAGACCCGCGTCTCAAGCATGTTGAAGTTCTCGTGGCCTGCGATGTTCAAAACACACTGTGCGGTATGCACGGGGCTTCCGCTATGTACGGGCCGCAGAAGGGGGCGAGACTGTCAGACGTAGCTCTCCTGGACAGGGCGCTCCTGCGGTATGGAAAAACTATTCAGTCGGCAACGGGCATCGATGTACTTAATTTGGCTGGAGGTGGTGCTGCGGGTGGGTTGGGAGCCGGGCTTGTTGGGTTTTGCGGAGCGTCATTGAAACGGGGTATTGATCTGGTTCTGCAGGTAACCGGATTCGATGATCATTTACAGGGGGCAGATCTCGTCCTGACGGGTGAAGGGAGGATTGATCAACAGATTCGTTTTGGCAAAGCGCTGACAGGTATTATTGAGCAGGCCCAGCGGCGCACTGTGCCCGTTGTTGCAGTTGTGGGTTCTATAGAAGGGGGACGTGAGTTGTTCCTCGGTAACGGATTCCTTTCAGACCTCGAGTCAATCGTCGACGCTCAAACGTCAGTGGCTGATGCAATGAACAATGCGAAGTCCCTCCTCGCAGAAAAGACCAAACTGTTGATTCAACGGTATTTAAGTCGTAAGTATATCTCTTAAACGTCGTTTTACCCTCGAATACTTCGCGGAGTACTCACACTCGCCGTATGAAAAAACAATCACGATTGCTTGATACGCTTGCTGTGGCTTTTCTTGCGGTTGTATGGGGGCTCGCGTGGCCCGTGGCTAAAATTGGTCTGCGCGATTGCGATCCGTTTCTGCTTGCGAGCCTTCGCAGTATCGTTGGCGGCATCTTCTTATACGTTTGGCGCATGCAAAAAAAGGACAAAGAACCATTTGACCGACATACACTGTGGGTGTCATTCGTATCGGGAACATGTTGGGTGGGAATCCCCATGGCTCTCGTGTCATGGGCGTTACTCTACATCAACATCGGCTTGGGCTCCATTCTTCAAAGCACCACCCCATTTTTCGTGGCGATCTGTGCTTACTTTCTGTTAGGCGAGAAACAGTTCACATTCGCCAAAATTGCCGGCCTTGTGCTGGGATTCCTGGGTATCGTTGTTCTTTTTTCTGACAAGCCGATCACGGACATTACAAGCGTGACTGTTCTCGCTGCTTTCGCAATCCTGATCCCTTCGGTTTTGAATGGCTATGGTCAGGTGTACGCACGCAAACACTTCCACGGGAAGGATCAGTTTGGATTCATGACAGTCATTTTGATCATTGCAGGACTGGAATCGCTGCCTTTCAGCTTCCTCAACGGAATGCCGAAAGTTACCCTTACCATCGACCTGGCACTCTCGGTCCTCTATCTGGGAATTGTTGCTTCCGCGATTCCGTTTGCGGTGTATTTTGCACTTCTCGTTCGTGTCGATATCGTCATCCTTTCCATGGTGGGATACGTTATCCCTGTCATCGCCGTCCTTTCGGGTATAGTCATGTTCGGCGAACGAATGTCCTCCCCGGAAATTGCCGGGTCAACCATGGTGCTCATCGGCGTCATCCTCGCCACACAATATGATCTTGTGAAGTCTAAAATTCTGTCCCGGCAAACCTCGTAAAGGGTTCTCTTATGACTCGCATTGGCCTGGTTGATCTCGACA
>Ga0315287_10002909_pt1 | contig 16386 bp, 8 predicted proteins | sample YL17G11_0_MG_FD_205037 | JGI IMG/M metagenome (GOLD analysis project Ga0315287, IMG submission 205037) | Sediment microbial communities from Yellowstone Lake, YNP, Wyoming, USA - YL17G11_0 | ecosystem: Environmental > Aquatic > Freshwater > Lake > Sediment | place: USA: Wyoming | collected... | reverse complement strand
CCTCGTTCACTCCCGGCCGGAGTCACGACCACCGGATGGCTTATGCACCGCGCCAATTGCGGCCTTCCACAACAGAAACTAACTAACAAGACCGAACCGTGAAACACACATCACTCACCACCGCTTTTCTCGGCCTGATCGTCTGCGCTTCGGGACTGTTTGCCCGCGCCGCCGATTCCGCGCCGGCCAAACCCAACATCATCCTCGTGATGCCCGATGACGTCGGCTACGGCGACTACGCCTGCCTTGGTAATCCTATCATGCACACGCCAAACGTGGACGCCTTCAAGAAGCAAAGTTTGCTGTTCACCCAGTTTCATGTCGGTCCGGCCTGCTCGCCGACGAGGTCGGCGCTCATGAGCGGCCGGCACGAGTTCAAGAACGGCGTCACGCACACCATCCTTGAGCGCGAGCGGATGAGTCTGAAAACCTTCACCTTGCCGCAAATGCTCAAGTCCGCCGGCTACACCACCGGCATCTTCGGCAAGTGGCATCTCGGCGACGAGGAGGCGTATCGGCCGGAAAACCGCGGATTCGACGAAGTGTTCATCCACGGCTGCGGCGGCATCGGGCAAACATATTCCGGTTCCGCCGGCGACGCGCCGGGCAACACGAACATTGATCCGGCGATCTGGCACAACGGGAAGTTCGAGAAGACCAAGGGCTACTGCACCGACTTGTTTTTCGCGCAGGCACTCACGTGGATGGACGCGAAGCGCGAGTCGAAGCAACCCTTCTTTGCTTACATTCCGCTCAATGCCGCGCACGCCCCGCATGTGTTGCCCAAGGAATACTTACAGCAGTATCTCGGCAAACCCGGCGTCAACGAGGATGTCGCGAAGTTCTTTGGCATGATCGAGAACATTGACTCGAACTTCGGCAAGCTGCTCGCGAAGCTCAAGGAGTGGGGCATCGAGGAAAACACCTTGGTCATCTACCTCGCCAGCGACAATGGCGGCACGGCGGGCGTGGATATCTTCAATGCCGGCATGAGGGGCCATAAAATAACCCCTTACCAGGGCGGCACGCGCGTGCCGTGCTTCTTCCACTGGCCCGCAGGGGGTATCCCTGCTGCAGCAGAGTGCGATGCGCTCAGCGCCCACCTTGATCTTTTCCCCACCCTCGCCGCGATCACCGGAGTGACACTTTCCGATGCGGTGAAGCAACAAGTCGAGGGCCGGAGCCTGCTGCCACTGCTCAAGAACCCGAAGGCCGAATGGTCCGACCGCACCCTCGTGCATCATGTGGGCCGCTGGGAGAAAGGAAAGGCGGCGGCATCGAAGTATGCCAACTGCGCGATCCAGAACTCACGCTTCACACTGGTGAACAACAAGGAACTTTACGACCTCAAGGCTGACCCCGGCGAAAAGAAAAATGTCATAACCGAGCATCCCGAGGTGGTCGCGCAACTCCGAGCCGCCTACGACCAATGGTGGAACGAGGTGCAGCCGCTGCTGGTGAATGAAAACGTCGTCGGTCCGAAGATAAATCCGATGAAGGAACTTTACTGGCAGCAATTCGGCGGCGGTCCGGATGAGAAACTGCTTAAACAGATGGATCCCACGAGAATCGTCGAGGGACAGGAAAGCCAGGCACCCCATGAAAAAAAGGCGGGTGTTAAAAAACAATCCCAATGAACAACCCGCTCGCACTTGGATGAAAGCCATCTTAATTCTACTCGCCATCCCGCTCTTGACCGCCATGTCTGCCGATGCATTGGACGCGCCAAAGCCTGGTGGCGCCATTTTGCGGGAGGAAGCGTTACGGCATTACGCCGAGGATTTCAACCAATACGACGCCGAGCTTTATCGGGGCCACGTCCCGAATAGCGGGGCGTGGGAATTTTTGAAGGACAACATCCCGTTGTTCGAGTGTCCGGACGAGGACATCCAGAGGATCTACTATTTTCGCTGGTGGACATTCCGCAAGCATCTCAAGCAGACGCCCGCCGGTTTCATCGTGGACGAGTTTCTTCCAAACGTCAGTTGGGCCGGGAAGTTTAATTCGATCAATTGTGCAGCGGGACACCATTTCTACGAAGGCCGCTGGCTGCATCAACAGGGATTCCTCGATGATTACGCACGATTCTGGTTCCGCGGTGGCGGTAACGCCAGACGCTACAGCTTTTGGGCTGCGGACTCGATCTGGGCGCGTTACCTCGTCACCGGGGATCGGAAACTGCCGCTCGATTTACTGCCGGATTTGATCCGCAACCATGAGGAGTGGGAGAATAAACAACGCGATGCCAATGGCCTCTTCTGGCAGATTGATGATCGCGACGGCATGGAGGTTTCGATCGGAGGCAGCGGCTATCGTGCGACGATTAACAGCTATCAATTTGGCGACGCGCTGGCGATCGCCCACATCGCGGAACTCGCGGGCAAGCCGGACGTCGCGGCGGTGTATCGCGACAAGGCCGCAGCCATCAAAAAACTCGTGCAGGACAATTTGTGGGACAAGGACGCGGAGTTTTTCAAAGTCCGGTCGCGCGGTGAAAACAGCAAATTGGTGGATGTTCGCGAGCAGCACGGCTTCACGCCATGGTATTTCCAAATGCCCGACCCGCAATTTGCCGTCGCCTGGAAACAACTCATGGATCCGCAGGGTTTTTTCGCGCCCTTTGGTCCAACCACGGCCGAGCGGCGGCATCCAAAATACCAGATCTCCTACCAGGGCCATGAATGCCAATGGAACGGACCGAGCTGGCCTTATGCGACGGCGGTGACTCTCACTGGTCTGGCCAATCTGCTGAACGGTCCGCCACAGTCGGTGATCGGCGCGAAAGATTATTTTACAATGCTCAAGATCTACAGTAATTCGCAGCAGCTCAAACTGGCCGATGGCCGGGTCGTGCCGTGGATTGATGAAAACCTGAACCCGGACACTGGCGATTGGATTTCCCGGACGCGTTTGAAAACTTGGAAAGACGGCACTTGGGATGCCGGCAAGGGCGGCGAGGAACGCGGCAAGGACTACAACCACTCGACCTACTGTGACCTCGTCATCAGCGGCTTGATCGGCTTGCGCCCGCGTGCGGATGAAACGGTCGAGGTCAATCCGCTCATCCCGGCCGGCTGGGATTGGTTCTGCCTTGACCAGATTCGTTATCACGGGCGTTGGCTGACGGTTGTCTGGGACAGGACGGGCCAACACTACGGCAAGGGCCAAGGTCTGCGCGTCCTCGACGATGGAAAGGAAATCGCCAAGTCAGCCAAGATTGGCCGCGTGACCGGCCGATTGTAAGGCAATCGCCCAAATTATGTCGTAGTATCCCGGCACCTTGGGAAGAAAGCGCAAAATGAAAGCCAAGAACGAATGAAACACGTTGTAATCCTCACCGCCCTCCTGCTGGCTCCGCTGGCCGCACTCAACGCTGCCGACAAACCGGCTGCCAAGCCCAACATCATCCTTATCATGGCGGATGATTTGGGCTATGCGGCACTGGGCAGTTACGGACAGAGACTCATCCGCACGCCCGAACTCGACAAAATGGCCGCGGCCGGAATGCGTTTCACGGACTTCTATGCGGGCAATACCGTCTGCGTGCCCTCGCGAGTCAGCCTGTTGCTGGGGATGCATCCCGGCCATGCACCGATCCGCGATAACTTCCTGCCTCATCTTCCGGATTTTTCGGGTTATATGAAGGAGTATCCCGGCGAGCTGTGGCCCCCGAAACTTCCGACCCTTGGCCAGGTCATGAAGAAGGCCGGATACAAGACCGCTCAATTTGGAAAACTGGAAGCCGGAATCCCGCTTCCGAAGGGAAAGATGACCGAGCATGGATGGGATTACTGGTTCGGATTCAAAGGCACCGGTGACGCGTTTCAGTATTATCCTCTCGAATTATGGAAGAATGATGAAAAGATCACATTCAAGGAGAATCAGACTGACGACATCCGGCGGCCGGGGATTGTCGGGAATCAAGGGGTCTATTCGGAGGATCTGTTCGTGGGGGAAATTCTGAATTTCATCAAGGGCAACAAAGATAACTCCTTTTTCATCTATTTCCCGACTCAGGTTCCACACGGTCGCTCCCCGCAGGATGGGGATGAAATTCAACTGCCCGATATCGGACCTTACGCAGACCGGGAATGGACACATCTTGAGAAGCTCTATGCGGCCGCGATCACGCGGCTCGATTCCCATGTCGGCCGCATCATTCAAGAACTGAAGGATCAGGGGATTGACGAAAAGACCATCATTCTGTTTACCAGCGATAACGGAGATGAAAACAGCTACTACAAATATACGAAACGGTTCGAGGCGAATGGTCCGTTGAAAGGGAAGAAGCGTTTTCTCTATGAGGGCGGCATCCGCGTGCCCATGATGGCCCGCTGGCCCGGCCAGATCCAGCCCGCCCAAACCACCCGCATCGCCGCCGCAGGGTGGGATATCATGGCCACGTTGGCGGAATTGGCAGGAGTAGCGCAGCCCGCGCACACCGATGGGATTTCGTTGGTGCCCACATTGCTCGGACATCCGGAGCGGCAGCAAGCGCGCGAGTATTTGTATTGGGAATATCATATGGGAAAACAACAGGCGGTCCGTCTGGGCTCGTGGAAAGGCGTCCGGTTTGGGGGAACCAAAGAGCCGATCGAACTCTACGACCTCGCCACGGATATCGGCGAGACTCATAACGTAGCGGCTGATCATCCGGACATCGTGACGAGGATCACCGCTATCATGAAAGAGGCCCGCGCGAATTCCGAGTTTAACCGATTCTGGCCGCTGCCTGAACACCGCCAAAATCAAATCAAGATGGACAAGGCGATCTTTGACCAGCTTGAACATGGAATCCGGTAACCACATGAAACCGATTCTCTCCATTCTTGTGCTTGGTATTTGCTTGGGGCACTGCTCGCTCCAACTCATGGCACAGGAGCCCTTTGCCAAATGGTCGTTTGATCAAATCGCACACGCGGCGACGCTGGAGGAGGTCTCAAAGCAACAGGATCGAATCTTCGGATTTCACGATGCTGCCGACGGCATCGGCAGTGGTGCCATTCAACTGGATGGTTATACGAGTTTCCTGGAGCGGGCCAAGTTCGGTAAGAACCTTCCCGAGCAATTCACGATCAATGCTTGGCTGGCTCTGGAATCGTATCCTTGGTTCAGAAGCCCGGTTTTTGATTTGCGGCACGCTGAAAAAGACGGCGTCATCCTCGCGGTCAACCATGCGGGCAAACTGGCCATGGCCATTGGTCAACCCACCAACTGGGTGGAAATCGAAGGCCCGCTACTGCCTCTGAAACAATGGATGATGCTTACTCTGGTGGTCGAACCGGGCCAATCGGCGCGGTTGTATCTCAACGGGAAGCTGGTGGGCGAGTCGCCGTCCTGCCCGGTGCTCGGCCCAACGGCGGATTACAAACTTACCATCGGTAGAAATGTCATCCTCGAGAAATGGGTGGATTACCAATATACCGCAACGAACAACTTCGCTTTTCTCGATGGCAGGCTGGATGAGGTTACGGTTTATGGCACCGCACTCAATGTCTCCAAGATTCAACTGCTGTTCGAGGGCCAACAGCCCTTGCCCAAAGTCGAATCGCCGAAACGAATTCTTCCCTCGGGACCTGCCGGGCCGGCTGAGTTCGGCGCTAATTACACCCGACTGAATTACACCAAGCAATGGGACCGGTTGTGGCGAGTTGGTGAATATCCGGACATTCTGGTGCGTTTTGCGGCAAACAATTGCCGGCTCGTGTTCTGGCGGGGAACGAGTTTTGTTCCCTGCTGGATAACAGAAAATGGCATCTGGTATACCCACGAATGGCTTGAGACTTGGGGCCGGGATGTGGTCAGTTGTGCCGAGCCGCTGATGGATCGCGATTGCCGGTTCAGTCATGTCCGCATCATCGAAAACTCGCCGGCCAGAACGATTGTGCATTGGCGCTACGCGCTGGTGGACACCGAATACACTCCGGTCGCCAAAGATGTGGACGGTAAAGGCGAATGGGCCGACGAATACTACATCACCTATCCGGATGGGATTGGTATCCGCAAAATCGTCTTGTTCTATTCCAAACCGCTGCGAAAACATGACTGGGAGGAAGCAATCGTCCTGTTGTCACCGGGACAGCATCCGGATGAGGTGATCAATGATCCCGAGGTCACTCTGGTCAACATGGCCGGCGAACGCCATGATTACTCGTGGCGGAATAACTTGCCTGTCGAACTCAAGAAACCGACCAAAGCCAACATCCATCTGGTGAACCTGAAGAGCGAATACAAACCCTTTTACATTATTTCGCCGGAGCCGTTTGAGTCGGCCGAGGGAAGATACGATGCGCCGTTCTTCAGATCCTATAGCGCGGCCCAAGCCCAGTTCCGCTACCGACCCGCTTCCGTGCCGAGTGTTTACGGATGGTGGAATCACTGGCCAGTGACCCCAGTTCCAGGTGATGGTCGCTGGGTCGTCAACAACGACCAGCCGTCCCATTTCAACCTGACGACCTTCACTCAGTGGAAGGATTATTACATGGATGACCGGGTAAAGACCCGGATCATGCTCCAAGGCATGACGAATAAGAAGGCGCAGGATTTGGTGCCCCTGGCCCGCAGTTGGCTGCAACCGCCCCGCCTCACGGTTACGCAAGGGCAGGCCAGATACGAGCCTGCGGAACGGGCCTATCTGATCAGTGGCATCGGCCCGGGAGGCACCGAAGGAACATTGCAGGCAGACCAAGAGCATCCTGCCGTCAAACCTGCGTTCGTCTTGAATGGCCTGCGCCTGGAGAAGCCCGGGGTTCAGATTGACGGGAAGCCCCTGTTGCCGGGCAGTGATTTCCAGCATGGGACGGTCCGGGAATTGGATCAGTGGAAGACGGTTATTTGGCTGAACCGTGATTTCATGCAGGCAGTGAAAATCGGGATTGCTCCCTAAGTCCCCAGCCACGTCACCCATCGAGTCATACATAATGAAAACCCAAGCACTCCTCAACCTGGCGCTGGCTTTGTTCGCGTTGCCGGTCGTCCCGACCTTGGCCGCTACCGCCAAGCGGCCGAACTTCGTCTTCTTTCTCACCGACGACCAGCCGTATAACGGGATGAGTTGCACGGGCAATGCCGTGCTCAAGACTCCGAACATGGACCGCCTTGCCGCTCAGGGGGTGCTGTTCGAGAAGGCATTTGTCACCACGGCCATCTGCTGCTGCAGCCGGGCCAGCATTTACACCGGGCAATACGTGCGCCGCCACGGAATCGAGGACTTCAAGACGCCCCTGTCCGCTGCGCAATGGCGACAGACGTTTCCCGCACTCTTGCGCCAGGCCGGTTACCGCACCGCGTTTCTCGGCAAGTTCGCCATCGGCGCGCCCCAGGACGCCCGCGATCTCTCGCTGCCGGCTGACCAGTTTGACCTCTGGTATGGCTTCCCGCAAAGCATCGCCTTCAAGCAGACCATTGAGGGCAAGCCGCGCTACCTGACGACGGTGATGACCGAGAAGGCGATCGGCTTTCTCAAGCAGACCAAGCCGGACCAGCCGTTCTGCCTGATCATGGCGCTCAAGGAGCCGCATGGCCCGCGGAATTACTTCGACCCGGAATTCAAGGACCCCATCGCCGGGACCACGATTCCGCAGCCGTCCAACCTGACTCGCCAGTCGTTCGACGCGTTGCCGGCGATCGTGCGCCAGGGCTTGAACGCGGTTCCGGAGTGGCTGCAAAAGCCGGAGGCTTTTCAAACCGAGATGCGGTCAGAGTATGCGTTGATCAGCCGGTCCGACCTCGCCGTTGGCCAGATTTGCCAGGCCCTCAAAGAACTGGGACTCGACGACAACACCGTGGTCATCCACTTCTCCGATAACGGCTCGATTGATGGCGCGCATGCGCTGGAAGGCAAATGGCTCATGTATGAGGAATCCATCCGTGTGCCGCTGATCATTCGCGATCCCCGGCTTGCGCCTTCTACGCGCGGACGCCGCCAGCAGATGGCCTTGAACATTGATTTGGCGCCGACGATTCTCACGATGGCTGGTTTGCCGGTGCCGGCTGGCATGCAGGGCGTGAATCTCCAACCGCTGTTGCGTGATGCGGCCACCAAGGGCCGCGAGGACTGGTATTACGAACACGTTTACACCCCCGAACCGGGGCGGCGGCCGATCCCCAAGAGTGAAGGCGTGCGCACCGAACGCTGGAAATACATCCGCTACACCGAGCCTCAGCCGCCAGTGGAGCAGCTTTTTGATTTGGCGGCCGACCCGCAGGAGGGGAAAGACCTGGCCCACGACCCGACACACACCAGGACGTTGAGTACTCTCCGCGACCGATGCGACGCCTACCGCAAATCATTGCAGTAATCAAACCATGAAAGCACCGCGTCAAATCCGGTCCTTTAACGTGCAGCTCGCGGCTGCGCGGGCGATTCATCCGTTTGGCACCACGCAGGCGCTCTGCCAATTCGGCGATGAGGCCGATTGAAACACCTGCAAAACAAACCCAATCAATGACCCCAACTCCAGACCCGTGTTTTCAGGGAACGAATCGCTTGCAGGCTCTGCGTCGGCTGGTATTCATCGCGCTGGCAGGCGTAACGTGCGTTGCCGGCGCTGCTCTTGGCCCGCAGGAAAGTCCGATCTCTCTGGCCGGAACATGGCGGTTCCGTCTCGACCCGAACAGCGTCGGTGTCAGCAACCAATGGTTCAAGGAAACGCTCGATGACTCCGTCACCCTGCCTGGCACGACCGACACCAACCAGAAAGGCGTGTTCAAGGACGAACGGGCGGTGGATCGCCTCTCTCGCGTCTGGTACTGGAAAGGCCCCGCTTGGTATCAGCGCGAGGTGGTAATCCCCGAGTCCTGGAACGGCAAGCGGATTACTTTGCTGCTGGAGCGGACCAAGAACACGCGGGTGTGGGTGGACAACAAGGATTGCGGCGCCGAAGACACCCTCAGCGCCCCGCAGGTTTTTGACATGACCACCGCGCTGACTCCTGGCCGGCACACGCTGACCGTGCTGGTGGATAACGCCAAGCTGCCGCCGGTCGGCCCGGCCCACGCGGTGGACGAGCGCACGCAGTCCAATTGGAACGGCATCATCGGCAAGATCGAACTCCGCGCCACCGATCCGGTCTGGATCGAGGACGTGCAGGTCTATCCCGACGCGGCCAGGAAGCAGGCCCGCGTCCGGGTGGTGGTGGGGAACGTGACGGGGCAGCCGGCGAAGGGGAAACTCGCCGTCGGTTGCCGGAGCTACAATGTCGGCACGCCGGCGGACTTCCCCGCGCAATCGGTCGAAGTGCTGGCTCCGGACGCGCGCAACATGGTCGAGTTTATCTATCAGCCGGGCGAGACGGTGCCGCTGTGGGATGAGTTTCAGCCGGCCATGCTGCGGCTGGATTTGCAGTTGGCAACTGCCGCAGGTGGACAGTCTTTTGCCGATCAACGGGCCGTCAGCTTTGGGCTGCGCGATTTCAAACGGGACGGGCAACGCCTTGCGATCAACGGCCGGACGGTATTCCTGCGCGGTCGCCTGGACTGCGCCAATTATCCATTGACCGGTTATCCGCCCATGGACAAGGCCGGCTGGCTGCGGGTTCTGGGCATTCTCAAGGATTGGGGGCTCAACCATGTCCGCTTTCATTCGTGGTGTCCGCCCGAGGCGGCGTTCGTGGCGGCGGATGAACTCGGAATGTATTTGCAGCCCGAACTGCCGAACAAGCGCAGCGCGTTCAAGGCGCCGGAAAGCACGGACGCGCCGAAGCGCAACATAGATTACCTCGATGTGCCGGGTTCCGACCCCAACGCCTCTCTGTACGACTACGCGCTGCGCGAGGCCGAATTGATTTTCCGGCACTTTGGCAATCACCCGTCATTCATCATGTTTACGCTCGGCAACGAACTCGGGCGCAACCCGGCGATGTTTGAACTGGTGGCCCGTTTTCAAAAGCGCGATCCGCGACACCTCCATGCCCAAGGGGCGAATAACATGCACTGGCAGCCGAGTTATGCCGAAGGCGACGACTTCTGGGTGACGGGCAAGACCGGAAAACAACTACCCGTGCGCGGAGCGTTTTTCCCCGGTGACTATCCCGGCGGCGGCCACATTGAAAGCCAACCGCCTTCGACCTTGGTTAATTATTACGATTCGATCAAGGACGTGCCGGTGCCTGTCATCGGTCACGAAATGGCCGAATTCCAAGTGGCCCCGGACTTTCGCGAGATCCCGAAATACACGGGCGTGCTCAAGGCGCGGAATCTTGAAATCTTCCGCCAGCGCCTGCAGGACGCCAAAATGCTGGATCTCTCCCACGATTTCATGCGGGCCTCCGGCGATTTGGCCGCCATCTGCCAGCGTGAGGACATCGAGGCGGCCTTGCGCACGCCCGGCCTCGGCGGCTTTCATCTGCTCGACTTGCAGGATTTCCCCGGGCAGGGCACGGCGTTGGTGGGAATGCTGAATGTGTTCATGGAGTCCAAAGGCATCATCACGCCGGAAGCACGACGGCAGTATTGCTGCGAAACCGTGCCACTTCTCTTGATGGAGAAATATACGTGGACCACGAATGAAATTTTGGGCGGCGAAATCAAGATTGCGCATTTCGGCGCGGCAGACATCCAGAATGCCCGTGTGAAATGGATCCTCGGCGGTGGTGGAAAATCACCGGTCGCCTCCGGAACGCTGGGGCCGTTGACAATCAAGCAGGGAGGGCTGGCTTCCGTCGGGCAGATACGCGTGCCTCTGGAAAAGGCCAAAGCACCACGCCAGATCAAAGTGACTGTAGCGATCGAAGGAACCAAGTATTCCAACACGTATGACATCTGGGTTTATCCGCCGAAGGTGGATACCAGCACGCCCAAAGAAGTCCTGGTGACGAACCGATTGGATGCGGCGACGCTGAAATTCCTGGCGGATGGCGGCAAGGTCTTGTTGTTTTCCCGGACCAACGATCCCAAGCGCACCGTGGGCGGCGCGTTCTCAACCGACTTTTGGTGCTGGCCCATGTTCGCGAAAGCCGCCATCGCGCAAAAGATTGAACCGGCGCCGGGCACGCAGGGTTTCATCTGCGATCGGAACCATCCCGCGTTGGCGGAGTTTCCGACGGAGTTCCACAGCAACTGGCAGTGGTGGCAGATCGTCAAGAACTCGCGGCCGATCATCCTGGACGAAACCCCGGCGGATTATCGTCCGATCATCCATGTCATTGACAACTTCGCCCGCAATCACAAGCTCGGACTGCTCTTCGAAACCAAGGTTGGCCAGGGCAAACTGCTGGTCTGTGCCAGCGACCTGCCGGCGATTCAGGACCATCCCGAGGCGCGGCAACTGATGCACAGCCTCCTGCGGTATGTCGCTTCTCCCGCATTCACGCCGCGGGCGGAACTGGATGCCGGGCTGTTGAAAAAGTTGCTGCCTGGTGAGATTCAAGGCAGGTGACTGCGCCATGTTCGCTGAGTGCATGTATATGTTCATTGATTCTCCGAACCATCCGCCAACGGTATGAACGGATCCACGCGATGAAAAAGGATCATCCCTACCTGACGCTCTGCTTGCTTTTCGGCCTGGCCGTTTCAACCAGCCTCGTTGCCGCTCCTGCCGCCTCGCTGGAGGAGGAGTTCCGCAACCCGCCGATTCAGGCCCGGCCCTCCGCGCTGTGGGCTTGGTTGAACGGTTATGTGGATCGCAAGCAGATCACCCGCGAACTGGAGGAGATGAAGGCCAAAGGGATGCGCGGCGGGATCATCTGGGACGTCGGCAGCATCAAAGATCCGGACAAGATCATTCCCGCCGGACCCCAATTCCTCGGCCCCGAGTCTCTCCAATCGATCCGCCATGCGATGGACGAGGCGGAGCGCCTGGGTCTTGAACTCGGCCTCTTCGCTTCCAGCAGTTGGAACGCCGGGGGGACGTGGATTACGCCGCCGGACGCCAGCAAGCAATTGCTCTGGAGCGAGCTGCGCGTCGAGGGGCCCTCGGAGTTCTCGGGTCTCCTGCCGTTGCCGAACAAGGTCTCGGAGCACCATCGCGACGTGGCGGTGTTGGCAGTGCCCGATGCAGGGAGCAAATCGCTCGACGGCCCGGGCGGCGCGGTCCGGCTGGAGGCGCAGATGGCGGCGGACGGGCGACTCACCTGGTCGGTTCCGGCTGGGGCATGGCGCATCCTGCGTTTCGTCTGCAACAACACGGGCGAATTCCTCAACTGCCCGAGTCCGAATTCCCGCGGCTTGGTCATTGATCACTTGAGCCGTCAGGCCACCGATGCGCACTTCGATTTCATGCTGAATGCGCTATCGGCCGGGCGCAGCGGATTCGGCGCGATGAAGGTCTTGATGCTGGACAGCTACGAAGTCAGGCCAGCGGTTGACTGGACGCCGGACTTCATCCAGGCCTTCCAGTCGCATAACTACTACGACCCGACTCCCTGGCTTCCGGTGTTATCCGGATGGGCCGTGGGCGGGAAGGAACAGAGCGAGCGCTTCCAGCACGACTACCGCAAGACCGTCAGTGACCTCATGATTGAGGGGCATTTCAGTCGGGCGAGCGAACTCCTCAATCGGCGCGGCTTGAGCCTGCTTGCGGAAGGCGGCCACGGCGGCTATGCCCGCGTGGATCCGCTCAAGGCCTTGGGGGCCGCCGACATCCCCATGGGCGAGTTCTGGAATCACCGCAAGAACTGGGTCACCAAGGAGGCCGCCAGCGCGGCGCATATCTACGGCAAGCGGCTGGTCAACGCCGAGTCGTTCACCGGCTGGCAGAACTGGCAGGACGGCCCGGCCGCGTACAAGCGGCTGCTCGACATTGCGCTCTGCGCCGGCCTCAACCAGGTAACCTTCCACACCTTTACCCACAATCCACCCGAAGCCGGCCTGCCGGGATTCGCCTACCATGCCGGAGAACACTTCAACGTGAACTCGACCTGGTGGGACTACGCCGGGCCGATGCTCGCCGACATGTCGCGCTGTTGCCACCTGATGCAGCAGGGCCTTTTCGTCGCGGACGTCTGCGCGTACTACGGCGACGAGGCGCCGAATCTCGTGCCTGCCAGGCGCATCGCTCCTACCATTCAGTCGCAATGGGGAAAGGACTTCTGCGCCCACTGTGGAAGGCCCAAGCCGGTCAATCTGGATTCGCTCGGCCAGGGGTATGACTACGATTACATCAACGAAGAGGTCATTCGCACGCGGATGAAGGTTCAGGACGGCAGGCTTGTTCTGCCCGACGGCATGAGCTATCGCCTCCTGGTGCTGCCCGATCGCCGAACCATTTCGCTTGCGGTGCTGCGGCGGATTGGGCAACTCGTGGAAGCCGGCGCCACCCTCGTTGGTCCGAAACCGGAACGCTCCAACAGCCTGCGGGGCTTCCCCGACTGCGATCGCGAGGTCCGGGATCTGGCCGCGCGAATCTGGGGCGACTGCGACGGCGAGCAGGTGCGCACGAACCGCTTCGGCCAGGGCACAGTGGTGTGGAATGTGCCGCTCCGGGAAGTCCTCGCCGGCATGGGCGTTCCGCCGGACTTTGTCCCCGACGTGGCCGGCAACGACGATCGGCACATAGATTACATCCACCGCGCCACCGCCGACAAAGACATCTATTTCGTCTCCAATAGCAGCACGAACCGCGAAGCGTTCCGCGCCCGGTTCCGGGCCGGTGTCGGGCACATCCCCAGCCTCTGGCGCGCCGAGGACGGAAGCGTGACGCCCTGCAACGAGTATGTCGTCCAGGACGGCTTCACCCATCTTCCACTCGACCTCGCCCCGGCCTCGTCGGTGTTCGTCGTGCTTGCTCCTGGTGAGCAGCGCGATCATCTCGTAGGAATCCATCGTTCCCCGGAGTCCGGCGCGGCGGCATGGGCCGGGAACCTTCCGGAGATCGAGGTGTGCGCCATGGAGGCGGGGACCGTCCGGACGAAGGTGTGGCGGGCCGGCGCATATCGGCTCGAAACGGCCGGAGGCCGCACGGGAACCGTGGCGGTTCCACACGTTCCGGCCGATCAAGCCCTCGACGGCCCGTGGCGTCTGTCTTTTCAAAAAGGACGCGGCGCACCGGACGAGATCGCGATGCAGTCGCTCATCGACTGGACCCTACATCCCGACTCCGGCGTCCAATACTTCTCCGGCACCGCGACCTACCGGAAGCAGTTTCTGCTTCCCGACGCGCCCGCCGGCGGACGGACTCCGGTCGTCCTCGATCTCGGGTGCGTCAAGGAGATTGCCGTCGTCCGCGTGAATGGACGCGAGGTCGGCGTGCTTTGGAAGGAGCCCTACCGGATTGACATCACCCCGCTGGTCCAGCCCGGAACCAACCGGCTCGAAATCGCCGTGGTCAATACGTGGAACAACCGCCTCGTGGGCGACCGGAAGAGCAATCCCCAGGCACGGATCACCAGGACCAATCTGGGGAAAAGTTTCAGTGCCCAGTCCCCTCTTCTGTCCTCCGGCCTGCTCGGACCGGTCGTTCTGAAGTTTCCGGTATCGGCCGACTGCCGCCTGCAATGATCATGAAGACCACACCCTTCATCATTTCCTCTTCGCAACTGTTCAGCACCTGAATCGAGACAAAGCAGACGCCTGTGAGTTGCGCGCTGCGTGGGAGAAGAATTTCGGAGCGAAGGCGGCGGTTGGAACGGTGGGGCCGAGGTCGCTTGGGGCCCAGGGGATTAAGGTCCGGCGGCGGGCGTGTTGGGCATGAAAGGCTGGCCGATGACCAGTTGTTAGCAGGCTTCCCAAAGGTTGCGATCCTGTTTGCGGCAGGTGGACAGATAGCTGCGAATCCGGGCAAACACTTGCGCGCCGGTCAACGTGCGAAAGCAACCGGAGATCTTCTGTTTGACCTTGATCATCCGGATGTCCTGCTCGCCTTGGTTGTTGGTGAAGGGCACGGCCGGATCGATCCTGAACGCCAGTATTCTCAAATCGTAGTCCTCCAAGCGGTCGAGCAAGTTGGCCGCTTTACTCTGCTGGGTGCGGCCCTGGCCCGGCGGGCGGCGGGGATGGGTGCGGCGGCCCTGGCGCACAATCGCCTTGTACCGGGCGTGCGCCCATTTGAATTGGGCCTCGCCCAAGCCCGTTGGGGTGTGGGGATCGTCTTTCCAATCCAGCAGGAAGCGGCTCAATTCGGCAGCCCAGACTTGGTGATGTTCTTCGGCCAGGAACTTCAATTCGCGCAACAGGTGCTGGTTGCACAGCGCGTGCAGGGCGTCGTATTTGTAGTAGGGCTTCCAGTGGTCATGCACCAGCCAGTGGCAGCAGTGGGGCAGCACGCCCAAGGCGTCCATGGCCTCGGTGCCGCGTTTATCATGGACCCCGTAGAAGGTCAGGTCCGGGGTGCAGGCGACATGCAGCCAATGCAGGCGGCCAGCCACCCGCAAACCGCTTTCATCCACGTTCACCACCGCGGCTTGGATCAGGGCGCGAACGATGGTGGTGTCCACGGGATCCAGCGTGTGGTAGGCCCGCGCATGGGTCTGGCTCAAGGTGCCCAAGCTCAAGGGCTGGCCAAACAAATCCCGACAGGTTTGCCGCAGCCGGTCAAAGGGCAGGAGTTGCTGGTTGAACAGATAGAGCGTGAATCCCAGGAAGTGAGGGCCGTATTGGACGGGAGCTTCCACGCCGGAGGGGAAGGAAGCCTTCACCGTCAAACCCGAGAGGGGACAGCGTTTGATTTCGGCTTGGTGCTCGGTCACGGTCAGGCGCAAGGGCGGCAAATCAAAGACTTGGCGGCGTTCGTAATCCAGCTCGGGCTGGCCGTGCAAAGACCGGCCGCCGCACTGGCCGCACGGACAGCCGTGAAGCCGATGCACCGTGATCTGGTCCGGTCTTTTCACCGGCGCCAAGGTGTGGCCGGGATGGCCCGGCTGGCCGCCGGGCTTGCGTCCGGTTTTCTGGCGCAGGCTGCGCGGCGGCAGTTTGGTTAAACCATCGCTGGAGGGAGGTTGGTTGCTGTTGCGACTGTTGAGCGCCTGACGATCCTCCAACTGGCGGACCTTCGCCCGCAGATCCTTGACTTGCTGTTCGACGGCCAGCAGTTGATCCACCACCACCTCCGGCTGGCGGCGGGCCTGGCGCAACAGTTCTTCGCGCCGGTTTAGGACGCGCATAGGGCCTGGCGATAATCCGGGCGCAAGGGATAAAGCCACACGGCTTTGGGGGGCGCTTGCGGCTCATGGGATTTGTTTTGCCGGGTGCGGCCGGTGGTCTGTCCCACCGGCCGCCAGTTGGCGGCCCGGTAGCAGGTGCCTTGGAAGCGGCTCGTATCGACAAAGGTTTCCAGCAGATAGATGGGGTGACCATACTTGCGCATCCAATCCTCGGAGAGCCGCCGGGTGATGCGCCCCAACACATGGCTGGCCAGATGCGGCACATGCACCCACGGCAGAATGAGAAAACGAGTGTTGTTGGTGAGATAGCTCAGGCGGCACTGACGGGTGGCGGCGTCCCAGCCGATGT
>Ga0315287_10002908_pt1 | contig 16393 bp, 15 predicted proteins | sample YL17G11_0_MG_FD_205037 | JGI IMG/M metagenome (GOLD analysis project Ga0315287, IMG submission 205037) | Sediment microbial communities from Yellowstone Lake, YNP, Wyoming, USA - YL17G11_0 | ecosystem: Environmental > Aquatic > Freshwater > Lake > Sediment | place: USA: Wyoming | collected... | reverse complement strand
CCGACTTTACGAGAAGCTTTCCATGGGCGAATTGCTACCTGCGCCGCAGGCAGATGTCCCCATTTATTAGAGGAGTCAGTTATGAGCACATTGACCATTTGGTCCCAAGGATTGCGCGCAAAGGTGGCGGTGCCAACTTGTACGCTGCTGTTTTTAGGACTGGCCACGAGCTGTGGTCCACAGCCAGCGGCGTTTACCTCTGAAAACACCGCTACCCCAGAGCCGCTCGGCGGCAGCGGTGATGCCACGACTGCTGGCAGCGGGGGTGAAAAGAAGTCAGGTGGTGATTCCAGTTCAACCGGCTCAGCAGGGACTGCCACGGCCGGCAGCGGCGGAGCTGGTACCGATGGCGCAGGAAGCGGAGCTGCGCCTCATGGGCCAGCCAGTGGCGGCACAACTGCGGGTGGCGCGGGCGGAGCTACGGCTGCCGGCGCTGGTGGAGCTGGTGGCACGCCTGGTGGTGCTGGTGCTGGTGCTGGCAGTGCTGGCGGTGCTGCTACTACAGCCGGCAGCGCTGGAATTGCCGGCGGTAGCGGCAGTGAGGGCGTGGTAAATCTCCACTTGCATACTGTGGAAACAGTGCAAAAAGACGGCGGGAAGATCGACTTGCTGTGGGTGATCGACAATTCCGCGTCGATGGCGCCGGAGCAAGACAATCTAGCTGCAAACTTTAATTCTTTTATAACTGAACTTGCAGACGCCCACGTCGATTTTCAAGCGGCGATCACCACGACCGATGTTTGTCAGGCAACCATGCCCGGCGACTTGACCCAGCGAGTTTGTCCGGTGAACAACTACGGTGGCAGCGCAGCAACCCACCTACGCGGCAGCTTCTTTGGCGATGCCGGCCGCAAGGTACTGAAGAATACCGATGCCGATTTGGTCAGTCGCTTCAATACCTATGTTAAGCAAGGTACCGGCGGCTCTAACTTCGAGCATGGGTTGACTGCGGTACAGCTGGCTGTAGAAAAATCTCTAAGCGGCGAAAATGAAGCCCTTATTCGTCCAGATGCCTTCCTTGCCGTGATCGTCCTATCAGACGAAGAAGACGACGGCATCGGCCTCAACATGACGGACGGATTCAGCGGGCACAACTACTGGACCGACGGCGTCACCAGATACCGCTACACTTCTGATGACCTCGTAACCTACCTGCAGACGGCCAAAGGAGCCGGCAAATTCTCCGTCTCAGGCATCGTCGGAACACGAAATGCCGATGGCACCCTGTGTACATCGAACGTAGCGAGTCCTCGCGAAGAGGGCACTCAGTATATCGCCGCAGCGCAAAAAACCGGCGGCATCATCCGCTCTGTTTGCGACCTCAACTGGGGTGATTCGATGACCCAAATCGGTAAGGACGTTGCTGCCCAAGCGACGCAGGTGGTCCTGCCGACAAAACCCGATGCCGCAACGATCGTGGTGACCGTAAATGGCGTCGTCAATACCGACTGGACCTATAATACCGCAAATACCGCGATCAAATTCAACACCGGCAAAGTTCCCGCCGTAGGCGCAGCGATCAAAGTCACCTATGCCGATATCCAATAATAATACCTAGAGAGCAAACCCTATCTCCAAGCCTGCCTCGGGCGTCGTCGCAAAGCGACGCTTGAGGCGGTCTTTTTCGCTTTCTGTCATGTTCGAGTAGGCGCCACCCCCTACGGCCTGGCCGCCAGGCTGAGCGTCACTAACGACAGATTCGAAATGACGCATGCCAACATATGCGCCAATCAATAAGGGAAATTCTTTACCCACGTAACGCCAGCCGCCGCGCAGATGCCCAGTTGGGCCGATTAAAGACGCTGAGTGATTGGCAAAATCCACATCATCAAGCGCTGCGGCAGCCGACGTACCAGTGGGCTTTAGATGCCAGTTGGCCGACTCGCGGCGATAGCCTACGCCCAGCCCGTAATAGAAGCCGGCCATCTGCGTGGGTTCGCCGTAGCGCGCCAGAAAAACCGTCATGGCGCGAGCTTGGGTGATCATCGATTCCCCCGTAAGCTTTTGCTCCTTCTTGGTGATGTCTTCACCCTTGCCTTGATAAGTCCCTTCGATTGCCAATGAGCCGCGACCGTAGAGGTTCAATTCGGCACGCCCGACCGTTCCGCCACCGACATTGATCACTGGAAGCGCGATCATGAAGGCCCGGTAGCCGCTCTTTGATCCGCCGCCATTGCTGCTGGGCGAGGCGCTCAGGTCAAACTGCTTGGAATCTGCAGCTTGGGCTTTGCCGCCCATGGCTCCAAGGGTTACCATGAGCAGTGCGTTGGAAAATCGCATAAAATTCTTGAACGGGCTGCGGTGGAGCATGATCGCCTCACATAAATGGGGGGGGGAATAGGTTGGCAAGGGACAGGTCTGCTTCAAGTCTAGCCTACTCGCAGTCGTCGCCCCACAGGCAGTATTTGCCTAGCTGAAACAATATGTTAGGGCCATATTTAAGGCCTCATTAAAACTACGAAAAGAGTCCTAATTTATGCTCGTCATCGGCCACCGCGGCGCCAATAAGGAAGCCCTAGAAAACAGTTGGTCGGCCTTCGCCCTGGCCATCGAGGCGGGTGCAGAGCGCATCGAATTCGATGTCCAGCTCAGCCGCGATGGCCAAGCCGTCGTGATGCACGACGATCACATGCTGCGTACAACGGGTAAACCCTGGCGCATCTCCGAACACACTCGTGCGGAGCTCGCGACCGTCAAATTGCTAAATGGCGAGCCACTACCGTTCCTCGATGAGGTGGTGGCTAGGATTCTACCGCGCTGCGAGCTGAACATCGAAATCAAAGGCAGCTCTGAGCGCCTCGCCGCCGAAGTGGTCCGCGTGGTCGGCGAACACCCTTTGCGTCATAAAGTGATCGTGTCCTGCTTTCAAGTCGAACCATTGGCATGGATCAAAAATCACGCGCCAGAGCTTCAGCGCGCTTGCCTCTGGTCGAACGACACGTTTGTCTGGCCATTCTTCGCTGTCATGGCCCCTCAAGTCTTCCTAGATCAAGCCGGCACGCGTATCCTCCATCCTCACGTAAGTTTAGTCGATGCCAATTTAATGGACCAAGCTGAGGCCCGTGGCTGGCTGGTATACGCTTGGGTGGAAATGGCGGGAGAAGACCACGATCGCGAAGGCTTGTGGACGACGATGAAGACCTTTGGCCTGCACGGCCTTTGTACGAACTATCCACGCGAACTCAACGCATGGCTCAAAGAAGGAGCTCTACATGACCAAAATTTCGCCTCCAGACCGCGCTTCTACTGAAACCCCTAAGTACAAAATAGCCACCATGCGTTCTGGCGACGCAGCGCTGGAATTGCGTTACTCGGTGTATTTGCCCAAAGGAGAAGCCAAACAATTTGTTGTGTTCCTCAATGGTCGCAGCGAATACCTTGAAAAATACACCTACGTTGCCGACGATTTAGATCTGCCGCCGCACACCGGCTTTCTCACTTGGGACCACCGTGGTCAAGGTGCCTCAGGCGGTACACGCGCCACTGTCGACAGTTATAACTCTTATGCCGATGACGCCAAGCAGATCATTGACACCGTCGTCGGCGACCGGCCCTATGTCCTGATGGCTCACTCTATGGGTTGTTTGATTGCCCTCGGCGCTGCCTTGACCGGGCGCATTAAACCTAAGGCCATGGCCCTTTCTTCACCATTTTTCGGCCTTCCCAATAAGCCGGTCCCACCGGCCCTCGGCCGCCCCTTATCGGCCCTACTCACTTACTGCGGTCTTGGCGGTGTAAGCTCTGGTGCGACGGCGCTTGAAGCTGCTGCCTTTGAACATAATGTCCTGACGCATGATATTTCGCGTTACAAAGCCCTCGTCGCTTCGAAATACCGCCTGCCTAGTCCTACTTTCGGCTGGGCGAACGCTTCATTTAAAGCGATTGCAACCTGCTTTAACCAGTCGCTACTGGCCGATTTTACGATTCCCACGCTCGTCTTAAGCGCAGCCGAAGAAGCCGTAGTGGACCCCAATGCGGCCCACGCTTGGGTGCAGCTAGCTGCGGCGCATAGCAAGGCCGATATTCAGATTTCGACCTTTCAAGGCGCGAGACATGAACTACTATCGGAGCTACCGCAGTACTACAAAGAGACGCTCACGGCGATACGCCACTGGTTTAAGGAGCATTTAGTCGGCTGGTAAGGGCCCGTCCATTCATAGCTTGGACCATTGGACGGGCCCTGAGGAGGCAGGCTCGGCGACGGCAAACACCCGCTACCGCCGCGGCCATAGGCCCGTGCACAGCCCGAAGCCTGCTCTATTGTACGATGGAGTCAGCCTTGTGCTGCTTGCTCAAGCCATGCTTGGTGACTCCGCACATCCGTATAGATCCCGCCTGCTCCACATCCGGTTATGCCCCTAGACGTCACCCCGACTAATTTAATAGTTCCTCCCCTTGTCACGTATGCCGGCCCACCCGAATCACCGTTGCAGGCACTTTTGCCCGGTGTATCGCCGTATTCAATCTCCTCGGCTGCCGGCCATACCCCAACTAGCGTGGTCGTTACCTGACGCAGTTGGCCTGGACCTTCGCCATCCGCGTCGCTTAAGCCAAAACCAGCTAGTATCAGCGGTTCACCGATATTAAGCGCATCAGCCGCTGTCAGCATTGGCATCGGCACATAGCCAGTCGGCGCATCCTCTCCTAGTGTCAGCAAGGCAATATCATGAGGAGCGTGCGACGGGTGCATCTGGCCCGCAGTGGATGGATCAAATCCGTTGTTAATGACGTAATCCGATGCCAGCCGCAGTAAGATCGAAGTAGGACTGCTACCGGGTACTAAATTGCCTGCCGACCCCACATCAGTGCCAAAGCCAACGTAGAGTTCGTCCTCCTGATAATCCGCCAAGCAATGAGCGGCGGTAACGACATGGCGCCGGTCAATCAAGGTACCGCTGCAAAATGACCAGCCATCTGGCTGCATCAACGCGACTGTCGCTAAAGCGATGGGATCACCGTTGCTAACCTTTGTACCACCGACGATATTCTGAACTCTATGGCCAGCCCCAACTCGCTGCACAGAACCCGCCTGGGCATGACCCGAGTGGGTCCCGCCGTCAGCACTGCAACCCGGCAGGGCGCCCAAACCACCAAGCAAACATAGAACCTTAATCACACGCATACCATAACTCCTTTGCAATAGACGTTTTACCAACGCAAAGGAGTTAACACAGCGCACTGCGGCACAACCAACGACCTCGTCAGACACGTGTGCCGGACATTTACAGTGCGAAGCGCTTTTTTCTGGACAGACCGTTAGACTAACGAACGCTGTAGGGCGATGACTTGACCAATCATTTCAAATCGTTCGCTGGTGGCGTATATATTTGCAAATTTGGCATTTTCCGGCTGCAGGTACCAGCCGTGTTGGCGGTCGCGTTTGAGCCTTTTAACGGTGACATCACCATCGACTCGGGCGACCACAATGCTCTCTTTAGCGGGCTCGCTGGTCCGCTTTACAACTAGGAAGTCACCATCGAGGATGCCGGCGCCGATCATGCTTTCTCCGGTTGCCTGGAGGGCGAAAACATCATGTTCGCGCGGATAAGGCTTCGGCAGCAACGACAGCGACACCTGCAAGGTACCGATGCGTTCCTCGATGGCGAGCGCCGGGTTGCCGGCAGGAACGCGCCCTAGCAATGGCACCGAAAACATGCTCGGGCCGACGTGAATATCGATGTCGTCAGTCGGTGTACGCTGACCCTTTGCAAGCGAGGTCAAAATATACGTCCGCGCGGTCCGCTTCCGCTTCTCCTCTAAGAAACCTTTCCGCCGCAAAGCGCCAACCAAATCCTGTGCGGAGCCAACAGCTTTATAGCCCATAAACGCGCAAATCTCACGTAGGGTCGGCGCCACGCCAGCCGACTCGACCGAGGTACGGATGAATTCTAGGGCCTTTTCCTGAGGAATCGTCAGCTTTTGCATAGTCATTCCCATGTTAGGTTGGCGTTAGCCAGCCACACTTAACACTGAGACTAGCATAAGATCAACCTCTAAGCACTGTAACCCAGTGCAACCAATCGTGTTAGCAGCGGCGGATGCGAGTGATAAACCGTCGAATATAGCCGGTGGCTAATAGGCATTCCGGCACTCGTTTCTCTTAATTTAAGCAGTGCTGTCGCTAATTGCCTCGGGTCGCCGAGGTGCTGCACGGCAAATTGATCGGCCGCAAATTCGTGTCGTTGCGCCAGCCAATGACCCAACGGTTGCAAGTAGAAACTCAGCAAACCAAACCACATACCAAAAACCACAAGGGCGCCGTACGGCGAGGGGCCGTTTAGGCTAAAAGCTAAGTAAACATCGACCAAAGGCAAACACAGGCTCAACAAGTAGAAGGTCACCCCGGTCATCAGGATGCCACGGGCAAGACCCCAGCGCACATGGTGCAGCTTGAAGTGGCCAAGCTCATGGGCGAGAACCGCCACGACTTCGGCTGCCCCAAGCGCCTGCACCAAGGTATCAAATAAAACGATGCGCTTTTTGCCAAAAACGCCAGTAAAATAGGCATTGCCATGACTAGATCGCTGCGAAGCATCCATCACCGAAATGCCCGCAGCCTGAAAGCCCACGCGCGTCGCTAGAGCGTGAATCTGAGTCAAGAGCGACTGATCCTCCACCGGCGAAAACTTGTTGAACAACGGGGCCAGAAAGGTCGGATAGAGCCAGGCCGTTAGCACGCTGAATCCACTCATCGCGACCCACCCGTAGACCCACCAAAATGGTCCGGCGGCCACCATAAGCCAGAGAATTAAGGCCAAAAGCGGCAGCCCCAGTGCTGCTCCCAGAACCACCCCCTTGAGCCGATCAAGCCAAAAGCCACGAACGGTCTGGCGGTTGAATCCGTGGCGCGCCTCGATCACGAAGGTCCGGTAGTAGTCAAACGGCAGGCCTATCAGGCTACTGCCGACGATCAACAGGGCAAAAAAGATGACGCCGACTCCTACCGCGCCTCCGCCGATCTCGCCACCAGCCGTGCTGGCGGCACGCTCCAACAGACCAAACCCACCGACCGTGAGAAAGGCCAGTGTTACCAGCAGACTAAATGACTCAGATAGGAGGCCAAAGCGGTACTTATCATCGCTGTAAGCCACGCTCTTGCCCATTTCGGCCGAAGTGATCGCCAGCAGAGTCTGGGCCTCGCGCTGGTGCTCGCCGCGCAGGTAATAACGCCGGTTTAACGCCGCCAAGCCTTGCTCGAAAGCAAACTGCAGTAACCTAAGGGACACAAAAATCTTTAAGATTAAGTCTGGATGCACGCAATTCTCCATCTGTATACCGCGGGACTCTGACGAAAAAGACCGTAGCATAACGCTTCGTTTGCCTCCTAGCGCCTTTACTAGCCCGGAACTTTCGTGGTAGCGATGGAGCCAATCAACGCGAAGGGACTGAGCATGGATCAAGGCGCAGTAGAGACCACTAGAGAAGCGACCACAGTTGCCTACACTCCCTGTACCGGCCCACTTTCAGGTTCCCATAAAATATACGTGCAAGGGCAGCTGTTTCCAGAGCTGCGCGTGCCGATGCGGGCGATCCAACTGGCCACAAAGACTGCCGGCGTTTCGCATGAAGTGATCGTATATGACACGTCCGGGCCCTATTCTGATGATGAAGCCAAGGTTAGCATCGTCAACGGCCTGCCGCCGCTGCGCCTGGATTGGATCAAGGCCCGAGGTGACAGCGAGCCGTTGACCGCACATACCCCCCGGATGCAACCCCGGCGCGATCTCCAAACGAATCAGTTCCCCGGCCTCGAGCGCACCCCACGGCGTGCTTCTTTTGGCCGCAATGTAACGCAGATGCACTACGCTCGCAAAGGCATCATCACGCCTGAGATGGAGTACATTGCGATCCGCGAAAACCAGCGCCGTCTGATGACTGAGACGCCTCTAACTGCAGTCGAGACTGCCCGCAACGAGCATTTAAAGGGCCGAGGTTATGGCGCAAGTTTGCCACTGCTGGTGACGCCTGAGTTCGTCCGTGACGAGGTCGCTGCAGGCCGCGCCATCATTCCGGCAAATATCAATCATCCTGAACTTGAACCGATGATCATCGGCCGCAATTTTCTCGTCAAAATCAATGCAAATATCGGCAATTCCGCGGTCAGCTCCGGGATCGAGGAGGAGGTCGAAAAGATGGTCTGGGCCACCCGCTGGGGAGCTGACAACATCATGGACCTGTCGACGGGCAGAGACATTCACGTCACCCGCGACTGGATCCTGCGCAACTCGCCAGTGCCCGTTGGGACTGTTCCGCTCTACCAGGCCTTTGAAAAGGTCAATGGCCGCATCGAAGATCTCAGCTGGGAGGTCTACCGCGACACACTGATCGAACAGGCCGAGCAGGGCGTCGACTACTTCACCATCCACGCCGGCGTCCTCGCGCGCTATGTCGAACTTACCAAGAACCGCATCACCGGCATCGTCTCGCGAGGTGGTTCGATCATGGCGCAGTGGTGCCGCCATCACCGTAAGGAAAACTTCCTATATACCCACTTTGCCGAGATCTGCGACATCATGCGGGCGTACGACGTCTCATTTTCGCTCGGCGATGGCCTGCGCCCCGGCTCGGTTGCCGATGCTAACGACGACGCCCAATTCGCAGAGCTAGAGACCTTAGGCGAACTAACTAAAATTGCCTGGCAATATGATGTTCAGGTGATGATCGAAGGTCCGGGGCATGTGCCTATGCATATGGTCCATGAAAATGTCACCCGCCAGCTTGAAATCTGCCACGCTGCGCCGTTTTATACTTTGGGGCCGCTAGTCACCGATATCGCTCCGGGCTACGACCACATTACCAGCGCGATAGGTGCAGCGATGATCGGCTGGTTCGGCACCGCGATGCTCTGCTACGTCACGCCCAAAGAGCACCTGGGCCTACCTAACCGGGACGACGTTAAGGCCGGCATCATCGCCTATAAGATTGCCGCCCATGCCGCCGACTTGGCTAAGGGTCACCCAGCCGCCAGGAGGCGTGACGATGCCTTATCCAAAGCGCGTTTTTCCTTTCGTTGGGAAGACCAGTTTAACCTGTCGCTAGATCCAGAAACGGCGCGCCGCTACCATGATGAGACTCTGCCAGCGAAGCACGCCAAAAACGCCCATTTCTGTTCGATGTGCGGACCTAAATTCTGCTCGATGCGGATCAGTCAAGAGATCGCCGACGAGATTCAAGATGATGCGACCTTAGCACCGGACCTTCTCATGCACGCGCCGTTAGTCCACGCCAACTCGCCATCGTCGGGAGCCTCGGTGTGACGGGATCTGCCGCAGTAGTCGGAGCCGGCATTGCTGGCCGGCTCCTTGCGCTAAAGCTCAAGCGTGCTGGCTACGCCGTAACCATTTTTGACAAAGAATGTGCCGATAGCCTGGCTGCATGTAGTTTTGCGGCGGCCGGATTGCTCACACCCCTCAGCGAAGGCGGTGCCTCATGCGAGCCCCTGATGGTACGCCTTGGACAACGCTCGCTGCCACTTTGGCAGCAATGCTTACCAACTTTACCCTTGCCAGTAGATCTAGGAGTAAATGGCAGCCTAATCGTTGCACATGCACCTGACGCGGCCACCTTGCATGAACGCTTCACCCGTATCTGCCGCCGCTTCCCTGCGGCCAGCTGCGAATGGGTTGACGGACAGCGGCTGGTGCAGCTTGAGCCCGTGTTGCAAGAAAGTGGCTTTCAGGCCGGCATCTACCTGCCAGGCGAAGGCTATATTCAAAGCCACGCTGCGATGCGAGCGCTGCAGCTGGCCCATACGAACGAAGGGGTCACGGCGCATTATTCTACCGAGGTCGTGCAGCTAACGCCAAACCGCGTCGTCACGGCGCAGCAAACATGGAGTTTCGACTGCGTCTTCGACTGCCGTGGATTTGGCGCGCGCGCAGACCTGCCAAGTCTGCGCGGAGTCCGTGGCGAACTCATCGAAGTCCACGCTCCCGAGGTCAAGCTGACGCTACCGCTGCAGCTAATGCATCAACGTTACCCTATTTACATCGTGCCACGCGGCGACGACATCTATGCCGTTGGAGCTACCTGTGTAGAGAGCGAAAGCCTCGGCCCGGTTACGGTGAAGGCCGCGCTTGAGTTATTAAACGCCGTGTACCAAGTCCACGCCGGGTTTCGCTTCGCCGCAATCCACCGCTTGGTTGCCAACTGCCGTCCGGCTTTTGCCGATAACCTACCGCAAGTCGACTGCCAACCAGGCCTCTGGCGCATAAATGGCCTGTACCGTCATGGGTTCCTGCTGGCTCCAGTCGTCGTCGACCTGATCATGCGAAGGCTAGCGGGCCATTCACTGGGCGCTGATGAGCAAGCGCTGTTTCTCCAAGGAGCTAGCTGATGTACGTCCGCATCAACGGCGAATCCCGCCAAGTCGAAGAATCTGCCACCTTGCAACAGGTGCTGTTCAATCTCGGCTACCAAGAGAGTTTCGTCGCCGTGGCTGTCAACAAGTCCTGTATTAAACGCAGCGACCTCGCGGTGACCCAGGTCAAGGCCGGCGACGACATCGAAATATTGGCTCCGATGGCTGGCGGTTAACACTCTGCGAGGCAAATATGTGGTCGATCGGTGACACAAAAATCAACAGCCATCTCCTACTTGGAACCTCTAGGTACCCCTCACCAGCCAGCTTGCAGCAAAGCATCTTACGCGCAGAAGTCGAGATCATCACCGTTTCACTTCGTCGCGAAACTGCGGCTAAACAGCAAGACGGTCAGCGCTTTTGGGATCACGTCAAAGACCTGAACGTGCGCGTTTTGCCGAATACAGCAGGCTGCTACTCGGTGCAAGAGGCAGTCACTACCGCGCATATGGCGCGCGACTTATTTGCGACTAATTGGATTAAGCTCGAGGTGATCGGCGACGACTACACCCTACAACCCGATCCATTTGGGCTGGTGAAAGCGGCTCAGCAGCTGGTACTAGATGGCTTCGAGGTATTTCCCTACACCACCGATGACCTCATTGTGGCACAGCGCCTAATCGACGTCGGTTGCCGTGTCCTCATGCCTTGGGCTGCGCCGATCGGCTCTGGTCTTGGTCTTACCAATCCAAGGGCCTTGCAACTGCTGCGTCACCGCTTCCCAAAGGTGCCGCTGATCGTCGATGCAGGCATCGGCCGGCCATCGCATGCTATGGCCGCGATGGAACTAGGATATGACGCCGTGTTGCTTAACACCGCCGTAGCCGAAGCCGACGATCCTCCGGCGATGGCGGCGGCTTTTGCCGCAGCCGTGGCTTTTGGTCGCCTCGGATTTGAAGCCGGTCTGATGGAACCGCGCAGCTTCGCCGTTGCCAGTACGCCGCTGCTTGGCCGTGCTTTTACGCCAGCCGTGGCCATTGAGCGACCATCATGAGCGGTGATCGACCTACCGTCTGGACCATTGCCGGCTCCGATCCAAGTGGTGGCGCCGGCTTGCAGATGGATCTGCGCCTACTAAACAGCCTAGACCTTAACGTCGGCAGCGTTATTACAGCGATAACCGCCCAAAGTCTTGTGCATTTTACCACCTCCGTGGCGGTGAGCGCTGACCTAGTCATCAAGCAACTAGAGGCTCTAGCCGCAGCACCAATGCCCTTGCCGCGCGCAATTAAGATAGGCATGATCGGCAGCCCAGAAAATGCTGACGCGATAGGCGCTGCTGTAGCGGCTCACGATGCTTGCGTCATCTTAGATCCGGTGATCGGTTCATCGTCTGGCGGTACATTGGCGGGTGAGCAGGCGATCGTTGCATTGCGCCGCCTGTTACCTTCAGTCGATCTGCTAACGCCGAATGTGCCCGAGGCTGAGCGGCTTCTTGGCTGCACTATTCGTCGTAGTGAGGATCTGCCAGCCGCCGCAGCGGCGCTGTGCCAACTCGGAGCAAAGCGCGTTTTAATTAAAGGCGGACACCTTGGCGGCACGCTTGTAAATGATTTCTATTTAGATGATCAGTCTGCCATGTGGCTGAGTAACTACCGTATCGACGGACAAGTTCGTGGCACCGGTTGCGCATTAGCTTCGGCTATCGCCGGATTTATCGCCTTAGGCCATACTCTGGCCGAAAGCCTGGTATTAGCCCGTGCACGCCTCACCCATGGCATCCGCCATGCTCGCAACGTCTGCGCAGGTGGCGCCGTACTAGGCGATTTGCACGGCGCCCTAGACAAAGACGACATGCCTTGGCTAAGCACCGGATCACAGCTGTTACCAAGGCAGCTTGAGTTCCCATCTTGCGGCCCCGCACCCTTAGGGTTCTATCCAGTGGTCGACCGCGCTGCATGGGTTAAGCGCTGTGGCGATCTCGGCGTTACGACGATACAATTGCGGATCAAAGATCTAGATGGTGCAAAGCTGCGCCACGAAGTCCAGGCCGCCACCGACTACTGTGCTCCGCGTGGCATCCGCCTGTTTATCAACGACTACTGGCAATTGGCGCTGGAAATGGGTGCCTACGGCGTGCATCTGGGCCAGTCCGATTTGGACGGCTGCGATCTGCAACGCCTTGCCGCTGCATCAATGCGCCTCGGTATTAGCACTCACGCCTACGACGAGGCCGCGCGGGCACACGCTGTGCGTCCGTCCTATATTGCCCTAGGCCCGATATTCGCGACTACCAGCAAGCCGATGCCCTTTGCGCCGCAGGGTATGGCACGGATTACGGAGTGGCAACGACTGTGGCCCTACCCCATCGTCGCTATCGGCGGCTTGACGCATGCTCATGCTGCTGCTGCCGTGCAACATGGCGCTGATGGTGTTGCTTGCATCTCGGATGTCACCCAGGCGGCAGATCCCGACTCCCAGATTCGGCGCTGGCTTGGTATAGGAGCACCCTGCTGATTGCTTCAGGATCGGCCGGCGTCATGTCCCAGCAGAATTTACTCCTCTAAATTTTATCACCGGCAATAAGAGCAGCAAGATGATGGGTACCAAAGCGAAGCACACCACGATGAAGGCTCCAGATGGAAAATCCCAATGGTAGCTAAGCCCCATACCGATCACGCTCAGCACCATACCAAACAACCAGCCAAAGAGTAGTCGGCCCCGAATCGTGGTAAAAAACAGTGTGCTGACAATCGACGGCACGATTAAATAAGCAAACACCTGCAGCACGCCAACGATGCTTACCGATGAGGTAATAACGACACCAAATAAGGCATAAAACAGAAAATCCCAGATGCCATTGTGGCCGTTGCTGGCGCCAAAGGACGCGCCCAACAACTGGTGGCGAAATACATAGTGAGCGATGCCAACACCACCGTAGATGATGGCCGTTTTAAAGACTGTGGGCCAGGTGACCCATAGAATCTGACCGACGAGTAGTTCCTTGATGTGTTCAGAGCCGTGTGCCAAACGGTCTACACAGAGTATGACGGCGGCAGAGCCCAGGGCATAAACAATGCCGATGATCGCTTCTTGGGAGAAATAGCGTTCATACTTCCTTGCTAGCGCAAACAGGCTAGCCGCCAAAAATGTTGTCGCCAACGAAAAGAAATAGGCCTCCGTACTGCCGTGCTCAAAGCCCAAAAGCAGGCCGATCGTGGCACCGAGTGCCGCAACTTGGGCTAGGCTCAAGTCAACAAATATGACGCCTCGCGCCAATACATGCAGACCAAGGTAGCAGTGAATCCCGGCCAGGATAAAACACATGACCGTCGGGGCGGCCAGAAACTGGATGGCTTCACCCATGACTTTTTGTCCCTTCTATTGCGCGCACAAGCGTCTCATATACTTCATCAATCGTTTGGACCGCGGCGTCACCACCGACGGCTACCGGAACCACGGCAATGCGTAGGCCCGCTACATCCTTAGCGACTCTCTCCGCCACAGCTGGGTCAAAGAAATTCTCCACCAAGATTAGCTGCACCTTCTCAGCTTTGGCCTTACCGATCACTTCCAAGATATGCTTTGCAGTTGGTGGAACTCCAGGAAGCGGCTCCAAGATTGCGACAGCTTCGAGGTGAAAGCGTGCAAAGAAATACCTCAACGTCTGGTGAAACGTGATGACCTTGCTGACCGATGATTTGCGCACGCGTTCTTGCCAGGCCTTGGTCTTGTCGCTTAGCCGATGTTCTAATGCGGCTGCACGTGTCCCATATTGAGTAGCATGAACGGGATCTAATTCGCTCAGGCGCTTGGCTATACCGAGTGCAACCTGGCCTACGCGTATGGGGTCGAGCATAAAGTGCGGATTGCCCTCTGGGTGTACATCACCTTCGGCTCTTGAAACTTTGCCACTTGGCACATCCAACGCCTCGATCAACGAGCCTACCTCCAAAAATCCCGGCTGACCCTTGGCAATCCTCGGGTTGCGCGCACCCTGAATGATACTAGGCAGCCAGCCGACCTCGAGTCCCAGGCCTACCGCGATCAATAAATCGGCATGGCTTGCTTTAACCATGTAGGAAGGCTTGGGCTCAATATAGTGGGGATCTTGACTACCTCTACAGATGGATTCAACCTTAACTTCCGCTCCACCCACTTCTTGAACAATGGCCGCCAAGTCGGTAACAGTCGTAATAACCGACAACTCAGCATGAGCTGTTGGGGCCGCCGTGAACATTGCGGCCGCAGCGATCAAGGGCGATGCAATAAATATTGTTTTCATGTTTTCCCTCTCCAAATTCATCTAAGTATCATTAATAACTATGCGAAGGATGCGCGCCTATCGAGAAAACTCCCTGCAGAGCTAGACTATTTACTGCCCTCTCTTGACGGTCAAACCAGCGGTCAACCTGCAGCCGCACCCCAGAAAACTCGGTTGGGATAAAACCGATTAGTCCGCTGTATTTTGTCTGCCTACCGCTGCCGCCAGCCACTGCACCGACAGCCTCGCCGCGTCCCTGCAGCCACCACCGTTCGCCGACTTGTACCTGCATCCAGGTGGCAAAGCCTGCTAACCTACTGTCATCTGGACGGCGATCCACGGCGCCTTGCAGATACTCACCCGACCAAGCAAAAGCATGATATTTGCCACCCTTGGATGGTCGCCATTTCAGGCTAAAATCACCACCCCTGACCGTCGTTCGACCATTATAGAAATTGGGACCCACACCCCCCGATATGCCGACGTCCAAGGTCGCTGCATCGCTAAGCTCGACCAGTTGGCGCCAGCGATAGACTTGCGCTAGCGCACTTGTGCCCTGGGCCGCAAATAGATCTGGTGAATGCCCTTGCAACCCCTGGACGGTTAACTCGCTGAACCAGGGCAGAGGTAGCAACACCGCCGCTGAGATGCCCACGTCGCCGTAGCCATCGGCACCAAGTAATCGCTGATTGATAAGTGGTGCATCGATAAATGGGAACGCGTGTGCATGCAGCGTATTATGCCGGCCCAAGGCCGGGTGAAACCGCCCTATCTTAAAAATAACCCCTGGCAGCGAGGTGGTTTCAACAAAGACCTCTTCGGGTTCTATGGCATATTTCTGATCTGGAGGCGCGGACATGGACTCGGTTGCTGTGGGTGAAGCCGGCGGCTGATCTTCGGGGTGCACAGACAGGATCGTCGAGGCACGAAGGTACGGATCTACATCTGCGGCTAACTGGAGCTCGACTTCTTGAAGCGAAGCACCGCTACCCGGCATAGCCTCGCTGCTACCGCTACGCCTAGCCTGCCTATAAAGAGAAAGCATAGAGACGCTGATATCGGGATTCATAGATTGAGGGGCGCTGGCTGCAGCATCAGCGGTGGGTATAACTAGGACGCAGTATACCCAGATAGCAAAAATTCGCACATGCAAACCGATCATATTAACTCCCTTATTGTGCCTGGCAATTGGTCGTTTAGACGTACTATAGCAGCTGCCACGCCTAGAAATTGCGCGCAGTATGCATAGCATGGCCATCATCAACAATGATTTTACAAGTTGGTCTTTAGGCGCCTATTTGCAGTACGGGAGGAGCGCGAGCTTGAGTCGGAGCATAGCGACGCGGCATTAATGATGCTACTGGCGCAGCCAGCCAGATCCTTACAAAGAACACGGACATCAAGCTCATCGGCAGTGGCGAAACCGACGTCGCTAAGGCTACACCGACAAAGCCTAACAGCTGACAAGCTGTACAGTCTCCCGGTGCAGATGGGAGCGAGCTGCTTTCAGACGCACCAAAGGGGCTAAAGGACATCATGTCCGACCCTGCGGCGGCACGGTGCTCCAATCCATGAAGCAGCAACGTCAGCGGGTAAATTGCCGCAAAAGTTGCGCGACGGATATCTATGGGACTGACGATGAATCTGCGACGAAAAATAACTTCTCCAACGCCCTAGGATAAGACATGGGGAATCAGTCCCATGGACTTAACATGATCATCGGCCATTTGATAGAGCCTAGCCGACAAAGAGGCGGAGGCCTTTGCTATGGCACGCTTACTCAGACGTGGTGATGACTCGATGCGTGTCGAGTGCCTAGCCTCCCGTTT
>Ga0315287_10002907_pt1 | contig 16400 bp, 15 predicted proteins | sample YL17G11_0_MG_FD_205037 | JGI IMG/M metagenome (GOLD analysis project Ga0315287, IMG submission 205037) | Sediment microbial communities from Yellowstone Lake, YNP, Wyoming, USA - YL17G11_0 | ecosystem: Environmental > Aquatic > Freshwater > Lake > Sediment | place: USA: Wyoming | collected... | reverse complement strand
TTACGCGGCCATCAACGCCGACGAGCTGTTCCCCACTGCGAGCATGATCAAGGTGCCGATCATGCTCACGCTTTTCGAGGAAATCGAGCAAGGCCGGCTTCACTGGCTCGATACGCTCACCTATCGTGACTCGCTGCTTTACGCCGGCGAGGACGACCTGCTGGGCAAGCTACGCGATAGCACACCGATCCCGCTGGCACAGGTGGCGATGCTCATGATCACCACCAGTGACAACACCGCCTCGCTGTGGCTCCAGAAGCTGGTGGGCACCGGCACGGCCATCAATGCGTGGCTCGCCGGGCATGGCTTCGATTCGACACGGGTGAATTCGCGGACGCCGGGACGGGAGGAAGCGCGGGCGACCTATGGGTGGGGGCAGACGACGCCGCGGGAGATGGCGGAGCTGCTGGTGCGGATCAGGCAGCAGCGAGCCGTGAGCCCGGCGGCCGACCAGGAGATGTACCGGATGCTCACGCGCATCTACTGGAACGGCGAGGCTTTGTCGCAGATCCCGCCGTGGACCCAGGCGGCGTCGAAGCAGGGCGCGGTGGACCGCTCCCGATCGGAAGTGGTGCTCGTGAACGCGCCGTCAGGAGACTATGTGTTCTGCGTGATCACGAAGGCCCAGGAGGATACGTCGTACACGCCGACCAACGCGGGCTACGTGCTGCTGCGGCGGGTGTCGGGGCTCCTCTGGTCCACCTACGAGCCGGGGCACCCCTGGTCGCCCGCTCCCGGCGTGGAGCGCTTCAAGCCGTAGCGGGTTCGTCGGCCATGGGAAGGCGCGCAGGAATGCTCCCGCGGACCATCTCGCAGAACACGCGGGTGATGTCCGTATCCACCTCGGTGCCGGCCCGTGACTCGAGGTAGGTCAGGGCCTTCTCCGGTTCCCAGGCATCCCGATAAGGCCGATTGGTGCACAGGGCATCGTAGATGTCGCAGACGTGCACGATCCTGCTGGCGTAGTGGCAATTCCGGGTGAAGCGGAATGAGGGATAGCCACCGCCGTCGATGCAGACGTGGTGCTCGTAGGCCACCACCGCCGCCACCCCCAATCCGCGCTGGCGCGACAGCACAATGCGGGCGCCCTCGACCGGGTGTGCCTGGATGATGGCGCGCTCCTCGTCCGACAGCTTGCCGGGCTTGGTGAGGATCTCCTTCGGGATCTTGATCTTACCCAGGTCGTGCAGCAGTCCGGCTACGCCGAAGCTCCGCACTTCCTCCCGGCCGAGTCCGAGCCGCTCCGCCAGGCCCATGGCCAGCACCGAAACGTTGCAGGCGTGGGTCGTGGTGTACTGATCGAACCGCTTGAGGTCGAGCAGGGGGAGCAGCATGCGGTGCTCCATCTGCATCGCCACTGAGAGCGACCGCACCACCGCCTCCACTTCCCCCATCGGCAGGCGCTCGCTGAGCGACACCTCGCCGTGGATCCAGTCGACGGTCGCGGCCTCGTCCTGCAGCGACAGGGAACTGGCGAATCCCGTCATCATGGAGAGCGCGCCACTGCCCGTTCCGTTGCCTCCGCCCAGTTCGCGCACGAGCAGGGGGCCGAAGCGGATGGATGACTCCACCATCTGGCGCGCCTCGGCCGAGGTATCGGGTCGCCCATTCAGGCGGCGCCAGATGTCGTCGACGAAGCGCGCATACTCGTCACTGGTGACCCCGGCATTGATTTCGATGCGCTCCACCCCGACCCCGGCCAGGCGCGGGGCCCAGTCCCAGGCGCCGATATCGGTGAGCGCTCGGTCGCCCACGACCGTCTCCGTGCCAACGAAGGAAACGTCGAAGCGCTCCTGCCCCTCGAGCAGCCGCACCAGGCGCTCATAGGAGTTGTCGAGCGCGCGCTCGCGCGCGGGGTGGCCGTCGGCATACAGGTTCATCGTCGCGAGACATTGGCCCAGCGAGATGAGGAAGCCGGCGGCACTCACGCGACCCCCTGTCCGCCGGCGGCCGCGGCAAGCTCGGGGTCGCCGCTCTGCTCGGCCAGCTTGACCGCATACGCCGCCTGCGGGTGCGTCCGCCACTTGCGCGCCAGTACGTCGAGCGCCGCGAGCATCTCGGGCGACTTGGGGGTGAGGCGCGGTCCGCGGAAGAGCGTCCGCCTGGTAAGGACGCGCTCGACCAGCCAGTCGCGCGTGGCCGGAGTCGGCGCCTGGGCCAGCAGCTTGATGGCGCGCAGCCGAAGTTCCACCGGACGCGCCGCGTTGTTGATGAGGACCATCAGCCGCGTGACGGCCTGCCGCGGCAGGCCACCGGCCGCCGCATCGAGTCCGAGCCGTACGACCCGCGGATCGCTGTCCGCCAGCGCCAGGTAGATCGCCTCCTCGCGCCCCTTCGGCTGGCGCGCCATGACGCTCAGGGCCTGGAAGCGGACGGTGACCTCGGGATCCTCGGCGTAGACGCGGGCATCGAAGCCCGCGGGCAGCGCCTTGAGGCGGGCCAGCAGTGCCAGGAGGTTTCGCTGCACGTACCAAGGCACCCGCGGCAGGCGCTCCGCGAGCAGCGGCCCGATATCGCCGCCCATGGCGGCAAGCCGCTCCAGAATGAGCCGGCGCGTGCCCTGCGACTCGGAGATGGCAAGCGCATCCATGAGGCCGGCGGCGGCTTCCGGTGTGATCTCGTCGAGCAGACGCTGGCTACCCGCCGCATCGATCGGCTCCTCCAGCAGCACGCGCCGGAGAATCTCGGGCGACGCGAGGTGCCGCCGGGCGAGCGTCACCGTGTCGGGCGCCTCGGAGGCGGCCGCGAGCAGGTCGAGCAGGGCGGTGAGTTCCCGGGCTTCCAGCATCAGCTCGATGGCCTCGAGCACGTGATCCCCGGAGGCGTTGGTCTCGACGGCGATCTGCATGAGGCGGAGGCCCTCGCCCGCAAGCGGCACCGTGCCTTCCACCTTGGAGACCTCGAACTGGCTCAACTGGTCGAGGAGGCGGGTGTGCTCCAGCGGGTTGGGATCCTCGAGCGTCCAGTTGTCCACGATCTCGCGCGCCGCGTCCCGGAGTTCGGAGTCGCCCTGCGCCCCAGCCTCGCCGGACACTTTCGCCTGGCCCGCGAGCTTCCGGAGCATGCGGACCATGAAGTGCGAGATGTTCTGCTCGCCCGAATCCCCTGCCGCCTTCAGCAACTCCACCACCGTGTCCACCGGCAGCGCATCGACCGCCTCGGTCATCAGGGCCCGGCGTTCTTCCGGGTTCTGGCCGGCGAAGAGCCAGCTGAGCGCCTCCGGCGAGAGTTGTGATACGAGCGAGCGCACCTGGCCCTCGAGTGCGCGCCGTTCCGCGCCCCCAGCGCCCTTGGCGTGGCGGCCGAGCCGCACCAGCATCTCGCCCACGTCGCGGGCACTCCTGCGCTCACGCACATAGGAGTTGATCCGGCTGGCGAGGCGATCGGGCTGGGCCTCGTCTTCCGAGATCGTGTCGTCACCGCCCCGGTCGAGCGTGGCCGCGGCCAGCATCAGCCACAGCTTCTGTGCTGCCGCCGCCTCGTCGGCCGGCTCAGTTCCCTCCTCGTCGGCCAGGGCCAGGCGGCGGAAGGCGGGCGGCACGATGTCGATATGGGGCCAGGTCGGCAGCGGCTCGCCATGACCATGCAGTCGCTCGCGGAACTGCGCGGGATCGGCACTGAGGTGATGCAGCGCCTCACTCAGCTCATCGGCGGTGACGCCACGGCGCAGCATGATGCCGCCGACTTCGCGCCGGTGCAGTCGCTCGGCGAGTTCCTTGACCACGGCGTTGGTGCTGTCGGTGGGCACGCCATCCACGAGCAGGGTACGCCGCGCGACACCGATGCCGAGCGCGGCCCGCTCCGCAAACAGGGTCTCGGTCGAGAGGGCCAGCGCCGAGTCGGCCGACACGAGCGCGGGATGGTCGGGAGGATAGGTACCGTGCTTGTGAAGCGCGACGGACACACGGACCAGGAAGGTGTTGATCGCGTCGGATGCTGGTGGGCGGTCGGGCGACGCGGGCACACTCGTCATGCGGCGCGACGCTGGGGTGCCCCGGACGCCTGCACGACGATTCGCATGGCCTTCAAGCTACGTCGGTACCCCGCGCGAAGAAAGCGAGCACGACGGCTACGCGCGCGGCGCGGCGGGCGGATCGGTGCGCCGGAGCACCGGCGCGTGTCGGGAGGGGCCGGGGAAGCAGAGCAGCGCCCCGACGGTGAGCAGCAGGATACAGCCTATGATCGCGTAGGCGACCAGCATGGCAGCAGCCGGTGCGTAGTCCAATGGAACCCTCCCGGAGGGGGTACCCTGCGAATATGCGGGATCCCGCGAGGTGCCGCCACAGGCGGGGCGGCGGGTGCACCCCTACAGCGTGCGGCGGAAAGCGGCGGCGCGGCGCGCGCCGTACGCGGCGAGCACGGCCAGCGGGAGGCAGGCGATCGCGAGGTACGGTTGCTGCCGCTGCCACGCCAGCACCCCGATCTCGACCGCACCCAGGGCGCAGAGTATCGTGGCGGTGCGCCACAGGCGGTAGAGCCGGAGGCGCTGCACGCCCGCGCTCAGCGGCGGGGCCACGTCTGGTTGCTCCGGTCGGCGTCAGGAAAGCGCTGGGCCGGGTCAATTTCCAGCCGGGTGAAGTCCTTCGGCACGGCGAGCTGTACGGTGACCTTCTTCTCGCCCTGGAACCAGACATCGACCGGCACCACGAGACTGGTGATGGCGCCACCGGCACCGTAAGCCACCAGCAGCACCGGCATCGGGGCCCTGCCCCTGCTCTCCAACGTGACCGTGAGGGTATCCGGGCTGGCGCGGACCACGTCGTCAATGGCCTGGTCGAGCTTCCACGTCTCGTAGTACCATGTGCGCCAGAACCAGTCGAGATCCTGCCCCGATACCTGGTTCATCGTGTTCCAGAAGTCGTTCGGCATCGGGTGCCGATCGGTCCAGCGCCTCCCGTACTCGCGGAGACCCTGCATCAGGGTCGAATCACCGATGACACCACCCAGCGCCACAAGGACGGTGGCCGGCTTGAAGTAGCTCGCGATGCCGTAGGCGTTGTAGTCGGGATACTTGTCGCCATACCGCATCATCTCGGTTTCCTTCCCGAAGCGCGCGGCGCCAACGTAGTTGCGCCGGTTCTCGCCGACATCGTCAGCGTCGGGAAATTGCGCGTCGATGGCGACGGACTGGAAGTACTGCGCCATGCCCTCGTCCATCCACGCGTACCGCTTCTCGTCCGAGCCTACCTGCATCGGGAACCACATGTGGGCGATCTCGTGCGCTTCGACGTCGAAGAGGGTCCGCACGTTCCAGTCACCGCCGATGCAGGTCATCATCGGGAATTCCATGCCGCCGCAGCTCGCCGGGCCATCCACCACCGTCATGTGCGGGTAGGGATAGGGCCAGAGCACGCGGGAGAAGATCGAGATCGCGTGTGCGGCGTACGTGGCGCTCTCGCCCCAGCCGTTCCGCCGCTGGTCGGGACGATAGAAGCTGTAGATCATGGTGGAGTCGGGGACGCCCGTGCCGCGCCGGTCGCCCACCGATGCCGTGGTGGCGTCCCAGAGGTACAGGCTGGACGTGGCCCACGTCACGTCGCGGACATTCTCCGCCTTGAAGCGCCAGGTGAGCTTCCCTCCACTGCCCTTCGCTGTGGCCTTCCCCGCACCCCGATCACCCGCGCCGACCACGCTGACGACCGCGCCGCCCGCGCGGGCGCGGGCCAGTCGCGCACGCGTCTCGTCGCTCAGCACTTCGTCGGGGTTCTGGAGCGTGCCGGTGGACGCCACCAACCAGCCCTCAGGCACGGTCAGCGCCACATCGTAGTCGCCGTAGCCCATGTAGAACTCGGCGTTGCCAAGATACTGATCGGTCTGCCACCCGTTCACGTCATCGTAGACCGCCACCTGGGGATACCAGTAGCTCAGGATGTACGTCTCGCGATCCTGACCGCCGCGGGGAGCGTCAGGGGGAACGCGCAGGTTCCACGCGAACGCGAGCTCGACACTCGTGCCGGGGAGCAGTGGCTTCGCGAGGCGAAGGGTCATGATCGTGCCCGACACCGTCCACCCGGCGCCGAGCGCCGTCGAGTCGAGCGAGCTGCCCTCGACCGCCACCCGGGTGAAGTTGATCCCGCCGAGCGACGCGAGCAACTGGGTATTCCGCTTCGCGTCGGGCGCGAAGAGGTTGCCGTAGGCCTGGAAGTAGAGCGTCTCGAGCGTGTCGGGCGAATTGTTGTGATAGACGACCGTGCCGTACCCAGTCAGGCGCTTGCTGACCTGGTTGAGCTCGGCCGCGAGATGGTACTCCGCATGTTGCTGCCAGTAGGCCGGGCCGGGGTGGCCGGTGTGCGTGCGCGTGCCGCGGGCTACCGCGCTGTCGAATGCGCCCCAGGAGGGCAGCGCGAACGCGCGGGTGCGTTCCGCGCGTGTGGCCTGGGAGCCGGAGGGCGTGGCGGACACCGCGGGCTTCGCCGGTGCGACGTCCGGAACCCGCCGCGGGACAGGGCCTGCAACGGATGGCGCCGGCTGCGTGCTGCACGCGACCGAAAGAAGGCTGGAAAGCAGGGCGATACTGCTGCGATACGGGGTCGCGGTACGACGCTGGGGCATGGGCTCGTGACCAAAGGTCGACAACAGGACAACCCCCGACGGGGCAACAGGATATGCGATCGGGATGACCGCCAGACCGGACCTCTATCGTAACAGGTCGGCCGGCGGCCAGTCAGGGGAGACGTTCCGGCGCAGGCTCGGTTGCACCCTGGAGGACTGGCGGCGGTGCCGCCGTCAGTCCCGGCGCGCTGCGAAGGTGCCACGCCCGGGTGATGGACCCAATGGCAAGCCAGAACGCGAGCAGCGCAACCGGGATCGTCACCACGCGTGGCCACACGATGGCCACGATCGCGACGACCGCGAGCAGCACGCCCATCGTCGCCATGAGGCGGCTCTCCGCCGGGCCCAGTTCGCGCCGGTTGGCAATGGCGGCACCGACCGAGTTCACCCAGCGCACGGCGCTCGTGGCAGCACGACTCGAAGTGCCGTCGCGCAAGCGGCGCCAGCGCCGATGTCCCGCCGGATGGATGATCGGCTGCACCCGTGACCGTTTCGACAGCACGATCTCAGTGGCGTTGGCAAGATCTTCGAGGAAGATCGCCTCGAGTTCTCCGGCGAAGCCCGGATCCTCGACCGCGACATCCAACTCGTAGTTCCCCATCCAGCTCTGCAGGTTCAGGTTGGTCGAGCCGACCCTGGCCCACTGGCCGTCGACCACGGACGTCTTGGCGTGCAGCATGGAGCCATTCCACTCGAAGACGCGCACGCCCGCCTCGAGCAGCGGGCGGTAGCCCGAGCGCGAAAGTGGGCTCACGATCGGCACATCGCTTGATCCGGGCACGAGCAGCCGCACGTCCACGCCGTCGCGCGCGGCGTTGGAGAGCGCCTGCACATATGTCGGAATGCCGACGAAGTAGGCATCAGTGAGCCACAGTGTCCTCTGCGCCAGCGATGACATCGTGAGGTCGACGCGATAGACGCCGGTGGTGGCCGGCGCGGTCGCGATGACCCGCAGCGAGATGTCGCCGCGCGGCGGCATCGACCCGGGTGGCGTCAGCTCGGCGGCGGGAATCGCCTCGCCGGTCGTGGCCCAGACCTCGGCGAAGGCCGACTCCAGGTCGGCGATCGCAGGACCCTCGATCGCGACGCCCGTGTCGCGCCAGGGCTCCACTCCCTTCGAGGCGTCGCCCTCCCACCTGGCGCTGAGACAGAGCCCGGTCACGAACCCGATCCGGCCGTCGACGGCGAGCATCTTCCGGTGATCGCGCGTGAGCCAGCCGAACGGGTTGTCGATGCGGGCCGGATTGAAGCAGCGCACGTCCACGCCGGCCTCGCGCAGCCCGCGGTAAAAGCGGGGTCCCGATTCACCGAGGCAGCCGACCCAGTCATAGAGGAGCCGCACCTTCACGCCGGCCCGGGCCTTGGCCGCCAACGCCTCGGCGAAGCGCCGACCGGTGGGGTCGTCAGAGATGATGTAGCACTCGAAGTAGATGACCCGCTCGGCGCCCTCGATAGCAAGCATCCACTCGGGAAAGTTCTCGCCGGCATCGCGGAGAATGCGCACCAGGTTGCCCTCGACCAGCGGCGCGCCGGCGGAGCGCGACAGCAGCTGCGCCGCATACGCGCGCAGCGGCGATACCGGGCGGGGCTCAATGGCCGTCACGGCATGGTTCCATGCTGGTGTGCGCCACCGGGCCCGCGCATTCCCGCCCCGATCCACCCCTCGCGCATGGCAATCGAGCAGAGTCCCACGATGAGCATGCCGGCCGCCAGCAATCGGCGGGGCCAGAGTCCCCGGCGGAGCACGCGCGCGAGGCCGGCGGTGAGCGTTGCGAGAGCCGGAATGGTGCCGAGGCCGAAGAGCATCATGGCCACTGCGCCGAGTGGCGCACTGCCGAGCGCGACTGGAAGTGCGAGCGCGGCATAGACGAGTCCGCAGGGCAGCAGCCCGTTGGCCATGCCGAAGAGGTAGCGCGACGCCGGCGCGTCGGGGGAGAGAAGCCGGTTCATGGTGCTGCCCAGACCGGGAACCGCGAGGCGCGGTTCGGGCAACAGGCCGGCGAGCACACCGGCAAACCACACCAGCAGCGCCGCGGACACCGCCGCGGCCACCCATGGTGGGCCGGGCAGGGCGCGACCCAGCAGGCCCGCCAGGGCACCGAGCCCGGCATAGGTGGTGAGCCGCCCGAGATGCCAGGCGATCGCGCCACCGGGTGTCCGGGCGCAAGTGACGGCGAACCCGCCGCACATGGCAATGCAATGCGGGCTTCCGATGAGGCCGGTCATAAAGGCGCCGACAAGCAGGGAGGTCATCTGACCCCGCCAGGCACGCATGAAGACGTCCTCATGATACCTTGATCATGGCTACAGGTTGCCGCCCTAGGTTATCCGGCCAAGTTCCGGGTGTCCCGGCGCGGCCGGGGAGTCCGAAGCACACATTCCATCATACCCTATCCGGCGGTTAAATCGTGGCCACTGCTTCCGGGCCAGCGTCGCCCACTGCGTACGACGACGCCATCGTCAGGCTGTTCTTCATCGCGACTGTGACCTGGGCGCTCGTGGGCATGCTGGTTGGCGTGTTCATCGCCCTCGAGCTTGCGTGGTGGCCGGCCAACCTCGGCATCGCGCAGCTCACCTTCGGCCGACTCCGCCCGCTGCACACCAACGCCGTGGTGTTCGCCTTCTGCGGCAACATCTGCTTCACCGGGATCTACTACTCGATGCAACGGCTGCTCAAGACGCGGATGTGGAGCGACACGCTTTCCCGGCTGCACTTCTGGGGATGGCAGCTCATCATCGTGTCGGCCGCCCTTACGCTTCCCTTCGGCCTGACCCAGACCCACGAGTACGCCGAGCTCATCTGGCCGATCGACTGGGCGATCACCTTGGTGTGGGTGATCTTCGCGATCAACTTCTTCGGCACGATCGCGATCCGGAAGGTCGATCACCTGTACGTGGCGATCTGGTTCTACATGTCCTTCGTGATCACGATTGCCGTGCTGCACATCGTGAACAATATCCAGATTCCCGCCACCCTCACCCGTTCCTACCCCGTATTCGGCGGTTTGACGGATGCCCTGGTGCAATGGTGGTACGGCCACAACGCCGTCGCCTTCTTCCTCACCACGCCGTTCCTCGGGCTGATGTATTACTTCCTGCCGCGCGCGGTGGAGAAGCCGGTGTACAGCTACCGGCTGTCAATCATTCACTTCTGGTCGCTGGTGTTCCTGTACATCTGGGCGGGCCCGCACCACCTGCTCTACTCGGCGGTGCCCGAGTGGGCCCAGACCCTCGGCATGGTCTTCAGCATCATGCTGATCGCGCCGTCGTGGGGCGGCATGATCAACGGACTGCTCACGCTGCGCGGCGCCTGGGACCGGGTGCGCACCGACCCGATCCTCAAGTTCATGGTGGTGGCCGTCAGCTTCTACGGCATGGCCACGTTCGAGGGGCCGCTGCTGTCGATCCGCGCGGTCAACGGGCTCGGCCACTTCACCAACTGGATCATCGGGCACGTCCATAGCGGTGCGCTCGGCTGGAACGGCATGCTGTCGTTCGCGATCCTGTACTGGCTCTTCCCGCGGCTCTTCGGTCGGCCGCTGCTCAAGCCGGAGTGGGTCACCACCCACTTCTGGATCGCGACGACGGGGATCGTGCTGTACACCGTCTCCATGTGGGCCGGCGGGCTCACGGAAGGGCTCTTCTGGCGGGCGATCGATCCCACCAGTGGCCAGCTGCGCTACCCGGTATGGGCTTACGTGGTGGAGAAGCTGGCACCGTTCTACTGGATGCGGCTGGCCGGCGGCACCCTGTTCCTCAGCGGCGTCGTGCTGATGGCCGTCAACTTCATCATCTCGGCCCGCGCTGCGCGCGCCATGACACCTGCGACCGGCGACGCCCTGCCGGCTCGCGCCTAGGCAGGGGGGGGGACACACCATGGCGAACGAGCACAAGGACGGCTTTCACCGGCGGATCATCGAGGCGAAGGGCGGCGCGATGGCGGTCCTCACCGTCATCGCCATATCGATCGGCGGGCTGGTGGAGATCGTCCCGATGTTCAGCGCGAAGCTGGGTCCGGAGCACCTCGCCGGCGTCACGCCGCTGACGCCGCTGGAAGTCGCGGGACGCGACATCTACATCCGCGAGGGCTGCGTGACGTGCCACTCGCAGATGATCCGGCCCACGCGTTCCGAGATGCTGCGGTACGGCGAGTGGACCCGGGCCGGCGAGTACGAGTACGACCATCCCTTCCTGCTAGGGTCGCGCCGCATCGGCCCCGACCTCCAGCGGGTGGGCGGGAAATATCCCGACGCCTGGCACTACCAGCACATGAGGGACCCGCGCAGCACGTCACCGGGAAGCATCATGCCGACGTATCCGTGGCTCTACGGCGCGCGGGTCGATCCAGACGAGGTGGCGGCGACCGTGCGGACGCTGCGCAAGGTGGGCGTGCCTTACTCGGATGAAGTCATCGCCGGGATTCCGCAGCAGCTGCGGGCCGAGGGTGGCGAGATCGTGACGAGCCTCAAGGCCGGCGGGTTCACGGCCGAGCCGGACGAGGAGATCATCGCCCTGATCTCGTACCTGCAGCGCCTGGGCAAGGACGGCACCGCGGCCATCAAGGCAGGCGCGACGAAGGCGTCGCTGCCATGAACCCGCTCATCCAGGAGGCGGCCGCCAGCGTCCAGGGAGGATGGCTGCTGGGCGTGATGACGCTGGTGTTCTTCGTGTGCTTTGCCGGCTGGATCGCGTGGGCGTGGGCGCCACGGAATCGCGCGCGCCTCGAGGAGGCAGCACGTCAGCCCTTCATGGACGGAGGCGAGCAGTGAGCAAGAAGGAGCGCGACCAGATTCTCGGCCACGGGGCGGAGAGCGACGGCATCGAGGAGTACGACAACCCGATGCCTAACTGGTGGGTGGGACTCTTCTACCTGACGATCATCTGGGCGGCAGGCTACGTCGCGTACTACCACTTCATCGCGAAGAAGTCCTACGTGAAGGCGCTTGCCGCGCAGGTCGCCGAGGCGGAGGCGCGGTGGCCGCAGTCGAGCCAGCTGGCAACGGTGGAGCAGACCCCGGCGGCGATCGCCGCAGGCGAGGCGGTCTACCAGGCGAACTGCGTGGCCTGCCACGGGCCGAACCTCCAGGGCGGCATTGGCCCCAACCTGACTGACAGCACCTGGCTCCACGGTCGCACGCCGGAGGAGATCGTTGCGACGATCACGAATGGCGTGGCCGCCAAGGGTATGCCCACCTGGGGCCCGATCCTCGGCAACGAGAAGGTCGGCGAGGTAGCCGCCTACATCATCTCGAAGGCCATGGCCGCGCAGTAACCCTGGCCTTCACCACAGTCGTGGGAGGGATCGCATGACGAGCCTGCTGGCGAAGCTCGGCTTCGCCGAGGGGGTTCGCGCGTGGGTGTATCCGCAGTCGATCAGTGGGCGCTTCCAGCGGCTCCACCGCATTAGCGGGTGGATCCTCCTGGCGATACTGCTGGGCGTTCCCTGGGTCCGCGTCGGGGGGAACCCGGTCCTGCAGGCAAACATCCCGGAGCGGAGGCTCTACGCGATCGGCGCGATCTACACGGCGTCGGATACGGTGCTGATCCTCATCCTGCTGCTGTCGCTGGCGTTCGCGCTCTTCTTCTTCACCTCGCTCTTCGGCCGCCTCTGGTGTGGCTATGCCTGCCCGCAGACGGTCTTCCTCGAGGAGCTGATCCGCCCCATCGAGGAGTTCTTTGAGGGCGACCGGAACGTGCGCATGAAGCGCGATGCCGGTCCCGTCACGGCCGATCGCGTGTTGCGGCGGCTGGGGAAGTGGGCGGTCTTCGCGCTCGTGGCCATCATCGGGGCCGCATCGTTCGTGGGGTACTTCACCGACGCGCGCGCCATCTGGACCCTTCAGGCCAGCCCCACCAGCTACGCCTTCGCCGGCGTCATGGCGATGATCGCCTTCCTCGACTTCGCCTGGTTCCGGGAGCAGTTCTGCATCTACCTCTGTCCGTACGCCCGGTTCCAGGGGGTCATGACCGACGACCACACCCTGCAAATCGCCTACGAGACCCGGCGCGGCGAGCCTCGCGGCGGAGCCGATGCGAAGGTGGATGGCCGCTGCGTCGCCTGCAACCTCTGCGTCAACGTCTGCCCCACCGGCATCGACATCCGGAACGGCTACCAGCTCGAATGCATCGGCTGCGCGCGCTGCATTGACGCGTGCGACCGTGTCATGGAGAAGCTGAATTACCCCGGCCTCATCGTCTACACCACCGAGGCGGAGACCCGCGGCGAGGTGCGCAGCCTCCTCCGCCCCCGGCCGATCATCTACGGGGGGCTCATCGCATCGCTGGCGGTGGCCGCGACGGTCGTCCTGCGGACGCATGTGGCATTCGAGGCCGAGCTCTCGCGGAGTCCCGGCTCGACCTTCGTGCTGGACGACGACGACACCATCAGGAACACCTACCTGCTGAACATCGGCAACAACGACCCGCGCCCGGGCGCCGCCTCGTACACCGTCTCCCTCGAGGGGCTCCCTGGCGCGGTGGTGATGGCCCCGCCGATCGAACTCAGGAGCACCCAGGACCGGACCGTCCCGGTGGTTGTGCGCATGCCGCGTGACACGGGGCCCGCCCGCAGCATTCCCTTCAGCGTGCGGATCTCGTCTGGCGGCGAAGGGCGCGTGCTGCAGGCCACGTTCATGACACCGGGCCGCGGGGCCGGGGAGGAGAAGCATGAGCACGACTGAGCGCCGGTGGCCGATCGGCCTGCTGATCGCCTTCACCGTGATGATCCTGGTCAACGGGGTGTTCGTGTGGGTCGCCTTGAGCGGCCGCGACCCGGTGGCCGAGTCCTACGTGACGGAGCCACGGTGAGCACGGCCATGGCCGGCTGCATCCATTGTGGCACGGCCCTCGAGGCGCGCGAGGAGCGTTTCTGCTGCACCGGCTGTGAGATGGCGTACGCCATTATCCAGGGTGCGGGCCTCGGGCGGTACTACGAGGAGCGGGAGGCCTGTGCGCCCCGTCCAGGCGCGGCACCGGCCGGCTGGATGGCGGTGCCGACCACCCGCGGGGCCAACGGCGTGGAAGAAGTGCGGATCCAGGTGGACGGCCTGCGCTGCGCGTCCTGCGTCTGGGTCATCGAGCAGGTGCTGGAGCGCACCCCGGGGGTGGAGCACGTGATGGTGAGCTACGCCACGGGCCGGGCATCGATCCGCTGGGACCCGCGCCGCATCGACCTGACGACGCTGGCAGGGCGCATCGCCGCGCTGGGCTATCGCCCGCGCGCGCTGGGTGAAGAAGCGCCCCCGGACCGCGACCTGCTGGTGCGCCTTGGCGTTGCCGCCTTCTGCGCGATGAACCTCATGCTGCTCTATGCGTCACTGTACACCGGATGGTTCGACGCGATGGATCCCCGCTTCGCTACCCTCTTCCGCTGGCTGGCGCTGGTGCTGGCAACCCCCGTGGCGCTCTGGTGCGCCGAGCCCTTCTTCGCCGGCGCGGTGGCCGGGCTCCGGCGGCGAGTGCTGCACATGGACCTGCCGATCGCCCTCGGCGTCGCGATCCTGTATGGGCACGGCGTGATCACGACGATCACCGGCCACGAGGGCTACCTCGATTCGCTCGGCATGCTGGTGGCGCTGCTGCTGGCCGGTCGCATGCTGGAGAGCCGCGGCCGGCGCCGCGCGGTGGAGGCGGCCATGTCGCTGGCGGCCACCGCGCCCCGCTCAGCGCGACGGCAGGTGGGAGCAGGGCTCGAGACCGTGGACGCCGCCGCGTTGCGCGCGGGCGACCTGATCGACCTGGGCAACGGGGAGGAGTGTGCCGCCGACGGGGTGGTGACCGAAGGCGCCGGGCAGGTGCGCATGGCGCTCCTGACCGGAGAAGCAGACCCGGTGGCGGTGGCACCGGGAGATCGCGTGGTGGCGGGGTCGATCCTCCTCGACGGCGCGCTCACGGTGCGGGTGGAGGCGGTCGGGGGTGAAACAATGCTGAGCCGGATGGCGGCCCAGCTGGAGCAGGCCGCCGATCGCGGCATGCGACCGACGGCGGCCGATCGCATCGCGCCCTGGTTTACCGCCGCGACGTTGATCATCGCGACGGTCACGTGCGTCGGCTGGTGGCTCACCCGCGGCGCGGACGTCGCCCTCACGCGCACCGTCGCGGTGCTCGTGGTGGCCTGTCCCTGCGCGCTGGCGCTGTCCCAGCCGCTCGCCGCGGCGGCCGGCCTCGGTGCCGCGGCGCGGCGCGGGTTGCTGTTTCGCTCAGCCGACGCGCTGCTCGACCTGGCTGAAGTCGACCTGGTGGCATTCGACAAGACCGGCACATTGACGGTCGGCACGGTGGCGGTGCTGGAGGCCGACGACAGCGCCTTGCGCGTCGCGGCCGGCCTGGAGCGCTACAGCATGCACCCGATCGCGCGCGCGATCGTGGAGGCGGCGATCAGCCGGGACATTGCGCTGCCACGGGGCGAGAACGTGCGGGAGGAGGTCAGCGTCGGCGTGCGCGGCCGCGTCGACGGCGTGCAGTGGCAGCTCGCCACCGGCGGGCCGGGTTCGCTGCTCCTCAGCGACGAAGCGGGGCGCCAACATCGCATCCGGCTGGGCGACGTGATCCGGCCCGATGCCGCCGATACGGTGCGGAAGCTCGAGGCGCAGGGGATCGCCGTGGCCCTGGTGACCGGTGATCACTCCGAGGTGGCGGATCGCATCGCGGCAGCAGCCGGCATCGGGACGGTGGTGGCGCGATGCGGGCCGGAGCAGAAGGCGCAGTGGATCCAGGCGCGGCAGCGCGCGGGCCATCGGGTGCTCTTCGCCGGGGACGGGATCAATGACGGTCCCGCGCTCGCGATGGCCGACGTGGGCATTGCGATGGGCAGTGGTGCCGCCAGCAGCGTGCTGGTGGCCGATGGCGTCATCGCGCGCCCTTCGCTTGTGCCGATCCTCGCGGCGCGGCGCGCCGCGCGCGCCTGCCGGCAGATCATCCGCAGCAACCAGCGGCGATCCCTGGCCTACAATGTGGTCGCGGTGTCGGCGGCGGCCGCAGGGTTCGTGAACCCGCTGGTCGCGGCGCTGCTCATGCCGCTCTCCAGCGGCCTCGTGATCTGGGGCGCGCTCCGGGTCGAGCGCATGGTCCGGGAGGGCGACCAGTGAACGCCGTACTCTTCCTGCTCCCGATCGCAGTCTTGCTGGGCGGCGTCTTCGCCCTGCTCTTTCTGCGGGCGGCCAGGAAGGGCCAGTTCGATGACCTCGACGACCCGCCGAAGCGCATGCTGCAGGAGAAGGACTGACGCCGTCGGCCTGAAACGAACCGTCGCGCACACCCGTCCAGCTCTGGACCCCATCACCGGAACCGGAATGCGCGCATCGAGACATCCCTGCCTCGTCCTCCTGCTGCTGCTTGTTGCCGTTCCATCGATCGTCCCCGCGCAGTCCGTCATGCAGATCACCACCGTGCCGCTGCGCCCCGGCGTCTGGGTCCTCTCGGGGTTCGCCAACGGGAACATCCTGGTGCATGACGACGGCACCGACGTGCTGCTCATCGATGCGCAGAGCGACCGGCGGGTCGGGCTCGCCGATTCCGCGCTGCGCGCGCTCACGACACGGCCGGTGCGCACGGTCGTCACGACGCACTATCACGACGACCATATCGGCGGCAATCCGCACTGGCGGGCGCAGGGCGCGCGCCTCATCGCGCAGTGCAACGTGGCGGTGCAGGCACGCAAGGACACCGTCATCACCGAGTGGCGGGACTGGCATCGCACGCCGGCTCCGGCTGATGCCCTGCCAACCGAGTGCTTCACGGACTCGCTCACGATCCGGCGTGCCGGCGACCAGGTCGTGCTGCACCACGTGGCGCCGGCCCACACCGATGGCGACCTGATGGTCTGGCTACCCGGCGCCAACGTCCTGCAC
>Ga0315287_10002905_pt1 | contig 16404 bp, 13 predicted proteins | sample YL17G11_0_MG_FD_205037 | JGI IMG/M metagenome (GOLD analysis project Ga0315287, IMG submission 205037) | Sediment microbial communities from Yellowstone Lake, YNP, Wyoming, USA - YL17G11_0 | ecosystem: Environmental > Aquatic > Freshwater > Lake > Sediment | place: USA: Wyoming | collected... | reverse complement strand
CACAGGTGTCTTTGCGGACCCCCATCTCCCGATTTCGCGGAAACGATGCAGCACGGCTCTCCCTCAATCTTCCCTTCGTCTCGGCCAGTATGCAGGCGGTCAGTGGAACCGACATGGCAATCTCGTTGGCCCGGCACGGGGGGCTGGCCTTCGTCTTCTGCTCACAACCCATTGATTTACAGTCTGCTATGGTGGCAAAGGCAAAAATGCATAAGGCGGGATTCGTCGAGAGCGACTCCAACATTCGCCCCGATCAGAAACTTCGCGATGCAGTTGCCCTGGCCAAGAAGACCGGCCACTCCACAATGCCCGTCACCCACGATGGATCCAAGAACGGTCAGCTTCTGGGCATCCTCACCGACAAAGACTACTGGGAGATTGAGGATGATCTGGACGCCCCGGTCTCCGCGCACATGACACCGCGCGAAAAGGTAGTGTTCGGCAAGGTGGGCATTTCGCTTCGGGAGGCCAACCTTCTTCTGCGCAAACACAAGAAAGAGTGCCTCCCCATCCTTGATGAGACCGGACACCTGCAGGCCCTGGTGTTCAAGAAAGACTACGTTGACCACCAGCGCCACCCTAACGAAATGCTCGACACGCGCAAGCGCCTTGTGGTAGGCGCAGGTGTCAACACACACGACTACACCGAACGAATCCCGGCGCTGGTTGAGGCAGGCGTTGACGTTCTGTCATTCGACTCCTCCGACGGCTACACCGAGTATCAGCGCGACGCAGCGCTGTGGGTGCGCAAGAAGTACGGCGACACGGTGGTGCTGGGAGGCGGAAACGTTGTATCGGGCGACGGGTTCCGCTACCTGGTCGAAGAGGCCAAACTCGATTTTGTCAAGGTTGGCATCGGCGGCGGCTCCATCTGCATCACCCGCGAGCAGAAAGGCATTGGCCGCGGCCAGGCCTCGGCCCTCATGGATGTTGCCTCCGAACGCGATCGCTACTACAAAGAAACCGGCATCTACGTTCCCATCTGCTCCGACGGCGGGCTTGCCAACGATACCCAGATCATCATCGCACTGGCAATGGGCGCCGACTTCGTCATGATGGGCCGCTACTTTGCCACCACGCACGAGAGTCCTACACCCAAGGTGTCGATCTCGGGCCGCATGTACAAGCCGTACTGGGGAGAGGGAAGCAACCGGGCGCGCAACTGGCAGCGCTACTACTCCGGCGACGAGGGCAACCTCAAGTTCGAAGAGGGCGTGGAGGGCTACGTTCCCATTGTCGGGTCTGTCAAGGACGTGCTTGACGTCACCGTAGCAAAACTCAAGTCGACCATGTGCAACTGCGGAGCCCGCTCGCTCAAGGATTTCCGCGACAACGCCGTGCTCACCCGCATCTCCGAGCAGTCGTTTGTCGAAGGCGGAACGTCAAACATCGTGCGCATGGACAAAGAAGTTCCGTCGGAAGTGTAGTGCCCGGCTGGTTGGTGGGCGCCCGGTCCGCCAATAAACCGTCACAGTCGCCCGAAATACTGTCGACCGACCACGCGCATGCCACCGCGTCAGTGAGCGTTCACGGCATCGCGTCCGGCGGTCGTACTATTCGCCAACGCACCCTCGAACCCGCGCCCAAAGGAGACCCCTCGATGCCACTTGCACCGCGCACCAATCGACATGCCCGAGTCCCCCTGGTCCGCACCACGTTCATGCTTTTTGTCGCAGCCGGAATTCTGGCAACCGCATGCAAGTTCTCGTTTGCCGAGTCCAAGCACCCGTCGCGCGGCAGCGTTGAGTTCGGCGCCCAGGCCAAGGGGGCGCCCAGAGTCGATGCCTCGGCGCCGCTGGGCAGCTTCAAGACGATCTTTGCCGATGTGGCGCAGAAAGTGGTGCCCACGGTCGTGTCGGTCATTCCCACCAAAATCGATACCGTGGTGTTCTACAACAACCCGTTCTACCGGTTCTTCGACGACGGCAACGGTGGCGACGGCAGCTCACCGTTCGATTTCTTCTTTGGTCAACCGGGCCAACAGCCGCAACAATCTCGCCGCGGACACCAGTCCGAGCCTCCGATGCGCAAACAGGAACGACGACAGCAGGGCATGGGCTCCGGTGTGATCGTGTCAAAGGATGGGTACATCCTTACCAACAACCACGTGGTAATGGGCGCCGACGAAATCGAGGTCAAGCTCTCCGATGGTCGCAGCTTCGAAGCTGAGATTGTGGGTACCGACACACTCACCGATGTCGCGGTTATCAAGATGAAGGAGAAGGTCGACAACCTCCCCGTAGTCGCGCTGGGTAACTCCGACAATCTGCGCACCGGCGACTGGGCGATTGCGGTCGGAAATCCGTTCGCACTCACCTCCACGGTCACGGTGGGCATTGTCTCGGCGCTGGGCCGCTCCATGCCCGATCGCGAGGGCGGCGGGATGTACCAGAACTTCATCCAGACCGACGCGGCAATCAATCCGGGCAACTCGGGCGGCGCGCTTGTCAATATCGACGGGGAGCTCATCGGCATCAATACCATGATCATTACCCCCTCGGGCGGATTCGCCGGCATTGGCATGGCCATTCCCGTCAACATGGCCAAGTGGGTCATGGAGAGCCTCATCTACGACGGCAAGGTGATCCGTGGGTGGCTCGGGGTGAACATCCAGGACGTTGACGCGGCCACGCGCGACGTGATGGGCCTGGACGATCAGGCGGGCGGTGTGCTGATCGGCAACGTGATCAAGGGCCAGCCCGCAGAGAAGGCCGGCATCAAGCGCGGAGACGTGGTGCTGTCGATTGACGGCAAGGTGGTGAAGAGCCCCAATGAACTGCGCAACATCGTGGCAAGCATCGATCCGGGCAAGAAGATCGAGATCGTGCTCATGCGCAACGGTAGAAAGGTGACCGTTACGGCAACCCTTGCCACGCGCGACGAGGATCGGATTGCCAAGGCCGAGAAGAGCCCGGATCAGTCCGAGGAGAAGGCAGAGAGCGCCGACGCGAAGAAGCTCGGAGTGTCAGTCGCCTCCATAACGCAGGAAACCCGCGACAAATACAACCTGCCGAAGTCAAGCACTGGCGCGGTCATCACCGCCATCGATCAGGGGTCGCAACTGGCAACCGAGGGCTTGCGCGAAGGCGATGTTGTCCGCGAGGTCCGCGTCAAAGGCCAGGACACACGCGCAATCGCTGCGGCCAAGGACTTCTCAGCCGCAGTCTCCAGGCTCAAAGATGGCGACGCGGTGATGCTGCTGGTGGAGCGAGGGGAGAACACGTTCTTCGTGGCCTTCAGGTACAGGGTCGGCAAGTAGGCCGTTTCGGGCGGTGATCGAGACGGGGGATCCGGCTGCGACCGATGCTGCGGCACTCACTCAAACACAACGCGCCCGGGCGGCTGCGGGCTCAGATACCGAGCTTCTCCTTGAGGGCCTCGGGCGAGAATGGCTTGACCAGGTAGTTACTGGCGCCCGCCTTGAGCGCATCGATCACCCGGCTCTTCTCCGACTCCGACGTGCACATGATGATCTTGACCGACGCGAATCTGGCATCGGCACGCAGCTTCCTCAGAAGCGTGAGACCATCCATGACGGGCATGTTCCAGTCCAGCAGCACCAGATCTACCGGCATGTTCTCCGACAGCACGTGGTAGCCATCCTGACCGTCGCCCGCCTCAAGAATGTCCTGGATACCCAGGGAATTGAGCTGCGTTCTCTGGATGCGACGCATGGTCGCGGAGTCGTCGACCAACAGAAGTTTCATGGCGGTTTCTCCCTGCACAGGCGGTCCCCGGCTTCGGTGGGACCTTACTTGGTCTTCAGCGTTACCTCGACGGCGAAGTCTCCCAGGCTTGACTGAAACGGAACCACGATGCTGGCCGACCCGCTGGGGGCCGAAATCACGTGGCTGCGCCCAACCACAACGTTGGGAAGCGATATCGACAGATTGCAGTTGCTGAGGTGCTGCTTTGCGTTGCCCGCAACAATGTTGGCGATTTCGCCGATCCCATCCGTAAGCTCCGGCCCAATCACCTTGATCGACATACCCATCATCTTGGAGACCACCTTCAGTGCCGTAAGCTTGGGGAAGCTCATGGTAATCGATCCCTGCGCGTCGCCGGAGAGTCCGATGATCCCCGACACATCGTATGTCGGGAACGGCAACGCCTTGACCGCAGGCTTGCCCACGGTCACATCTTCCGACAACATGGTCTTGAATGTGTGCACCGTTGACACGATAAAGGGATTGATGTATGCAACGTCCATGACGAACCCTCCTGGAAACCGGATGGCGCCGGGTTGGGCAGACCAAGGCAAGACAGATTGTAGCATTCGGTGTCAGCCACGGCAAGGGGCGGCTGCATGTATTGACGCGACGCGAACAATCACCTCATTATCGGCGCGAGCAGTTGCTGAAGAATCACCCCTGCCAGCAGAAAAGCCGTCAGCGCCATAGCCGAACACCAAACCACCACGCTGATTTCCCGCACGTCGCGCCCGGCATCGCCTCTGGCCAGGGCCCGGCGCGTTCGTCGCGAGAGCACCGCGTCGGCAACCACCAGACCGCACACCGGAACCACCATGGCTGCCAGAGACAGTCCCAGCGCCAGAAACATCGGCCACTCCCAGAAGAGCCGCGCTGCCGACATGGCGCCGAAGAAACACCACACTGCGCCACGCTGCGCAGCGCCAATGTACCGACTCAGCCGCGCAGTCGACAGCTCGCTAAGGGTCGCCTCGCGGAACATCCGGTCAACTCCGCGCTCAAGCACCCCCGCCGGCGCGCCCGCCCGCTCCAGGCCAAGCTTGATGTCGTTGATCAGTAGCGGCAGATCCTCGACGATGAAGGGGATGCGGATGCTCGCCGTATCCGAGCGAAGCTCACCGGAGCCCAACAGAAACGGGATCTTGCGGTATCGGAATGCGGTTGCCTTGGAGAACTCCACAATCACCGGAACTGCCCCTCCGTGTCGGATGAGCGCCGTGTCGGTGACCTCCAGGCGCATCTGCTTCATCTGACGCGAGAAGAGCATCGCCAGCAGCAGCACGCACCCTGCGGCAAAGCTCGCATACGCCGCCAAAGTTGCCGGGAACGATGAGATTGCGCCGTGCGTTGCCAGCGAGACCACCGGCAAGAACCAGCACATGATGAGCAGCAGCCCGAGAGAGAACACCAGGCCGCGTTGGGCCGTCTGGAGGTAGCGCCGGCACTGATACGTGGCATTGCTCATGGACACTCCCCTTGTGACGCGAAGATGATCCGCAACTACTCGGCTCCCCGATGCTCGTCTCGGTACACCGCAGCCGGTGGCCGAGCAGCCCGTCCACATTTCGACAGGATGTGGCGCTGAGACGGGTTGTACCTGCACTGAGCCTTGCCGAAGTGTCCCGGCCGCCCGCCGGCAGAACGGGGTGCAGCGCAACCGACGCCCACCAGCCAATGCGCGACAACACGGTGCCCATCTGGGAATCCCGATCGGGAGGTGCGGCCATCTGCGAGGGTGGGCCTGCCACTTACCGGCCTCTGTTGACTGCGGAATCCAGCGCCGCGAAATCAGGTGCGGGCAGGTACTGCTTGAGCGCTGTCTCTTCGTCGGCAAAGAGGCGGCGGGCGTCTCCCTTCTTCTTCTGTCCCACAAGCGTGTACAGTGCGACCGCCGTCTTTCGGGCCGCCTCCTGCATGTCTGCCGCGCGCCCTTCCTCGCGCTGCTTCGCCCCGTCGGCCGCCACCTGCAGGTTGGTCTCACGCACGCGCGCCATGCGGTTGACGCGATCGGCGCCCGACGATGCCGCAGCCTCCACCTCGCGGGACTTTGCCCCCTCGGCGGCCACCTGCAGGTTGGCCTCGCGCACCAGGTCCATGCGGTTGACACGACGAGATCCGGCCTTCGACCGTGCTGCGTTGCGAAGATCGGCCATCGAGAGCGCCTGATCGTCTTGCTGAGTGAGCGCGGCAACATCGGGAGCCGTGGACGAGGATCTCTGGCTGAGCGATATCGCCGCATCGGAAATCGCGGAGTTCACCTTGTCGGCGCTCTTCGACGAGACGCCGTGGGGCTTGAGTTCCGCCTCGAAGAATTCGCCCGCCTCGTATACCCCACGGGTTCTCAGGACGGTCATATTGCAGGTGACAAGAGAATCCTCGCGCTTCTGCGCCGCGCGCTCCTGGCGCTTGCTGCGGAAGTGGCGCTTGTCCCACTCGCTCTGGCGCGTGCGCGCCTTGATTCCGTCCAGCCGCGTTGACACCATGCCCAGCAGATCCCAGGCGTCGCCCAGTTGCAGGGCTCGAACCAGCGAATCGATCCGGTCCTCTGACTCGTCAACGAAGCGGATTTCGTCGTCAACCGTGGCGCAGGTGAGAAGCCGGCCCTCAAGCTTGGCGTACTCGGTCACCGACACCGACAGATAGTCCAGGTTATCTTTGCAGTATGCCAAGTCGCGCCGCGCCGTCTCCAAATCGCGGCCGTCAAGCGCTGCGTTGATCGCCTGCAGCACCTCGCGTGACAGGTTGCGGCGGCGGTCGAGAATGCTCGCGTCCATATCGTCGGCCTTGCCCGGATCGGCCGCCTCCACCTCGGTCACGCACGCCTTGAGCACGGCAAACGAGGGTCGCTTCTTGCCGACCTCCGCATTGAACCTGGCCACCGTCTGGATCACACTCACCCGGGAGCCCGTGGTCTTCTCCTGCGTCAGCCCACGCTCCTCCAGATAGATCTGGCCCTCCAGTTCGCGCAGTTTGAAGAGGATGTATTGCTTGTTGTTGTCGGTTTCGGCGATTTTGCGCAAGCGGGAGACGATCTCCTTGGCTCGCGCGACCGCACTCTCCATGGTGAGGTCCATGTCGGCCTGATCGCCGGCCGCCGTCAGATAGTAGTACGCGCGCTGGATGGTGGTGTCGATGAATGTCTGCGTCACATACCCGCCCGCATGCGCGCCGACGGAGAGCAGCAGCACTCCGAGCGCACCGAACATGGTGGATCGACCGGCAACGCGGTGGACACTTGACGCGGCGGACGCGAGGTTGTGATTGTTCATGATTCAGTAATTCTACATGCCGCGCACCCGACGTGGCAAGCGGGGTCTTTTTTTCGTCGGACGGAGGATGCGCAGAGAGGGGTCGCCGGGCGGACTCAGCTCGGGACGCCGGTGCGTTGCGTGCGGACGCGTGGGGACGGACGCCGCAAGTGGTGGTTGAGCCTGTCGGCAGACCGGGGACCCGACGCGACAAATGCAATTCTTGACGCACCCCACCCACTGTGATAGAATACAACTCTATGCAGACCCCTCAACCCCCCGACCCCAACCGTCAGCCGCGTCGGCCCGTGCCGCAGCATCGACCCATCATCCGGTCGAAGATCAATCGCCGCAAGGGCAAGGACGAAGTGGTCGACAAGATGGACCGCAAGCTTGCTGCCGGCGCCGACCTGGTCTTCAGCAAGATCCACGAGGCCAACACGCAGAAAGCCACGGGCGTGCTCGCGTACGTCTTCGGCTATGGGCTGCTCACCCTACTGGCGGTGTTGGGGATCGGATACTTCAAGATCACCCATCCGACGAAGGAATCCGAGAAGGTTGCGTTTGTCGAGCCGGTCGCAACCATGGCGCAGGACTTCGCCAAGCGGGAATTCTCCGCAGATCAGTATGCGCTGTACCTGAGCTATCTGCTGGTGCGGTACGACAATCTTCCGGCAAAGTACCGCACAGGTGTTCCGAAGTTCACACCCACTGAAATCTACGCCAAACTCAGGGACCTGTGGCCTCAGTTGAGAGCGCCCACGAAAGATGTGATTGTGCAGGACTTGCCGGGGTTTGCCGGGCACATGGAGGCATTGCAGAACCAGCAGGCCGGGTACTGAACTCGCGGCCGGGGCGCACGAAGTCCGGAGAAGAATGCGAGTTGCAGCCCGGAACCGGGACTTCCGGAATAGCACGGCCGGCGGATCTATACTAAAGACACTCGCAACTACTCAGGTCCTCGATGCTCGTCTCGATACGCCTCAGCCGGGCGCCGAGCGCCGCACTGAGCCCGGTCGAAGTGTGGCCCGTCGACATCTCGACAAAGCTCGATGCAGCGCTGAGACGGGCTGTATCGAGGCACCCGGCTGAGGCACTCGACGAGCGTCAAGGAAGTAGTCGTCAGAGGGACCTGAGCAGTTACAGACACTCACTGTCAACCCGCCCCCGAGTCGGGCAGTCAGGAGAGCTCGTTATGACCAGATCTGTGAAGAAACGGAGACCCCGACCTCGCCACAGCCATGGCGGCTTCACCATGATGGAGGTGGTGATTGGCGCACTGGTACTCATCGTTATCCTGGTGGGCTTGAACACAGTCTTTCTCTCTTTTGTGAAGACCAACAAGACCAACCGCGACATTGGCGGCGCCACCAGCGTGGGCAACAAGTGGCTCGAAGAGGTGCGTATGATGCCCTTCGATTCAATCAGCGGTGGTTCCGTAAACGTGGGCACGAGATACTGCCGGTCAACGACCGTGACGACCGATTCCGCCACCACCAAGAAGACCGTGGCAGTGATAGTTTCGTGGCCGCAGACCGCAGGGTCGCATCACGTGACCATGAACACGATCATTGCCAAGCCATAGGGGGGACAGACCGCGTGCGCAACCGTCAAGCCGGCGTTTCTCTTATCGAGCTCATCCTGGCCATCACCATTTCCACCTTCCTGGCAATTGGTGCGGCACGGGTATACGTGAGTTTCACCAAGAACACGGCTCAGCAGAAACGCAACATGCAGTTTCAGCAGGAGATGACAACTGCGGCCAAGATCATGGAAGACGACTTGCGCATGATGGGATACGGCTTGCCGGGCAATGGGCTTGAGGTGAGCATGACCGGGCAGCGCATTGACTCGGTGCATGTGTTCAAGAACGAAAAAGACTACGAGACTACGCTCACCGCAGACGCGTCTTCCGGCAGCACAACATTATCGGTTCTGAGCATCGCCGGCGCAGAGGTTGACGGTTGGGTGTGTATCAACGTGGGATCCGATGCACTGTACCGCAGAATCACGGCCAAGACGGGAACCACGGGCAGTTGGCAGATCTCCTTGGCCACGGCGCTTCCGGCCGGCACGTACACCGTTGCCGCGACAAAGATCTTCTACACGCCCCGAGTGACCTATTTCGTGGATCGGAGCACCACGCCGAATCGGCTGGTACGCAGAGAGAATACCAGGCCGTTCTACATCAGCTCGACGGTTGACTCGCTGAAGGTGCTTGCCGCAAACGCCGGCGATTCGCTTCTGACAAGCAACTTCGGCACCGCGCGGACTATGACGATTGTGATGAGCGGGGGGGGCGGGGCCAACAGAGCGGGAGTGCGCGTTGACTCTGTTTCGGCCGTCATCCGCAATTATATGTAGAATCACCCACACGGGAGGCAACGGTATGCGTATTCGAACATCGGCACACGGCGGAACGCTGTTGATGGTGGCAGTCATTGGCGTCATTACCGCGCTCATTGTCGTGGCCATGGTTTCCTCCCTCAAGCTGGGCAGCAAGACGGCCTCGGTGCGCCGCACGTGCTCTTCCGCACTCAATCTCGCCGAGGCGGGCAAGGAGGATGCGCTGGCGCGTTTGCGCAAGAAGACGGTGACACCCACGGCAAGTCAGCGTGTTGGTATTATTTCGCAGACCACGCTCAACAACGGGACGTATGCTGTGTCGTGCAGTTCAGATGCGGCAAAGACAAACTTATGGCTTCTGTCAACCGGCACCGCCGAAGGGTGCACGGCTCAAATCGCCATTGAGGCGACCTACATTGTCAACGGCTTCGATCTGTCGTGGGTCAAGGGAGCCATCACCGCCAAGTGCACGGTCAATGTGAGCGGCAACTGCGCGGTAGACGGCAGAGACTGGGACACCACCGGACCCGGCTCTCCCGCTGCCGGCAAAGACGGGGTGTGGTCGTGCAAGGACGTGAGCACCGACGGCAGCTCGGCCATTGGCGGCAACGGGGCTGCCCCGCCACATCCATCGGGAGAAGCCGCCGGCTCGGTGGAAGAGGGCCAAAGCTGCGCGTCGTTTCCCTCCTCTGTCGAAGCGTTGCTGGGTCTGACCGTAGGCTCGCTTGACAGTTACAAAAAGACACCGGCTCAGTTCAATGCGATGACCAAGCCTTTTCACGGCATCGTGTGGGTGACCGCCAGTTGCGGGCCGGTGGATTTCGAGTCATCCACGGGCATCATGATCGTGCACAACAGCGCCTCGACCGCGCAGCTTCAGACCAACGGAGGCACCTTCAAGGGCGTGCTCATTGTCGACGACATGAAGGCCAATGGAGATTTCGAGGCAATTGGGGCAACGTTCCTGCTCAATGCCACCAAGGGGAGCAACGGAGGGGCAGATCTCAAGTACAGCTCGAAGGTTCTCAATAATCTGTCAAACTACACCGCAAACCAGTGCGCAGCGGCGGTGGTGCAGGTGACGTCGTGGAAGCAGTTGTGATAGATCGGTCTTGAGGCGCTGCCGGATGAAGAGACGCGATCAGTCGAGCCCCGTCTTCGCAGGAGGATGGGGCTTGTTGTTTCTGTGGGTAGGTATTCCGTCCAGGGACAAGGGGACGTCCCAAAGACACGGTTACCGTCACCTGGCCGCGCAGGGGCTCCACGTTTCGTGTTTCGTAGGTAGGGCTGGTCTGTCGGGGGCCGGCGGCATCAGGGGACACTGCCGGCGTGCAGACCGCGCAGTGACGGGGCTGCTCAATCTCATCGGGGGGACCCATTTCGGGACGAACTTCAATTATTTTAATAAAATAAACGAAGTTCGTCCCAAACCGCACAGGGAGCGTACAATGGCGGGTCACACGCCGGTCCATCTGAGCGATCCTCAGCCTGCTAAGCGCCAGTCCCGCGCTGCTGCGACCAAGCCCTCGGTCTCCGATCTTGCTCGGCCGAGCGGCGACGATCCTCTGGGAAATCCGATTTCCCCGATCCGGAGCACGCGCAAGGACCCGCTCCTTGCCATGATCGGTACTGTCTCCGGCGGCAAGAAGGACTCGGTTTCCATTGACAAGACCGTCTGTGGTGGAGCAGGGATGACGCGGCGCTCCCTCACGGCTCTGCCTCCCGCAACCGCTCGTGCTTTCTCTCAGCAAAATCAATCACATAGGCCTCGTTGAGCCGTGGCAGCTCCTGCACCAGCACGTTGAACCCGGCATCCTCGAACGGCTGGCAGGCGCGCTCGTACTCGTCCGGGGTGACCTGCCGCGCCATCCCTCCGTGCTCCAGAGCTCGATGCAGCGGCCGGTACTGCGCCATCACGCCTATGGTGATGTCGGCCGGATCAAACGTCCGTGAGAGGAACCCCGCGACCACCTCACTCCCGGCGCGATCCTCGGGTAGGACGAGATGTCGGATGAGCATACCGCGCGTGGCAATGCCGTTGCGATCGGTGCGCAAGGGGCCGACCTGCCGGAACATTTCGCGGACTGCAGCCTGGTTGTGCGTGACGTAGTCGGCGGCGCGTGAGAGTTCCTGCGCAGGTCCGCCGGCACCGTACTTCATATCAGGCAGGTAGATGTCCACGATGCCCCGCAGGAGTGCAAGCGCCTCGACCGTCTCGTAGCCGCTGCAGTTATAGACGATGGGGATCTCCAGGCCACGCGTGGACGCCACCCGAATCGCACGCAGAATCCACGGCACAAAGTGGTCGGGTGTCACCAGGTTGACATTGTGGCACCCCTGCTCCTGCAGCCAGAGCATGCGGTCGGCCAGCTCGTCCACCGAGTACGGCCGACCTTCACCACCATGGGAGATCTGGAAGTTCTGGCAGAAGCAGCAGCCCAGCGTGCAGTGCGAGAAGAAGACCGTACCCGAGCCTCCGGTGCCGGAGATGGGAGGCTCCTCGCCGTGGTGGGGGAAGATGCTCGATATCACCAACTCCGCAGGTGCGCCGCAGAAGCCCGTCTTCCCTGCGCGTCTGTCAACCGCGCATACACGTGGACACAGGCGGCAGGGCGCTGCAAGCGCGTCGGCTGCGGCGAGGCGCGCGTCCCAGTCGAAGTCGGTGAGTAGTGAGTAGGATGGGGGCATGTGCGTGTGGGTGGTGTCGGTGCCGCAGTTCTGTCAGACAGGCTCGCATCAACCGTGTGACACCTTCGTACCCGGCAAGCGGGGAGGATTCTCGCGCAGAGGCGCGGAGGGGGCTCGGATCTGTGGTGTCGACGGAACCATTGAGCCAATGCTGTCTGAGTCGCCTCTCTGTCTTCCCCCGTCTTCTCTGCGCCTCTGCGTCTCTGCGCGAGAACGCTTGTCTCATGATTTCAGGAGCCGGCAACATGGGGACCCACCGAAACCCGGGAAGAGCCTCCGGAGAATCGGTGCTCACTCCAAACACCACTTGATGGCGAAGGAGGCCCCATCGACGTGGAGGCAGCTCAGTCTGGAGTCAAATTCATATGCGCACACAATCCCGCTGCATGTTCTCCATGAACTGGTAGTGACCCCCGACGAGCTCTTCCACGTGTGACTGCGGCATGACAAGGATCGAGAGGCGTGCGCCGGTTGTGAGATCCAACTCGTAGCCGATCCGCCTGATCTCGTCACCCATTCGCCAATCGTCGGTCTCTGTGACAACAAGGACGTCGATGTCCGAAGAATCATCGGCATCTCCACGAGCCTGGGACCCAAACAGCAGCACGTCCTTGACAAACCCGGGGAACGCGCTGCACGCCTCGCGCTTGAATTGTTCGAGCAGGTTCAGAAGCGGCTTTGTCACGGGTATCCTCGTCGGGCTCAACGCGGCAGAAAGCCATGGGCTCAACACGAAAATACAACGAGATAGGTTGCTCCATCAGAGATGGATCCGACGCAGCGTTGTCGAGACCCCAATCACCGCCCGGAACTCTCCGCGCCAAGAGGCCGCAGATTCTCCGCCTCCACCAGACCATTGTCGCCACTGGAGTCGCCCGACTGCAAGGCTGCCGTCTCCACCGCCCGCGTGAACCCATACGCCTCGGGGTTCTCGCAGATAATGGCAAGCGCAATCACCCGCGGAATGTACTCGTTGGTCTCTTCGGCCAAATAGCCCATGCGGTAGATGTACCAGAAATCCCGGTTGCGCATGGGGTCGTCGATCTTGCGCAGCGCTCCCATCACGCGCCCCTCGCCCGCATTGTACGCGGCCATGGCAAGCATCACCGAGCCGCCGCCGCCAAACATGCTGATGAGGTCTTTGAAGTACTCGGCTGCCGCATAGGTCGCCTTTTCCGGGTCTGTGCGTTCGTCAACCTGACCATCGACGCGCAGGCCGTAGCGCTGTCCGGTCGCGACCATAAACTGCCACAGTCCACGCGCGCCCGCCGAGCTGAGGGCCAACGGATTGTACCCGCTCTCAAGCATCGAAACGTATGCAAGGTCGGGCGGGAGCCTCTTCTCACGAAATACCTGCGTGATAGTGGGGAAGTACTTCTCCTTGCGCGCCATGTAGCGGGCAACCGTGCCCTTCATGCGGCCCGAGTACACGTCGAGGTGGAACTTCACCCGTTCGGTCATCTGCGGTGGAATGTGGTAGTCGCGCTCGCCAAAGCGTTGCAGCACCGCGTCGATCTTCTTCTCGACAGGGTCGCCATAGAACTTGCCGACGTCGTCGTTGTCGAGACGATCCTTGACCGAAGAGAGCTCCTGGTTGCGCTGCTCGAGCTGTGTCACCAGCTTCTTGAGCTGCGCCTCGTTGCCCTCGGGGTTGTCTTGCGCCACGGCAATGCGTTTCTCGAGGTTGTCAAGCGACCCCTCGATGGCCAGGCCCTTCTTGAGAATCCGGCTGTACTGCCAGGCCCGAAGAGCGAAGAACCCCGTGAGACCGGTTGCGACCACGACCACGATTGCGAGAATGAGAACCCAGGATTTGTGCGAGGCCTTGTGCGCTTCGGAGCTGGCGCGCAGGATCGACGCCTGGGTCTGGGAGAGATTGCCGCGGTCGATAATCTTGTCGAGGCGCTTGTTGTCGCGCAGAAGCTCACGCATCTCGCTGCCGTCGATGTTCCTGTCCACCAGCTTGCGCTCCATCTCCATGGTGGCGGAGCCCTGCGCAAAGGGGTCGTCGAAGTCGGGTGTCTGCCTGCGCGGCAGCGGAGGCGGCACCGAGGCGACCGAGAGGTCGGAGCCCAGACTGAAAGGGCGTCGTTGCGTGCGATCGGTAATGTCGTTGAGCGTGCGCGGGGCGATGACCTCGTTGGGTGGTGCGGTTGCATCCGCGCTCTCCGGTGATGTCAACTCCTGGTCGGAGCCTCGCAGTGTCAAGCGCGGCCCCGTCTTGCCCATGCCGACCGTATCGTCGACAAGTACCGGCGACTCGGTGACGCGGATATCGTTGACGTATGTGCCATTGGTGCTTTGCAGATCCTGGATGAGAAACATCTCGCCCGTGCGGTAGACAATGGCGTGGTGCCCCGAGACAGACTTCTCGCCCGGGTGCATGGCAATCGCATTCTGCGCGCTGCGTCCGATGCTCACCGCGCCCTCGGTAAGCGCAAAGAGCTTGCCCTGCTCGATACCGCGGGAGACTTCGAGGTAGTAATACTTCATAGTGATGATCCCGTCGATCCTTGCGAGCCCTGCACAATGCCGGTGGTATAGCCGAAAAGGGCTACCACATGCGTGTCACGAGCTGCTGCACGGCCACGTACCCTTCGTCTTTGGAGATAGTGCGGAAAACCCGCGCCAGTTCTTTGCCCATTGTCAATGCTGTGTCGTATCGGTCTTCTTCTTTCTGACTCATGGCCTTGTTCACGATGGCCGCAAGCTCCGCCGGAACGCCGCCGGCAGGGGAGAGCGGCTTGACCGTGCCCATGGCCTTGGCCGTGAGAAGCGAGGTCACCTCGCGCTGCGGGAATGCGCGCTGTCCGCAGAGCAGCTCGTACAGCGTTGCCCCCAGCGAGTAGATGTCGGAACGCCCGGTGAGGGGCCGGCCCTCGGCCTGCTCCGGCGACAGGTACGGCAGCGTGCCCACAATGGTGCCGGCATCAACCGTGTGCAGGCTTACCTCCGAGGGACGCGCAATGCCGAAGTCGGTCAGCTTGATGCGGCCACCCTTGCTCAGCATGATATTCGCAGGCTTGAGGTCGCGATGGATGACGCCGCGATACGTGTTGCCGTAGATCGTGACTACTTGACGGTGTGCGTAGTGTAGCGCCCGGCACACCAGAATGCCCACTACCGCAACTTGCGCGGGCGTGAGCACACCGCATTTGGCGACCACGTCTTCGAGGGATGCGCCATAGACAAACTCCATTTCCAGGTACGGCAGCCCAAACCATTCGCCCACGCTGAGGCACTGCACGATATTCGTGTGGTTGAGATTGCTCAGGATGCGGATCTCGGTCTCAAAGCGCGTGAGAATGCGCTCGGGCTGGCCCGGCTTGAGCACCTTGACCGCACGATAGACCTCCATGCGCGGATGCCACACCAGGTACACATCGGCCATGCCGCCGGAGCCCAGAGGACGCACGATGGTGCCGTTGCACAAGGTCCGCACCTGCTCCAGAACTGCCTTGGCGGATGCGGCGGTGATGGGGGTTCCCCCCTCGGCCATGGTGGTGTTGACCGCAGCCTGTGCGCCAGCAGCCGAGAGCTTCCCGGCCACGAACCGCGCCGACTCCATGTCGGGAATCTCGGAAAGGAAGTCGGCAGATGTTGGTGGCGGGGGAATGGCGTGTGCAGCGTCCTCACGTGGCTCCATCTCGATTGTGCTGCTGCCGGCAAGCGCCGGGTCGCCCTTCTGCAGCGTGATCCACACCAGCGAGAAGACCCATGCCAGAGCATGCGGCAGAGGGCTCCAGAAATAGTGGGCCTCGCGGAAGAGGACCAGACTCGTCACGACACTGGCCAGCAGCGCGCCGCCACCTCCCGCAAGCGCAAGGACGCGCAGTCGATGAGGCACCATGATGGCCAGCCCCGGGAATATCAGCAGCGCAAGAAGCCAGGCGGCCCACATGCGCACGCCGCCGCCATAGCGGATCCAGGCATGCTGCAGAATGTCAAGCACCGCCGTTGCCCATACCTCCACCCCGGGATACTGCGATCCCACGGGCGTGACCACGAAGTCCGCAACCACGCCCTGCTCGGTGATGCCGACAAACACGAGGCGGTTGGTCAGGGTCGACGGATCAACAGCACCGGTCATGAGGTCGCCGGCCGAGATGGTGCGCACGGTACCTGCCTTGCCGCGGAAGTTGACGAAGGCGGACCCGGCATATGACGTCAGCGGCAACGTCCGCTCGCCCAGGCGGACGCGCGGTGCTCCGTCGAGAACCACCTCGTCGGGCTTGAGGCCGAGATACGCAGCCGTTGCGGAGATCCCGAACGACGGGAAGTACTCGCCGCCCACCCGGATCACGTGGATGAGTTCGCGCAGACGCTGCGACGACTTGAGCGTTGACACATTGAGGAATCCGCCGTACTGCGCATAGCGTGCAAACACCGTATCCGGCAGGGCAATCTCCGAT
>Ga0315287_10002904_pt1 | contig 16404 bp, 16 predicted proteins | sample YL17G11_0_MG_FD_205037 | JGI IMG/M metagenome (GOLD analysis project Ga0315287, IMG submission 205037) | Sediment microbial communities from Yellowstone Lake, YNP, Wyoming, USA - YL17G11_0 | ecosystem: Environmental > Aquatic > Freshwater > Lake > Sediment | place: USA: Wyoming | collected... | reverse complement strand
GCTGGTCCGGGCCGTTCACGAGGCGCTGGACGGTTCCTCACTGTCCTGGGAGCTGGTCGTGGTGGACGACGGCAGCACCGACGCGACGCGGGCCGTGCTGGGGTCGCTGCTCGCCTCCGACCCCCGGCTGGCGGTTGTGCGGCTGCGGCGCAACTCCGGGCAGACCGCCGCCCTCGACGCGGGTCTGCGACAGGCCAGAGGCGGCACCGTCGCCACGATGGACGCAGACCTGCAGAACGATCCGGCCGACATTCCGCGCCTGTTGACGCTGCTCGGGCAGGGCGAGGTCGACGTCGTCTGCGGCTGGCGCAGGCATCGGCGCGACGGGTTGTCCAAGCGGCTCGCGTCACGGATCGGCAACCTCCTGCGGCGCCTGCTGACTCGCGAGCGCATTCACGACTCCGGGTGCACCCTCCGCGCCTACCGACGCGAATGCCTTGAGGGGCTCGAGCTCTACGGCGACATGCACCGGTTCATCCCTGCCGTCCTGGCACTGCGGGGCTTTCGCGTCGGCGAGATCGAGGTGAACCACCACCCCCGCCGCTGCGGACGCTCCAAGTACGGCTCGTGGCGGCTGGTGCGTGGTTTCCTCGACCTCCTCGTGGTGGCGTTCTGGCTCCAGTACCGGACGCGTCCGATTCACCTCTTCGGCGGGCTCGGCGTGTTGCTCTTCGGCACGGGGAGCGCCATCGTCGGCGTCCTGACGGTGCTGCGCCTGCTGCACCGGACCGCCCTCGCGGACCGTCCGCTCCTGCTTCTCGCCGTCATGCTCGTCCTTGTCGGCCTGCAACTCCTCACCTTCGGCCTCATCGCCGATGTCCTGCTCAAGATCTACAACCGGGGGGTGCCAACGTACTCGATCGCCGAGGTGCGACGCGGGCGGCCGCCGGATGGTGGGCCCTCCCGTGCGTCGTGAACCCACGGCGCTGATTGGCACGGTGTTCGACGTCGTCGTGGTCGGTGGCGGGATCACCGGCGCCGCCATCGCCCACGAGGCGGCCTCGCGCGGCCTCACCGTCGCCCTCGTCGAGCGCTCCGACTTCGGCGCGGAAACCTCCGCCAACAGCCTCAAGGTCATTCACGGCGGAGTGCGGGCGCTCCAGAGCCTCGACCTCGCGCGCTCACGGGCCTTCATCCGGGAACGCTCGGCGTGGCTGCGCATCGCGCCGGGGCTGGTGGCGCCCCTGCCGGTGCTGGTTCCGGTCGGGAACGGCCTGCGTCGCCGCGGCGTGATGGAGGCGGCGTTGCGGTTGCACGACGCCCTTGGGTGGGACCGGAACCGGGGCCTGATCCCGGGCAGGGAGATCCCTCCGTCGGGAACGCTGGCGCCGGGTTCGTGCCGACGGACATACCCGGAGTTGCAGGCTCTGCTGCCACGGGGCGCCGCGATCTGGTACGACGCCCTGGCGCTGCGCTGCGAAAGGTTGGTTCTGGCCCTGGTGACCACCGCGGCCCGCCACGGCGCCGTCGTCGCCAATCACGTGGAGGCGTCGGCCCTACTCGGGAAAGGCGGCGTTGTTGTTGGTGTCCGCGCCCGGGATACGGTGTCGGCAGCGGAGTTCGAGATCCGCGGGCGTCTCACCGTCAACGCGGCAGGCCCTTGGTGGGATCATCTTGCCCCGGCCGTGCCGAACACGTTCGCCCTCGGGCTCAACGTCGTGCTCGCCCGCCGCCTGAGCCCGGTCGGGCTCGGCCTCCGCTCCCAGTCCTCGGCGGTGGAGGACCCGGTCGGCGGCGGAGCGCGCTACCTGTTCCTCTGCCCCTGGCGCGACCACACGCTGCTCGGCACACGCTACCGGCTGGCGGACCGACCGCCGGGTGAGGAGCTGCCACAGGAGGTCGATATCGCCGCGCTTCTCGCCGAGTGCAACGCGGCCTGGCCGGAGGCCAAGCTCGCCTTGGAGGACGTCACCTTCCTCCACTGGGGGTGGCTGCCAGTGAAGAGAGGGCGCGAACGCGGGCGGCCGAACGCGCTGGCCGAGCGAACCACCATCATCGAGCACGCCGGACCGCTGGCGGGTCTCGTCTCGGTGTCCGGAGTCAAGCTCACGCTGGCCAGGGCTGTGGCTGAGCGGGTTGTCGACGGGCTCGATCGCCGGCTGGCCCGACGCGGCCCCCGCTCACGGACGGCGTTCCTGCCGCTGGATGGTGCGCAGGACATCCGTGACGAGAGCGAGCCCTTGGATCCCCGGCAAACCGTCGAGCGTGCGGTGGGCGAGGAGATGGCCGTGACGCTCAACGACGTGGTGTTTCGCCGAACCGGTCTCGGTACCACCGGTTGCCCTCCCGTTGATCTTCTCGAGCGGCTCGCGACCGCGATGGGGGACCTCCTCGGCTGGGGGCCGGAGCGCCGCCGGCGCGAGATCGAGGCCGTGGTGGCTCGTTGCGCGCCCTTGTCCCGACGGGGGGAGTGAGGGCCCCGACGGAGCGTCAGTCCGGCAGCAGTTGGTTGAGACGTCTGGCGAGACGATCGATCATCAGGCGCGACGCGAGGCGCCGCAGGGGCCGGGGCAAGGAGCCTCCCTCGGTGCCGTACATGTGATCGGCGAGTGGGATGGTGACCCAGCGCACGCCGTCTCGGCACGACGGCGGGATGCGCTCGCGGTGACGGAACAGCCCATCGGCCGGCTCGCGACTGCCGCCGAGCAGGACGATCGGCACCCGCGTGCAGGAAGCGAACAGCGACACGGCCGCGAGGGCGGGCAATTCGGCGGCCATCCGGCCGGGGTCGACCCGCACGCGCAGGCGTCGCCCGATGCTGGCGGCAAGGGTCGTGGGCGCCAGCGGATCATCGAGCACGGCGTCCCAGTCGTAGGGGGCGATCGCCGCCACCAGCGCGACCGGGCGGGAATGGGCGGCGAGCAGCACCTGCGCCGCGCCGAAGGAGTGGCCCACGAGGACCATCCGATCATCGCCGACGGCATACTCCCGGGAGAGCCAGTCGAGAGCCGCGAGCACCTCGGCGCTGCGGTCGAGAGGGTGGTGAAGCTCCGCCCCTGCGGTCAGGGCGGAGCGGCCGAAGCCGAGGAGGTCGATCGCGAGCACTCCGGCCTCAGCCGACACCCGTGTGCGGAGCTCGCGGTAGAGCCGATGATCCTGCCCCTGACGGCGGCTGCCGTGCACGAGGACGACCCACGGGGCATCCCGTCGCCGCGGCGGCGACAACTGCGCCACAACGACGCCTTCCGGCGTGGGGATCTGCACCTCCGTGAAATGCCTCTGCGGGCGAGGAGAGCGCGCGAGCCAGGCGGCTGCGACCAGGGCTGTCGCGGCGAGAGCAAGCGCTGCAACGGCCAGGGCTCGCGCCGCTCGCCAGGGGCCGGGGTGGGCCTCCGGCTTCGGTGAGGGGTCCGAGTGCCGCCCGGCGGTGTGAGCCTGCATGGAGGCGAGGTACCATTCCCGCCGCTGGGATGCAAGGGCCATGAAATTCCGCCTCCGTGACTATCGCGACGTCGGTCGCATCGTGTCCACACGCCGGCTGATGCAGGAGGCGCCGTGGTGGGATCGCCCGCGGCTCGACGACTGGGTCGCCGAGCGCCACCGCGCCATCGCCGTCCATGCCGCCACCCACATTCCGTTCTATCGGCGACAGTTTGCCGAGATCGGCGTCGATCCCGGACGCTGCGACGACCCCGGTGAGTGGCGCAGGCTCCCGACCATCGACAAGGCCACCGTGCGCGCCCACCTCGAGGATCTGCGTGCCCCGAATCGTTTCTGCGCTGGCGCGGTGTGGGGCTCGACCTCGGGGTCGACGGGAATGTCTCTGCGCTTCCTCCTCGACCGGCGCGTCAACGCCGCCGCCTTTGCCATGCTGTGGCGTGCCTGGGAGAGCGGCGGGTTCTGGCGTTTCGGACAGCGGCAGTGCTCGCTCAAGGGCACCGAAGGTGAGCTGGGCTGGCGCTACAACCGTGTGATCCGGACGCTGGCGCTGTCGACCTACCGACTCAACCGAGACGCCGCCAGGGTCTACCGTGACCTCATCCTCCGCTTCCGCCCCCGCTTCATCCGCGGCTACCCCTCGGCGCTGTTTCTGTTCTGCCGCTTTCTGCGCGAGCTCGAGCTTCCGCTCCACGTCCCCATGGTGATCATGGGCTCCGAGATGGTGCACGACTTTCAGCGCCGGATGGTCGAGGAGGTCCTCGGCGCGCGCGTGTTCAACCACTACACCCACTGGGAGAGAGCCGCCTCGATCCTGGAGTGTGGGCAAGGTCGTCTCCACGCCCAACCCGACTTCGGCGACGTGGAGATCCTCGACGGGGAGGGGCAACCGGTAGCGCCCGGGGTGACCGGCGAGATCGTGGCGACCGGTTTCTACAACCTGGCCATGCCGCTGCTGCGCTACCGCACCGGGGACCTCGCCCGGCGCTCCGCCGAGCCCTGCCCGTGCGGGAGTTCCTTCCCGGTCGTGGATCACATCGAAGGACGCGTCAGCGACATGCTGCGCTGCAGCGACGGATCGCTGACCGCGACCTCGGCCTTGACCCTCCGCGACACCGGCATCCCCATCAGCTACTGCCAGATCATCCAAAGGGAACCGAACGCGGTCGAGGTGCGCCTCGTCCCGGGTACCGGGTTCGACCGTCAGCAGCACGGCCGCGAGGTTGAGACGGTCCTGCACCGCTGGCTCGGCGAGGACACGCGCGTCGACCTCGTGCTCTGCGACCTCGAGGGCCTGCTGCGCTCGCCGGCGGGCAAGATCCGCTCCTGTGTCAACCTGCTCCCCACGGAGGGCGGCGGCGGGCCGGCCACGGGGGGCGGGTGAGGGGAGGGGACCCTGCGCCGTTCAGGTACCATGGATCGGCCATGACCGCAACGACGATGTCACCGCGCAACCCGCGTGCGGGGTTCGTCCGCGCCCTCTTCCTGCTCCTCCTCGTCGCCGTCGTCCTCGTCGGCCTCTACCTCGCCCTGGTGCTGAGCTGGAGCTACTCGGAGGGCGATCGCGCTGGCGTGCTGCAGAAGATCTCCCGCCGCGGCTGGGTGTTCAAGACCTACGAGGGCGAGCTGGCCATGACCACGGTGCCGGGCGTGGCGCCGGTGATCTGGTCGTTCTCGGCGCGGGACAAGGACGTCGCCCGTCAACTTGGCGAAGCGCTCGGCAAGCGCGTCGTCCTCCACTACGAGGAGCACCGCGGTGTCCCGACCACCTACTTCGCCGAAACGGCCTACTGGGTCACCAGCGTTCGCGTGACAGAGTAGCCGCGCCGCCGCCGCGCGGCACGCCCGTTGCCGTCGCCGCGTGCGGCTGTCTCACTCCTCCTTGGGTCGGGTCGTGTAGACCAACGTCACATGGTTGAGGTTGAGCCACGGCGTCCCCTTGATGTCGTCGTCGTCGCCGACCGGCCGGATCTTCACCCACCCTATGGGGTCGATCTCGAGGATCTCGGCCGTGAGCTCCTTCTTCACCAGCACGAGGGTGACGATGGAGCCGACGGGGAGGAAGGAGGGCGCCATCCCCGGGCGCATCGCCTTCGCCGACGCCGGCATGCCCGCCTGATTTGGCGCGCCTGATGCGACAGCCAGAGAGATCCCGGCGAGTGCCGCCAGGCACGCACCGCACACGACCACGGTCCAGACTCTACGAGCGCTCATCTCTGCCTCCACGCTGCGATGGTAACGGAGTCAGTCATCCCGTGCACCGGCAGCGGCTGGCGCGGCTGTGGCCATGCTGATGTAGGCTTCTCCGTGGTTCCGCTGTGCCCGGGAGTTCCCAAAGATGATGCCTGAGACGACGACCGAGCAGCGACGCCAGCCCGGCGCCTCCGCCCACGAGTGTGGCCTGACGATCTGTATCCCGGTGTTCAACGAGGAGGCGGCGATCGTGTCCACGCTGCAGCGCTGCCTCGCTCTTCAGCCTGCGTTCTTCAGGATCGGGGTCGGCGGGCTCGAGGTGGGCGCCGTCGACGATGGCTCCACCGATCGCTCCCCCCTGCTGGCCAACTCGGTGCCCGGCGTGCAGGTGATCTCGCACGGCTCAAACCGTGGCTACGGCGCTGCTCTCAAGACCGGCTTCGCCGCCGGCCGGCACGACCTGATCGGTTTCCTCGATGCCGATGGAACCTACCTCCCCGAGGCGTTCCCTCGCTTGTGCCAGGCACTCGTCACTTCCTATGCCGAGATCGTCGTCGGCTCGCGGCGTGCCGGGGAGCACTCGCAGATGCCAGCAGTGCGGCGCCTGGGAAACTGGATCTTCGCCACCCTGGTGTCGCGCCTCGCCGGTCGAGCGGTGAGCGACTGCACCAGCGGACAGCGGGTCCTGCGCCGCAACGTCCTGCCCTGGGTGGCGCAACTCCCGGATGGGCTCGACTTCACGGCGGCCATGAGCGCGCGCGCCGTACTGAGCGGCAGCCGCGTCGTCGAGGTGCCGATCCCGTACGAGCGCCGGCTCGGCAGATCCAAGCTCTCGGTGGTCAAAGACGGCATGAGGGTACTTGTGGCGATACTCGCCAGCGCCCTGGCCGTCCGCTCTGAACGACGCGCGGGGTGAGAAGGCGCACTTGCCCCAAGCCTCGACGATGGGCCGCGCGCTGCGGGGCATGAGGCGATCGGGCGGGCGGCGGTGTGAGCGCGCCCGTCTTTGCGCCGCCGCAAAGGCCGGCGGACGCGGTCGCGGGTAGACTCGTACCCGGAGGGTCGAGAGTGTCCCGACGCCAACGCCTGCCGGTGATCCCGGCGCGCCGCTGGTTGCAGGTCGCGTTCTTTGTCGCCATCCTCTTTGTGGGGGTGCAGTTCTGGGTGTGGGCGTCGGCACACCTGGCCGGCAAGGCGCCGGCTGTTTCCCGCCCCGCCGGCGTCGAGGGATTCCTGCCGATCTCGGCGCTGATGTCGGCGCGCCTGTGGCTCGCCGGCTACGGTGTGCACGACGTCCACCCGGCGGCGCTCGCCATCCTCGTCGCCGTGGTCGCGATGAGCGCGCTGCTGGCGAAGTCCTTCTGCTCCCTGCTCTGCCCGGTCGGTGCGCTCTCGGAGTGGCTCGGCCGCCTCGGCGCCCGCCTGCTCGGCCGGACCTGGCTGCCGCCGCGGTGGCTCGATGTGCCGTTGCGGTCGCTCAAGTACGTGCTGCTGGGGTTCTTCGTCTGGGCGACGTGGGTGGCGATGGACCTCGGGGCCGTGCGCGCGTTCCTCGACAGCCCGTACAACCGCGTCGCCGACGTCAAGATGGGATTGTTCTTCGCCAACGCCTCGCGGGGGACGATTTCCGTCCTCGGCGTGCTGGTGGTCGGCTCCGTCCTCGTCCGCGACCTCTGGTGCCGCTATCTGTGCCCCTACGGGGCTTTGCTCGGCCTCATCGGCCGCCTGGCGCCGCTCAAGGTGACGCGCGACCCCGACACCTGCACGGGCTGCCGGCTGTGCACCCGGGTGTGCCCGGCGCGACTGCCGGTGCATTCGCTCCCGCGCGTCGCCTCGGTGGAGTGCACCTCGTGTCTGGACTGCGTGGCGGTCTGCCCGGTTTCGGCGTGCCTCACCGTGCGGGGACCGGCGCGACTCGCAGGAGGGCTCGCCCTGCGCCCCCTTGCCGCCGTCGTGGCGGCCGCCGCCGTCTACCTGGGTGTCACGCTGGGGTTCCGGCTCGCCGGCCGCTGGCACGGGGTCGTCAGCGAGGCGGAGTACGCGGCCCGTCTCGCCGAGATCGACTCTCCCCTCTACACCCACGTCGGTGGCATGGCCGCGACGCCGTCCGAGCCGGGAGACGCACGCATGGTTCAAAGCCATGACTCGCGCTGAGGGGTGGGCGCGCGGAGCCGCGGCCCTGCCCTGGGGGCCGCGACTCGAGCGGGAGCGCCCGTTCTGGCAGAGGCTGGTCGCCTCGTGGGGGTGGCGCCGGGTCCTCGACGCCGGTTGCGGCGCCGGCTTCCACGTTGCGCTCCTCGCCACTTCGGACGTCCGGGTTATCGGCGTCGACAGTTCCATCGCGGCCCTTGCCGAGCGCTCGCTGCCTGGCGTGACCGCCGCGGACCTCCTCGCCCTGCCGTTCGCCGCGGCCGGCTTCGACGCCGTCCTCTGCCTCGGCAATACCTTCTCGCTGCTGCCGTCACGGGCGGCGCAACGTCAGGCACTTCTCGCGCTGGCGACCGTGCTTCGACCCGGGGGCATCCTGCTTCTCCAAGGCGAGGACGTCGGTGCTCTGGTCCGGGCCGGCGCCCACGTGCGCCTGCGCACCGTGGCCCAAGGCACGACCCACGTGCGCCTGTTCGAGCGCCAGGGGCGTCGGGTTCGGATGCTGGCCGGTCTCGTCGCCGGCGAGGAGGGTGGAGACCTCCACGCGGTGTGGATGGTGCCGACGACGGCGCGCGCCGTCCAGGCTCAGGCGTCGCGTCTCGGCCTTGCCGCCGTGCGCCTGCCGGCGCCCCCTCCGGGTGGAGGGCAGACGTGGTGGGTGGCGCTCGGAAAGCCCGGGGGACCCGACCGCAGCTGACCGTGACTCACTCCGCGCCGCTCCGGCGGCGCGCTGTTACCGCTCCAGGGCGCGGATCTTGAGGGCGAGGGCGAGCATCGCCAGCAGGATCACTCCCAGCGAGACGAACAGCCCGGTGCGACGGAAGCGGATCTCGGCCTCAGCGGCGGCGGCGAGTTGGTCGGCGCCGGCCGTTGCCCGGCCGACGGCCTGAGTCTGCTCGCTCATGCGCGCCAGCGTCACCGTGTGGATCTCGTTGCGGGCGAGGACGAGCGCCTGCTGCGCCTCCTCGAGCCGCACCTCGGCCTCCTCCATGAGCATCCCCGCGCGGCGCGCCGCGTCGACACGGCGGGAGGTCGCGAGGATGGCGTGGCTCGCGCCCGCAAGAGCGCTCGACAGCCCTCCCGCCGCCTCGGCACCGGCATCGCCGACCGAGTGGCAGCTGCCGCACACCTGACCCTCGCCGACGCCGATCCAGCCGTCGTTCGGCTCGATGACGGCATGGTTGCCGTGGCACGCCTCGCACGCCGGCTGCTCGATCGCCGCAAAGGCGTCCTTGTGGGGGGAGAGGTCGAAGCGCTCGCGCTGGGTCAGGTGGCAGGTGCCGCAGACGTTGGACACCGATTCGATCCCCGGCGGCGCCGCGCCGTGAGAGCCATGGCAGTCGTTGCAGGTCGGGGCGGAGAGGTCGTTCTTGGTGGTCAGCGCGGCGTAGTGCACGGACTGCCGGTACTGGGCGAGCTCGTCACCCTTGAGGCCGTAGCCGGTCATCAAGGCGACGTTCCCGTGACAGCGCCCGCAGGTGTCGACCACGCGGCTGGCATACACGGCCGAGCGGGGGTCGTTGGCGGGCAGCACCCCGTGCGCGCCGTGGCACGAGCTGCACGTGGCGACGTTGCGATCGCCCTTTGCCAGCCCCTGGCCGTGGCGGGAGGTGCGGTACTGCGACTCCTGGTCGGTGGGGATGTTGGCGCCGTAGCGGGTCATGAACGCGGCGTCGCTGTGACACGAGCCGCACCGTGCCGGCTCCTGACCCGACTCGATCCTCCCGACGAAGCCGCGGGCGGGGTCCATGGCGACGGCGGCGTCGCCAGAGGTCGGGTCTCCACCATGGCACCCGGCGCAGCTCACACCCTGGCGGTGGTGGATGTCGTCGCTTGCGGCCTGCGCCGGGGCCTGAAGGCGGCGGTCGTCGAGACCCGCATGGCATGCCGTGCAGCTGTCCTGGGCGGTCTTGCCCGGCGCTCCGACCGTTCCGGGACGGGGCGCTGCGATGGCGGACGCCACCACCAGCAACGGTGCGGCCAGCAGGAGTGAGCGACTCATTCGAACACCCCCAGGAACGACAGCGCGGTGAAGGAGACGATGAAGCCGAGGGCGATCCAGCCGAGGAGGAGGAAGAAGCGGGAGTGCCGGCCGGAGGCGCCGCCGCGGTCGAGGAGGGGGACAAGGAACCAGACGGCGCCAGCGACGCTGAATGCCGCCAGCCCGAGGAGCTCTCCCTCGATGCCGACGACGTGAGCCGGCAGCAACTTGAGGGTCTCGAACATGAAGAGGAAGTACCACTCCGGCTTGATGCCCGCAGGCGCCGAGGCAAACGGGTCGGCCTTGGCGCCCAACTCCCAGGGGAAGAACGCCGCCAGCGCGGCGAGCACGGCCAACCCTCCCAGCCAGACGACGGCGTCACGGAGGGCGAAGTTGGGGAAGAACTTCAGCGGAGGGCGGCGCCTTGCCTCCGCCTCTCGTGAGGAGGGTACGTGCATCCCCTGTCGCTGGACGAGGGTGAGATGGAGGCCGAGGAGCGCGGCCGTGATCATCGGCAGTACGGCGACATGGATACCGAAGAAGCGCGTCAGGGTGGCGCCGGTGACCTCCTCACCCCCGCGCAGCAGCCTGAGCAGCCAGTGCCCGAGCAGCGGGACCTTGCTCACCATGTCGGTTCCGACCCTGGTGGCGAAGAACGACAGCTCGTTCCACGGCAGGAGGTAGCCGGAGAAGCCGAACCCCATCCCGAGCCCGAGGACGGCCACGCCGGTCCACCAGGTGAGCTCGCGGGGCTTGACGTAGGCGCCGAGGAGGTAGACCGAGAACATGTGGGCGAAAGCCGCCAGGATCATGAGGTTCGCCGACCACGAGTGCACCGAGCGCACCAACCAGCCGAACGGCACCCGGGTGACGATGAACTGGACGCTCTCGAACGCCGCCTCGGCGGTGGGGCGGTAGTAGAGCAGGAGGAGGATGCCGGTCACGATCTGCACGGCGAAGAAGAACAGCGTCAACCCGCCGAGGTAGTACGCCCAGCTGTGTCGGTGGCGCGGGACCTCTTTGTGGAGCGCCAGTTCGAGCACGCCCTGAACACCGAGGCGCTCGTCGAGCGCCCGCCATGCCTTGGTCGCGAGCTTCATTGGTCAGGCTCCCCGCGTGACGTAGACGTCGTCACCGCTGACGTCGACCCGGTACGCCTCGAGCGGACGAGGGGGAGGGCCGGCGATGTTCTTGCCCTGGAGATCGTAGTGGCCGTTGTGGCAGGCGCACCAGATGTGCTGGAAGTCCTCGCGGTACTGCACGGTGCAGTTGAGGTGCGTGCACGCCGCCGAGAAGGCCCGCACCTCGCCGGCCGCCGTGCGCACGATCAGCCCGGGCTTGGAGCCGAAACGGAACACCTTCCCGGAGTTGGGCGCCAACTCCGAGAGCTTGGCGGCGAGGACGCGGTTCACCGGCGCCTCCGCGACCTCCGGCGGAACCACGAAACGCAGGACCGGGTAGAGCGCCGCCGCCATCGTGGCGCCGAGTGAGGTGCCCAGCAGCCAGTTGACGAAACGCTTTCGAGTCATCGGAGCGTGTCCCGTGTCGGCGTCCATGAGGCCCCCCAGCGCAAAGGCGATTGTTGGTCCGCCGCGTCGTCGTCGTCAAGCTCTCCGGGGCGGTCGATTTCCGCATCCAGTGTATGCTGACAAAGCAGGCTTGGGGGGCGGGACTTTGCGGATACTCTTCGTCGGGGACGTCGTCGGTCGGGTCGGGCGCCGACTGCTCGCCGACCACCTTCGCACCCTCGTTCACCAGCACGCCGTCGATTTCACGGTGGCCAACGTCGAGAACGCCGCCGGTGGGTTCGGCGTCACCGACCAGGTCTGGGGCGAGCTCAAGCGGCTGCCGGTGGACGTCTTCACCTCGGGGAACCACATCTGGGACAAGCGCGAGACCGCCGCGTTGCTGGACAGCGAGCCGCGCCTGCTCCGACCCGCCAACTACCCGGCCGGCAACCCCGGCCGAGGCTGGTGCGTGTTCAAGAGCCGCGCCGGCGTGCCGGTCGGAGTGCTCAACCTGCAGGGACTCACCTTCATGACGCCGATGGAGAGTCCGTTCCGGCTCGCCGACGCGGTGCTCGATGAGATCCAGGCCCAAGCCCGGGTCGTCATCGTCGACATGCACGCCGAGGCCACGTCGGAGAAGCAGGCTTTGGCTTGGCATCTCGACGGGCGCGTCGCCGCGGTGCTGGGCACCCACACCCACGTGCCGACGGCCGACGAGCGCATCCTCCCCCGCGGCACGGCGGCGCTCACCGATGTCGGCATGACCGGCCCCTACGAGGGCATCATCGGTTTCAAGCCCAAGCCGGTGCTGGAGCGCTTCCTCTACGCGACGCCGCGTGCCTTCGAGCCGGCGACACGGGGCGGCGCGCTGTGCGCCGCGCTGATCGACGTCGACGACGTCTCGGGCATGGCCACCGCAATTCGCCGGCTGCGGGTCGAGAGTGGTGACGACGGCTGACGCGAGAAGGGGCGACGAGTCCCAGCCGGCGCCAGCCGTACCTGGCGGTGAGGGCGTTTCGGTCCTCCTCGCGGTCCGTGACGCTCAGCACGATCTTCCCGAGGCGCTGGCGAGTGTGTCGTCATGGGCCGGCGACGTGGTCGTGGTCATCGATCCGCGCACCCGCGACCGCTCCTGCGAGGTGGCTCTCACCGCCGGAGCGCGTGTGCTCGAGCACCCTTTCGCGTCCTCCGCGGCGCAGAGCAACTGGGGCCTCGAGCAGTGCCGCCACGACTGGGTGTTCGTCCTCGACGCCGATGAACGGGTCGAGCCTGCTCTGGCACGAGCCATCGTCGCCACGGCCAGTGCTCCCCGGCATGCGGCCTACGCCGTGCGCCGGCTCAACTACGTGCTGGGAAGACCGCTGCGCTTTGGCTCCTGGGGGCGCGACCGGATCGTGCGCCTCGTCGACCGTCGTGCCGCCCGCTTCGAGGAGAGAGCAGTCCACGGCGCAATCCGTGCCCCATCGGTCGGCCGGCTGGGCGGTCGCCTCCACCACCACACCCTTCGCGAGCTGGAGCCGTACCTGCGGCGGCTGGTCGAGTACGCGCGGCGGGGGGCCGAGGACGTGCTGGCGTCGGGCGGGCGTGGAAGCGTGGCCGGCGCGGTGGCCCACGCCGAATGGCGTTTCGTCCGCGAGTACTTCCTCCGGCTCGGCTTCCTCGACGGGTGGCGCGGCCTGCTGGTGGCGATCCTGGCCGCCCACGGGAGCTTCCTCAAGTGGGCGCTGGTCGCCGAGGCGACGCGCAAGGGGCCCCATCCGTAAGCAGAGGTGTGAGACGGTTTCCGGTCCGCCTGCTCGTCGATCTGCCCAACTGGGTCGGTGACTTCGTCCACGCCCTGCCGGCCGTGCAGGGGTTGCTTGCCGCCAATCGCGGCGGCCGGACCTGCCTGCTGGTGCCGGAGGGTCACGCCGAGATCGCACGCGCGACCGGGGCGGAGGTCCTCGCCCGGCCGCCGCGCGCCGGGCTGCGCTGGGCCCGCGCCACGCTCTCCGGGCAGTTCGACGTGGCTCTTTCGGCCCGCCACTCGTTGCGGGCCAAGCTCCTGCTCGCCGGCTGTGCCGCACCCGTGCGTCTCGCCAGCCGGGGACGCGGGGCCGCACTGGTCGGCCTGCACACGTTCCCGGTCGACCGCGCGCGCCATCAGCGCCATGACCTCGACGGGGCGCTGCGGAGCCTGGGGTTGCCGGCGATCCACGCTGTCCCGGTCCGACTCCCGCTGAGCCGACGGCTGCGCCGCGAGGGACAGGAACTACGCCGCTCCGTCGCCGGGCCGGGCGCGGTCGTGGCGCTCCTGCCGGGCTCGCACGGCATGGCCGAGAAGCGCTACCCGTCGGAGCGCTGGGCCGCGGTGGCCCGCGAGCTTGTGCAGCGCGGAGCCCGGACGGTGATCGTGCCGGGCCCCGGCGAGGAGGAGCTCGGCAGCCTTATCGCGTGGGCCGGCGGCGCCCGCCTGGCGCCGGCGGTCTGGCCGCTTGCCGTTGTGGCGGCATTCCTGGCCGCCTGCGATGGCGCCGCCGGCAACGACTCGGGGCTGACCCACCTCGCCGCCGTGGTGGGATGTCCCACGGTCGCCGTGTTCGGCCCCACCGACCCCGAGCGAACCGCCCCGGTGGGCGGTGCGACCATCGTCCGCGGACACGGCGCCGGCGACCCTCTCGTGGTCTGGCCGCGACCCGCCACGGTCGCCGCGGCGCTCCTCGCCGCCGTGGGTGGCGCGCGGACGACGCGTGAGGAGCGTAGGTGGCGGCCGGCCGTCGCGTCCGACCAGGCGGTCAGCTTGCACGGTGACCCGGGGACGTCTAGAATACGCGTCGGAGTGGGCCGCTAGCTCAATTGGCAGAGCAAGGGACTCTTAATCCCTAGGTTCTAGGTTCGATTCCTAGGCGGCTCACCAGTCCCGTCTCGCGAAAGTGGCGGAACCGGTAGACGCGCGAGACTTAGGATCTCGTGAGCGCACCAGCTCGTGGGGGTTCAAATCCCCCCTTTCGCACCATCATGGAGAACGAATGAACGTTCGTGCCGAGCGCACAGCCCCGTGCAGGGTGACGTTTACGGCGACCGTGGACGCCGCGGACGTGACGCAACAGCGCGAGCAGGTCACGAGTGCGTACGCGCGCTCGGCTCGGCTCGACGGCTTCCGCCGTGGCAAGGCGCCGCGCACGATGGTGGAGCGCCGTTTCGCCGAGGAGATCCGTCAGGATGTCGAAGAGGAGTTGATCCACCAGGCGTGGCAGTCGGCCCGGCAGGAGCACGCCCTGCGCCCGGCCGGACCCCTCGAGGTCCGGAGTGCGAGCTTCGACGGTGACGGGAGCTTCGCCGTCACCGCCGACTTGGACGTCTACCCGATCGTGGAGGCGGAGTCGCCCGCGAGCTTCACGCCCCCGCCGTTCGACGTCGTGCCAGGCGAGGACGAGGTCGCCCAGGCTCTCGACGAGCTTCGCGAGCGCCAGGCGGCGTGGGAGCCGGTGGAAGAGGGTGTCGTCGAGGACGGTCTGCTCGTCGAAGCCGAGGTGTTCGGCGAGTTCCCCGATGGCGGTGGTGAGCCGTTCCACGAGGAACGGACGCTCTTCCAGATCGGCCGTGACGAGGTCTTCCCCGAAATCGAGGCTGCCGTCATGGGGCACCGGGTCGGTGAGGAAGTCAGCGTCGCGCGCGTCCTCGGCGAGGATGCCGGCGGGGAGAGAGTGGGTAAGCGGGTGGCTTACCGCGTCGTGGTGAAGTCCCTGCGGCGCAAGCGTCTGCCCTCCCTCGACGACGCGCTGGCGACGTCGCTGGGTGTTTCCGGTGGCCTCGACGACCTCCGCCGACTGGTCAAGGAGAGACTCGCACGGCAGAAGCAGAGCCAGCGCCACGACGCGTGGCGCGAGGCCCTGGTGCAGCACCTCGCCGGCGGGCGCGCCCTCGAGCTTCCCGAGCGGGTGGTGCTGGAGGAGACACGTGAGGAGGTGACCAAGTTCGCCTCCACACTCGCTTCCCGAGGCGTCGCACTGCAGGAGGCAGCCATCGACTGGGAGCGTGTCCGCAGCGAAATGAAGACGCGCGTCGAGGCGCGCTTGCGCGCCGAGCTCCTTCTCGACTCGGCCGCGGAGGAGGGCGGCATCGTCGTCAGCGACGACGACGTCGATGCCGAGATCTCCCGCCAGGCGAAGGGCCTCAAGGTGCCTTTCGCCGAGCTCAAGGGTAACCTGATCAAGCAGGACGGGTTCGACAAGCTGCGGGCCGTCATCGCTCGCGAACGTCTGGTGGACGACGTTGTCCGCGGCGCGACCAGCGCAGCAGAGAGCGGGGGAGACTGAGTTGCCGAGCGCGAGTGGGAACACCGACGTGGCGGACCGGGGAGGGAGTCGATGATGATTCCGATCGTCGTGGAGCAGACCAGCCGCGGGGAGCGTGCCTACGACATCTTCTCCCGGCTGCTCAAGGACCAGGTCATCTTTCTCGGCGAGACGATCGACGACCACCTCGCCTCCGTGGTCATCGCGCAGATGCTCTTCCTCGAGGCCGAGAACCCGGAGAAGGACATCTACCTGTACATCAACTCGCCGGGTGGCTCCATCACCGCCGGGCTCGCCATCTACGACACCATGCAGTACGTCAAGCCTGACGTGTCGACGATTTGCCTCGGGCAGGCCTCCTCGATGGGTGCGGTCTTGCTCGCCGGCGGCACCAAGGGCAAGCGCTTCGCCCTGCCCCACGCCCGTGTCGTCATCCACCAACCCCTCATGTACGGCCTCCAGGGGCAGGCCACGGATATCGACATCCACGCCAAGGACCTCATGCGCCTGCGCCAGCGTCTCAACGAGGTGCTTGCGTTGCACACCGGGCAGTCGCTGGAGAAGATCCACAACGACACCGAGCGGGACTTCATCATGGCCGCCCCGGAGGCCCTGGCCTACGGTCTGATCGACAAAGTCATCGCCCACCGGGAATAGAATGCCGCTACGGCACGCTTTTTCGCGGTGTACAATGACGACGGAGCAAAGCGGATGGTGAACAAGGAGAGCCCCTCCGACCTGCTGCGCTGCAGCTTCTGTAACAAATCGCAGCGCGAGGTGCGCAAGCTCATTGCGGGGCCGAACGTCTACATCTGCGACGAGTGCGTCGACATCTGCCTCGACATCATCGCCGAGGACCGCGCCCGCGAAGCGCGGGAAACGCGCCCCGATCTGCCCAAGCCCGAGGAGATCAAGACGT
>Ga0315287_10002901_pt1 | contig 16415 bp, 13 predicted proteins | sample YL17G11_0_MG_FD_205037 | JGI IMG/M metagenome (GOLD analysis project Ga0315287, IMG submission 205037) | Sediment microbial communities from Yellowstone Lake, YNP, Wyoming, USA - YL17G11_0 | ecosystem: Environmental > Aquatic > Freshwater > Lake > Sediment | place: USA: Wyoming | collected... | reverse complement strand
CGAAATCAGACGCTCCGAGCTTCGTCGCCTTCACGGCGGTTTCAATCGTGCCGTGACCGGAGATCATCACGACCTCCGCGTCGATACCCTGCGCCTTCAGGCGGGACAACGTCTCGAGGCCGTCGATCCCGGGAAGCCAGACGTCGAGCAGAAGCGCGTCGAACCCGCGGGCGGACGCCGCGGTCACCCCTTCCTCCCCCGAGCCGACGGCGGTCACGCCGTACCCTTCGTCCTTCAGGATCGCCTCGAGCATCGAGCGGACTCCCGGTTCGTCGTCGACGACCAAGATCGATTCACGACTCATCGCTTCCTCCGGATTGCTGGGGCGCGTCGGTTCGCGCCACGCCCGACGTCCCGTCGCCGGGGATCTCGATGATGAACCTCGCCCCGCCTCCGGCGTTGTCCTCGACGCGGATCGACCCTTGGTGCTCGACGACGATGCGCTGCACGATGGCGAGTCCGAGTCCGGTCCCCCGCGGTTTCGTCGAGAAGTAGGGCGTGAACACCTTTTCGCGGTACGCCGCCTCGATTCCCGGCCCGCTGTCGGCCACCTCCACGCGCAGCGACCCCGGCCCATCCCAAGGACGCGCCACGATGCCGATCGTCCCGACGCCTCGAATGGCCGCGACCGCGTTGTCGATCAGGTTGATGAGCGCCCGTCGCATCTGGTCCGGATCGACGTGCACCACCCCTAGGCCGCCGTCGACACGGACGTCCCAGGCCACGCCCGGGTGCACGCCGTAAAGCGCCACCACCGATCGGACGATCTCGCCGAAATCCACGCGCGCGGGAGAAGGCGCGGGCATCCGGGCGTAGAGGGAGAATTCGTCGACGAGCGCTTTCAGCCCCATCACCTCCCGCTCGATCGTCGCCGTCGCGTCGTGCACGACCTCGCCTAAGTCCGCGGCCCCCTCGCCCCACTTCTTCCTGAGACGCTGTGCCGCAAGCTGGATCGGCGTGAGCGGGTTCTTGATTTCATGCGCAACCCGGCGCGCCACCTCGCGCCAAGCCGCCAAGCGCTGGGCCTCGAGAAGATCCGTGAGATCCTCGACCATCACGAGCGTTCCGAGGTCGCTTCCCTGCATGCTACGCAGCGGCGACACGTGCACCGAAACCGAAATCGGCGTTCCGCCGCGATCGAGAACGAGCCCTCGCCGCATGTCGCGCCCGCCGCCCGACGTCGCATCGTCGAGCAGTCGCGCGAGGGGATCGAGACCCGCGACCTCGAGGGCCGACCGGAGATTCTCCCCGGGCGTGACGGCGAGTCCCATCATGGAAAGGACGGCGGGATTGGCGGTGGTGACCTGGCCCTCGCGGTCGAGGGATAAAACCGCCGTGCCGAGTTGCGCCACCAGGGTCTCGATGTAGCGCCGCCGCTCGTCGAGCGCCTGGTTCGTACGACGCAGATCCGCCGTGCTGCGGGTGATCACCTCGCGGCTCTCCTGGAGCTGCCCCGCCATCTCGTTGAACGCGTCGACCAACTGGCCGACTTCGTCACCGACGTTGGTGAGAACGCGCACGCCGAGGTTCCCGGCGGAGATCTCGCGCGATGCCGTGGCCATCTGCTCGAGCGGCACGGTGATCCGGCGAGACACGTAAAACCCGATCCATGACGCCACGAAAACGATCGTGAGGCCGACCAAAGCGAGGATCGAGTAGTACAGGCGCAGCACCTCACGCCGCTCGGCGCGAAACTTCGCGGAGGCATCATCCGCGGCGTCGATGTCCTCCAGCAACGTCTTGAGGTCCGACCGGACGACGACCCCGGCCACCGCGGCCCCGCGCCGAGGAGCGGCCGGATCGATCGGGGCCGCGCCGACGAGCAAAACCACCCCGCCCGCGGGCTCCTGGTCGAACACCGGAGTCCCGGTTCGCGCCGCAACAACACCTGCGCGGCGCACCGCACTCTGCACCGCATCCCTCGTCAGGCCGGTCGAGCCCGAACTGTCGGCGATGTCGGTGAAGGCTGAGGCTCCGTCGAGAACGAAGCCCGCGACGTCGAACCCCTCCCGCTGGCGCCACTGGATGGTGGCGACACGGAGGGCGTCGTCCGCCGTGGCCGGAGGAACGGAAGCCAACTCCGTCGCCAAGAATCTGGCGTGATCGAGCAGGCGTGACTCTTCACGCCGTCCTGCGTCCTTGGCGATCTCCTTGGCCAACCGGGAAACCTCTTCGACGGGGGTTCTGATCAGATCTTCCACGGTCGTTTTGATGAAGGCACCTGCGCCGAATGACAAGAGGAACGCGGGGAGGAGCACGAGCGCGAGGAAAAAGAAAACGAGCTTCGTCCGGAGCCGTGCGCCGAGTACACCTCGCTTGCGATCGACGATGAGCCGGACGAGATTCCTGATGAGAATACCCACGAAAGCCAGGGCGAGGACGATGATCGCGAGCGTCAGCAGCGTGAGGAGATAGGGGCTCGCCACGATCCTCGGGCCGGCCTCCGCGACGCGAAGGCTCGATCGATAGAAGACCCAGAGCCCGCCCAAGGAGAGGACGCCCAGGGCGCTCCACTGAATCGTGCGCCGGACCCGGCTCAAGCGATGGTCCCCATCACGGCACCGGACTCTCCTCGGCGGCGTCGGTCCATGGTGCCAGGTACCAGGCGTCCTTGGCGTCGGCGATCGCGCGGGCCAGGCGCGCGTGAAGATCATGACCGGCGCGGTAGGCGACGACGTGACCGCGCAGAGGCCTCCCCAGCAGCGAGAGATCGCCCGTCAGATCGAGCATCTTGTGCCTCACGAACTCGTCCGCAAAGCGCAGCGTCGGGTTCAAGACTCCCGCCTTTCCAATCACCACCGCGTTGTCGAGGGATCCCCCCAGGGCCAGTCCGCGCTCCCGAAGCGCCGCGATCTCATGCTCGAACGTGAACGTTCTCGCGGGGGCGAGCTTCTCCGCGAACTGATCGGACCGCCACAACGACGCCGTGAGCTCCTGGTATCCCAAAGCCGGGTGATCGAAGTCGATCGCGTAGGTCACGCGGTACTCCGAGCAGGGGTGCACCGAGATCCGTTTATCCTCGTGCGTGACGATCAGGGGTCTCGTGATGTGAAGATACTCACGGACGGCGTCGTGCTCCTTGAATCCCACCGCGAGGATCCCCTCGACGAACGGCTTCGCCGAGCCGTCCAGAATCGGCGCTTCGGCGGCGTCGAGCTCGATGTCGAGGTCGTCGACTTGCATCGCGTACAGAGCCGCCATCAGGTGTTCGATGGTGCTGACCGTGGCGCCGTCTTTTTGGAGCACCGTGGCGTAGAAGCTCGGCCCGGCGTTCTCGATGAGTGCGGGAATCCTGAGCCCACCGAGGTCGGCGCGCACGAAGACGATCCCCGAGTGCGCAGGCGCCGGACGAAGGCGCAGGCGCACGGGGACGCCGCTGTGAAGTCCGACGCCCTCGATGACCCTCTCCGAAGCGAGGGTCCGTCTCTTTTTCATCGGCGCTCCGTTGACCGCATCGTCTCCATCATGGTACAAGAGCGAACTCCCCGGGGGTGGCCTGAGCCCGGGTTCAACACACATTGAGCCGCGACGACCATACGCCCCACTCCGAGCCGCCGCACCGGCGCTCAGGACAGCGTTTGCCTCGCCGCATGAAAGATGCGGTCAACGGACCGACGTCCTCCGCCGCGTCCGCGGCAACCGGCGAAGCGGCTCTCTTTCTCGAGGAGGGCGTGGGCCGCTTCGGGAGCGGCGACGTCCGGGGCGCGATCGCGGCGTGGACGCAGGCAGTTTCCCTGGATCCGACGCTCGCAGAGGCCTGGTTCGATCTCGGCACCGCGTATGCCGACCTCAGCGACCTCGACGAGTCGGCTCGCTGCTACCGCTCGGCCGTCACCCTCCAGCCGGACGTCCATCAATCCTGGTACAACCTCGGCTTCACCTGCGCCGGGCGGGGAGATCTTGTCGCAGCAGCCGACGCCTACGGCCGCGCCGCGGCGCTCAACCCGTTGGACTACTGGACCTGGTACAACCTCGGGAACGCGTTTCTCGACCTGGGTCGCCTCGAGGAGGCGGCCGCCGCTTACAGGACGGCCCTCGACCACAACGACGGCGATTACGACGTTTGGAACAATCTCGGCAACGCGCTCGTCCAGTTGGAGCGGATCGGCGAGGCGAACGAGTGTTTTCGCCGAGCGCTCGCGCTCAACCCGGCCTACGACCTCAGCTGGAACAACCTCGGCAACGTTCTCGAGGAACAGGGCGCCCTAGTCGAAGCCCAAGCGGCCTACGAAAGAGCGGTCGAGCTGGTTCCGGACCATGCGACCTATCGACTGAACCTCGCTTCGGTGCTCGCGCGCGGAAGCGAGGACGACCGCGCGATTGAACATTTGGCGCGAGCGCTCGAACTCGCCCCTGAGATTCGCAGCCTCCTCCCGGGATTCGCGGAATTCCAGACTCTGCTTAAGAATCCTCTTCTCCTGACGGCCGAAGACTAGCGGGTGACCGCCCGCTCGAGGTAACCGACGATGAGCCGCGAAACCGCGACGCTCGAGACGCTCGATCGCAAGATCGCCGAGTTGGCGAGCTTCCTCTCCCCGTCCGAGATCTTCAGAGCCCTTCTGGAGGGGACCGTCGTCGGTGCCCCGCGCGCCGCCGTGTTCCTCTTGCGAGACGGGCGCTTCAAGGGCTGGAGCTCGATCGGCTACTCGGCGAAGGCGGCGCAATCCCAGCGGCAAGCGACCGCTCCGGCCGACTCCGGCTGGTTGGCGTCGTTGGCCGCCGAGGAAGACGTGCGATGGCGTTCGATCGCGGCCGGTGAGAGCGTTCCGAACTTCGGGCAACCGCCGGAAACCGAAGCGGTCGGGCTGCCGGTTCGGGTCGGCGGCAAAGCGGTCGCGATCCTCGTCGCCGAGCGCCACGCTGCGGAAGAGCCCTGGTCGCCCGCGGCGCTGGCGATTCTCTGCCAGGCCGCACGGCTGCGACTCGAGCTCGATCTCGCTTGGCGCCGTCTCAAGACTCAGGCAGCCACGACGGCGGGCAGGAGTGGGACGGTAAGCGACGCCGGATCGGCCCCGTCCGTCACGCCGTTCGCCGCTCCGGAGGCGGCAGCGACTGTGACAGCGACGGCCACCGCCGCCGCAACCGAGATCGCCCCTTGGAGCGGGGTGACCTCGGGCACGCCCGATGCCGATCCGCGTCGAGAGGAGGCGCGCCGCTACGCCCGTCTGGTCGCCACCGACATCCGCCTCTACAACGAAGAGGCGGTCGTCGTCGGAAGGCGCGAACGCGATCTGTCCAAACGTCTCGGCGAGCAGCTCAAACGGGGCCGTGACGCGTTTTCCAACCGCTTCCCGGACCTCGGCCCTGACGGGATGAAGCTGCTCGACGACGCGTACGTGCAGGTCCTCGCGGGAGGCGACTCCTCGCTGATCTAGACGGCTGTCGCCGTCCCGGCATTGGACACCCGCATGCGTCGCTTCGTCACCCTCACCGCCGCGCTCCTCGTGCTCGCCGGAGCGGCGATCGGTGCGGTCTGGTTCGCGAAGCGCACGGTCCGCTGGAACGATGCGCGCACGATGCCGCCGCCGCTTGCGGCCGCCGTGCGCGCCTACGCCAAGGGCGATGACACGGGCGGGCTCGCATCGGTCCGCGAGTTGCTCAAGCGTTATCGCGCCCCGGCCTGGGAAGCTCGCGCGCGCGTGTTGGCCGCCACGCACCTGGCGCGCGACGGACGGGATCGCGAGATCCTCGACGTTCTGCCGAAGGACCTCGCGAAGGATGACCCTCTCGCGACGCACGCCCTGCTCCTGCGGGCGCGAGGCTGGCTCGCGCGCGGTGAGGCCGATCGGGCGGCCGAGTTCGCCGCCCTCGCGGCGTCGTCGCCCGGATTCCCCGGAGCCTTAGAGGCCTCTCTAACACGGGCAAGAGCGCTCGAGGCGAAAGGAGCCTGGCCCGAAGCGCTGCTCGCCCTCGACGCGGCGCACAGCGCAACGGCCTCGATCGAGGCCAGCCGCCTCGCCGTCAGGCACGGCGAACGTGAGGGCGCCCGTCGCCGGGTCGTCGCCACTCTCCTCGACGCGACTTCCACCGACGACGTCGACCGACTGCGGGACGCCACAGAGGAACTGTTTCCCGACCCGATCACCCGCCTGACGTCCTCCGAGCGCCCGCGACTGGCCGAGCGCGCTCGGCACTGGCTCGACGAGGGGCGCGCGAAAACAGCCCTCGACATGCTGCGTCTCGTCCGTCCTGCCGCCGCGCCCTCGGCCGCGACGCCTGCCGAGGCGCTCATCGAAGCGGAGGCGTTGCTCAAGCTCGGGCGCGTCACCGAGATGGGAGCTTTCCTCGCCCGCGCTCGCCAGGCGGACCAGGGCTCCGCAGAAGGCGCACGCTATCTTGAGGCCCGCCGCGCGGCGGTTACGGGGAATCTGGCCGCCTATCGCGCGGGGCTCAATGCGGTCGCGCTTGGCGCGGCGCCTCCGTGGCGTGAGCGCGCCCTGCTCGACCTCGCCCGGGCCGGCGAAGGCGCGCCAAGTCTGAAGACGCTTCAGGCCTACCAGCGCTACCGCGTCGCCGCGGGTGAGCGCGCCGATCCCTTGGCGTTGCTGCGCGAGGGTTGGGCCGCCTACGACCTCGGGCGGTATGTAGAGGCGGACGCCGCGTTCGCCCGGAGCCTGGCGCGCTCCGACGCGCCCGATGGCGTCCGCGTCACGGCGACGTATTGGCGGGCGCGGATCGCCGACGCGGCGGGCCGCTACGCCGAGGCGCGCGCGAGCTACGCCACGATCGCGGGTACTTTCGGGAATCACTACTACGGCACGCTGGCGGCGAAACGGCTCGGGCGCCCGCTTCCCTCGGCGCCTGCCGGCGCTTTGCGCGTCGACGATCTTTCGGCGCTCAAAGGACAAGGACGATGGCTTGCGGCGGCCCGCGCGTTCGTTTCGCTCGGTCTTTGGGACGAGGCGGCCCCCTGCTATCGCCTTGCGGTGCGAAGCGCCGGAGCCCTCGGCCCCGCGGTCGCTCTCGAAGCCGCCAACGACGCTGTTGACGCAGCCGCCCTGTCCGAGGCCATAGGCTTCGCGCAAGACGCAACGCGCGATCGCGATCGCGCGTCGGTCCCGGAGATTCCGCGCGGGCTGTGGCGGCTGCTCTACCCCGCCGCGTTTTCCGAGGCCATAACTCACGCCGCCCGCGCGGCCGGGCTCGACCCGAACCTCGCGGCCTCGGTCGCCTTGCAGGAGAGCGCGTTCAATCCCCTCGCGGTCTCGGGGGCGGGGGCGCGCGGACTGCTTCAAGTCATGCCGGCGGTCGGCGTGGAATTGGCGCGAGCGGCTGGGCTCTCCCGGTTTGCGACTTCCGATCTCTTCGACCCGGCGATCAACGCGACTCTCGGGTGCCGCCACCTGGCCGAGTACCGGCGCCGATTCGGTTCGATCCCGAGGGCGCTTGCCGCTTACAACGGGGGTCCCTCTCGGGTCGAGCGCTGGAGTCTTGCGAATCACCCGGACGACGACGAGCGTTTCGTGGAACGGATCCCGATCTCGGAGACGCGCCTCTACGTCAAGCGCGTGCTCTCGGGGGCTCGCATGTACGCCATCGCGTGGCCCGACGGCCTCGGAACCGAGTAAAGCGGAACGAGGGCCAGTCCCCTTTTTCTTCCAAAGCTCCCCGGATACCGCTTTGGTGCGAAAAAGGGGACTGGCCCTCGTTCCGCCTTACTCGCGCTTCATGACGCGATCGCGGACCCGTCGAAGCCGGGCCTTCAACGCGTCCAGGATGCGGAGCGCCAAGGGGCTGTGGCTGCTCAGAATCGCGAGGCCCGCAAGGATAAAAAGGACCCCTTGGAGCACCGGGAGGAACAACCCGACGAGGCCCAAGGCGATCAGGGAGAGGCCCGCGATCCAGTCGAACAGCTTGCGGGCGCGCGAGACCGGCTTCACTCGGCGCCCACCGTCGCTTCCGGATCGAGCGTTCCCTCGAAGACAAAGCGCGCGTCGCCTGTCAACCGTGCCGACTCCGGGCGCTTCGGATCTCCCTCGAGCATCACCGTGAGGACGGCACCGCTGCGCGGCACGACGACGACCGTCTCCGGCGCACCGGCCAGTCGCGCGGCGAAGGCCACGGCAACGGCCCCGGTGCCGCAGGACAGCGTCTCGTTCTCGACCCCGCGCTCCCACGTGCGGACATGAACTCGTCCGCCCGCATCGGCCTCGATGAGATTCACGTTGGCGCCCGATGGGCCGAGCGCCGGATGGCGACGCAGCGGTGGGGCGACTCGTTCAAGTGGGTAGGTGGCCAGTCCGGCAACGGGGAAGACGACGTGAGGGACTCCAGCCACGACCCACCGGCCGCGAAACGTCGCGGAGGCCTCCTGAAGAACGATCTCGCCCAGGTCTTCGGGAGGGGGCAAAGTCAGACTCACGACGGGGCCGTCGACGACGGCTTGGACCTCTCCCACCGAGGTCAGGAGCGTCATCGCGCCCGGCGCTGCCCCACGCGTCGCGGCGTAACGCGCGGCGCAGCGGCTTCCGTTTCCGCAAAACGCCTCGCCACCATCAGGGTTGAAAAACACGACCCTCATCCGGCCGGGCCCGCCGGCTGAAACGACCAGCACCCCGTCCGCGCCGACCGACAATCCTCGGCGGCACACCGCACGCACCCACGCGGCGCGGTCACCCGAAAGCGCCTCCCAGGCGCGCGCATCGAGGACGATGAAGTCGTTCCCGGCTCCGGACATCTTCGAGAAAGGGACACGGACTCTCATCGAGCCCCCGGCGCCGTCCCCGGATCGGCGGCGACGCGCACTTCCACTTCGGCCGACGGGCCGCTCTCGTTCGGCACGTCCGCGCGATCGATCGCGGTGACGCGGTAGCGCACGACCGTCCCCGGGGCCACGCCGGCGTCGAGGAATGACGGCTGCCGCACGATCGCGGCGCCGATGGGCGCGAAACCCGCATCGCCCGACTGGCGGTAGACCCGATAGCCATCGATGTCGTTTTCCGCGCCCGGATTCCAAAACAGGCGAACGGCGTTCCCTTCCTGCACCGCCACGAGCCCGGAAGGCGGCGCCGGCGCGAAGCGATCGGACGCGTTGACCACCGCCACGTTCGAAGAAACGCTCTCCCGGTAAGGGGGGCCCTCCGCCGCAACCGCGCGCACGACGTAACGGTAGGTCTTGCCGGCCTCAACGGTCGTGTCAAGGTCGTCTTGCGTTGTGAGCGGCTGCACGTTGAGCGGGCGTTCGGAGAGATTCCCGTCGAGGGGGCCGCGATAGAGATTGTAGGTCGCTCCGGTCGCGCCCTCGGCGGCCTCCCACGTCAGCCGGACTCCGTCGGCGCTCGCCTGCCCGGCGAGAGCGCGCGGGGCGGCGGCAGGCTTCACCGTGGTCAGGTCCTTCGCAACCACAAGCGGCGAGGGGCGCCCCCGCCGGTCGCGCACGCGGACGCCGTAACGCAGGGTCCAGCCGATGCCGCGGTCGGCGAGCTCGGACACCGAGGGATCGAAAAGCACCCTGCGGTCTCCCGACTTCCCGTAGGGGGCCTCGACGCTCAACACCACATCGCCGCGCACGCGAATGGCGTCGGGCTCCTCCGGAGGCGTCCGCCCGGGAGGGTAGGCGACCCGCAAGATTTCCGTCGTTTGCACCGCCTGCGAGGGGTCGCCGCCGCGCGGCTCGGGAACCGTCAGCGCGATTTCGACGCGATCTCCGATCTGGCGCGCCTCGACGTCTTGCGCCGGCAACGGGCCCCGCGGCGCGGGAGGCTGCAGCGGGCCGATTTTCCCGCACGCCAGCGCGAACACGGTCCAACTCACGATCAGGATCGTTTTTCGCATCGACAGGTTGCGCTCCGTCACGAGGCCCTCCGGACGCTCGCAGTGTAGCCCGTGCCCCTCGAACGTGTTGCATACTGACGCTCTGGTTTTTCGCCGGTCGGCGGAGCAGCCCGCGACGTTCGAACCGGCGCCGAGGACTCGTCATGCTCCTCACCGCGTCGCTGCTGCTCCTGGCCGCCACCCAGAGCCCCGTTCCGCCGGCCGCGACGTTCGAAATGACCGTCGGCGGCACGCCTTTCGGGACCGAGGAGTTCCAGCGCGCCGAAGGGCCCGACGGGGTCGTGCTCACGGGCAAGCTCTCGTTGAAGATCCCGGGGGCCGGAGACGCGGTCCTTTCGCAAGACTTGAAACTCGCGCCTGACGGCCATCCGCTCTCCTACTCCCTGGAGGTCGACGCGCCCGGCCAGCAGGTCGTCCTCGGCGCGACCCCCACGGCGACCGGATACGCTCTTTCCGTCACGCCGAAGGGCCTGGCGACGCCGCTGAATTCAGCCGAAGTCGCAGGCAAGGCGCCGGTTTTCCTCCTCGACAACGCGTTCGCCTCGCACCTGGATGTCTTCACGCGCAGCCTCGCCGGCCTTGGAGCCGGTGAGGAGCGCGCGCTCACCGCACTCGTCCCGCAGGTGCTGCAGGCCATCCCCGGATCCGTCAAGCGCGGGGACGACGGCAAGGCCTCCCACGGCGGGGCAACGGTTGCGACCCGATCGTACCGCCTGGTCGTCGCGAACGTGGCCACCGAGCTCATCGCGCGGGCCGATGACGGCGCATTGCTCCAAGCCGAGGTCCCGATGCAGCGGGCGATCCTGAAGCGGACGGGATTCGAACTGGCCGCCGTGGCTCCCGCAGTGGTGCCCGGCGGTTCCGGAGCCGACGGACGGGAGACGGCGGTTTCGGTCAAGGGACCGGCCGTACCGCTTCCCGCAACGCTGTTCTTGCCGAAGTCGGACGCACCCGTTCCGGCGGTCGTGTTCCTCTCCGGTTCGGGCCCCAACGACAAGGACGAGACCATCGGACCCAACAAGCCGTTCGCCGACATCGCGAAAGGCTTAGGCGACCGAGGCATCGCCTCGCTGCGCTTCGACAAGCGGACCCTGGTGATCAAGGACAAGAGCACGCTGGCCGACGTGCCGTTGAAGGACGAGTACTACGACGACGCCGCGGCGGCGCTCGTTCTCCTTGCCGCGACGGCCGGGATCGACCCGGCGCGGATCTTCGTCCTCGGCCACTCGGAAGGCGCGATGGTTGCCCCGAAGGTGGCCGCCGCGTTTCCGGGAACGCGCGGGATCGTGATGATGGCGCCCGGCGTGCGGCCCCTCGACGTGATGCTCATCGACCAGATGGAATTCGGGGCGAAACTGACGGGGCGAAGCGCGGACGAGATCGCCGAGCAGACCAAGGAACTCACCGAGACGTTCGCCGTGATCCGAGACCCCAAGAAAAAGGACACGCCCCCCTTCATGGGAGCGCCGGCGTCTTACTGGCGTGAAGTCATCGCCTTGGATGTGCCCCAGATGGTCCGCGACTCGAAACTCCCCATCCTCGTGCTCCAGGGCGACGAGGACATCCAGGCGCGCAAAGCCGCCGATTTCGAGCTCCTCAAAACACGCGCGGGCACGTCCCAGGGACGCGTGACCTACCGAAGCTTCACCGGATTGAACCACCTCTTCATGAGGGTCGAGCGGGCATCGACCGGGGCGGAGTACGGGATTCCAGGGCACGTCGATCCCGCGGTGATCGCGGTGATCGCCGACTGGATCCTCCTGCATTGAACGCGTGATCGACCGCGCGGGCCTCCGGAGCACCGCGGCGATTTTCCGGGCGGCCGCGTCATATGGCGAGCGCCCAGGATCCACCCACTCATGACGACGATGGAGGCCGCACTTGCAGAGATTCATGCGGAAGCCTTTGGTTGGGCGCTGGCGTGCTGCCATCGCGACCGGTTTCTCGCCGAGGAGGTCCTTCACGTGGCGTACGTGAAGGTGCTCGCCGGAAGCGCGCGGTTCGACCAACGGTCGAGCTTCAAGACGTTTCTGTTCGGCGTGATCCGGAAAACCGCGATGGAACAGCGGCGCGCGAGTTGGCTTTCCGCCCGGCGGTTGGCGCAGTGGTTCACCGTGCGGCCGGTGCCGGAGCCGTCCGCCGACCCCGAGGCGGTCTCGTTGCGGTCCGAACGGGCCGGCGCCCTGACCGCGGCCCTCACTCACCTTTCCGTCCGTCAACGCGAGGTGATGCACCTCGTCTTCTACCAGGATCTGACGATCGAAGAGGCAGCCCAGGTGCTCGGCATCACGACCGGCTCCGCGCGCCAGCATTACGAACGCGGCAAGGCGCGCCTCCGCGAGTTGCTCCCGAACGAGGCACACCGATGACGGCGAAAGACGACCGGGATCTCAGCGAGAGGTTCACGGTGCTACGCGACGAGGACGCAGCGGGGGCTCCGCCGCTTTCGCGCGTGCTGCGCGGCCGGGAGGCAAAGCCCCCGGCGCACCCCGCCCGGTGGATCCCGGTCGCGGCACTCGTCACGGCGGCGGCCCTCACCGCGGTCGTGCTCGTTCTGAAGCCTCGTGGGGCGGAGCCCACAATCGAAGAGGCGATCGCGCAGGCGCAGTCGATTTCGTCCTGGACCGCGCCGACGGATGAGTGGCTGACGCTCTCCGGTCTCGAAATCCCGAATTCCGTTCCTTCACTCTCGTTGTCGTCCGTGACGCTCCCCGAAGAGCAAAACGCGGCGACACCACAAGGAGAAGCCCGATGAAGCGACTTGCGACCCTGGCCTGCATCGTTCTTTTTGCGACGGCGGCCCTCGCCGGACCCGGTGGCGGCCCCGGGGGCCAAGCCGGCATGGGTGGTCACCGCATGGGCGGCGCCGGCATGGGCGGCTCGATGGAACGCAACCTCTTTCCGCCCGAGTTCGTCCTGATGAATCAGGTGGCGCTCGGCCTGAGCACCGAGCAAGTCGCCGCAATCAAGAAACAGGTCGGAGACACGCAGGGCCGCCTGCTCGACGCCAAAGTCGATTTGAGCCGCGTGACCGAGCAACTCCGCGCGGCTCTCGAGGGAGCCAAGGTCGACGAGGCGGCGGCGCTGAGCCTTGCCGCGCAGGCGATGGATCTTGAAAAGCAGGTCAAAACCGCCCACCTGGGCCTGATGATCCGCGTGAAGAACACGCTGACGGAAGAGCAGCAGGACAAGGCCCGCGCCTTGAGGCCGCAACGCCGGGCGGGACCGTCCGACGAGACTACGGAGTAAGCGCGATCCGGGCGTCCACGACGAAGGAGTTCTTGCGGTCGCCTGTGACGATCAGCGGATTGATGTCGAGTTCGGCCAACTCGTCCTCGAGATCACCGACCAGTTGCGACAGTCGAAGCAAGGATTCCTCGAGGAAGGCAAGATCGACGGGCTTCTCGCCTCTGGCGCCCGCCAGGAGCGGGAAGCCTTTGATCCTTTCGATCATCGAGCGGGCGTTGGCGTCGGTCAGCGGATGAATGCGCACCGAAACGTCCTTCATGACTTCGACGAAGATGCCGCCGAGCCCGAACATCAGGACGGGCCCAAACTGCGGATCGCGCGTCATGCCCAGGATCGTCTCGCGCCCTCCGGCGATCATGCGCTGGACCTGGACCTTCAGCGTCTTGTCCTTCGACCGCAATCTCGAGACGATGTCCTTGAACGCCCCCGCGACCTCGTCGCCGTTCCGAAGGTCGAGTTTGACGCCGCCCAAGTCCGACTTGTGCACGATGGCGTCCGAGGCCGCCTTCAAGACGACCGGATAACCGAGCGCGTGCGCGGCCTCGATCGCTTCGGCCGCGGTCGCGCATAGGCGTGCGGGCGCCAAGGGGAAGCCGTAGGCGGCGAGCACCTCTCCCACCTCTCTCGCGGACAGCATCGTCCGTCCCGCCTTCCGCGCCGAGGCAATCGCCTTTTTCGCCCGGCCGGGGTCGCTCTCGAAGGTCACGGTCTTTCCGAAGGGCCGGTCGCGCAGCACCCGGTAATGCACTAATCCCGCCATCGCGGCTGCGGCGTTTTCGGGGAACCGGTAGACCGGAACGCGTTTCTGCCTGAGCCAGGCGACACCCTCGTCGCTGCGCTGCTTCCCCATGAACACCGATAAGACGGGCTTCTTGCCGTCGGCGGCCCCTGCGATCGCCAGCGCGACTTCGTAAGCGTCGATCATGATCGGCGAGACGAAGATGGCGATGATCCCATCCACTCCGGGATCGCGGGCCACCAGATCGAGAGCGGCCCGGTAACGCGATGCGTCGGCCGAGGCGATCATGTCCACGGGGTTTCCCGTGGCCGCCTCGGGGGGAAGCGCCTTCGCGAGCGCCTTCCGCGTTTTCGGCTGCAGTTCGGCGAGGGTCAGGCCGGCCCCGATGAGCGCGTCGGTGCACAGGATGCCCGGACCGCCCGCATTCGTGACGATCGCGATGCGATCACCCTTCGGAACCGGCTGAGTCGCCAGCGCCTGCGCCAGCGTGAACATCTCTTCCATCGACGACACGCGCAGCACGCCGCACTGCTCGAGCAAGGTGTCGGAGGCGATGTCGAGTCCGACGATCGAACCGGTGTGGGAGGTCGCGGCGCGCGCCCCCGCTGCTGTGCGCCCGGCCTTCACCGCGATGATCGGCTTCTTGCGCGTCACGCGCCGCGCGATCGTCGTGAATCGCCTCGGGTTTCCGAACGATTCGAGGTACATGAGGATCGCCTGGATGTCGGGGTTGTCTTCCCAGTACTCGAGCAGGTCATTGCCGGATACGTCGGTCTTGTTTCCCATCGACACGAACATCGCGACACCCAACCCGTTGTCGACGGCGTCGGCGAGAATCGCCTCGCCCAACGCTCCGGACTGGGACACGAAACCGACGTTGCCTCGCACCGGCGCCGTCGCGGCGAAGGTGGCGTTGAGAGTGACGTCGGGCTCCGTGTTGACGACGCCCATGCAGTTGGGACCGATCATGCGCATCCGGTAGGCCTTGAGCATCGCCTTGAGCTTGCCTTCGAGCAACGCCCCTTCCGACCCGATCTCCTTGAACCCTGCGGTGATGACGATGAGCCCGCGCACGCCCTTCTTGCCGCAGGCCGCAACAACGGGGAGCACCTGATCCTTCGCCACCGTGACGATCGCCAGATCGACCGGCCCGGGGATGTCCTTGATGGACTTGAAGCAGCGGATGGAGTGGATCGCCTCCGCCGTCGGATTCACGGGGTAGACCGGGCCGCTGAACCCGTACTCGACGAGGTTAGCCAAGATCTCCCGGCCGATCGTCTGGCGTTTTCTCGACGCGCCGATGACGGCCACTGAGCGCGGCCGGAAAATGGCATCGAGAGAACGCGAGGGGGGAAGCTTCGTGGTGGTTTTTGGCATGGCGGGTGAACGATAGCAAAGCGGCCGGTAATAGCCGCGTCCCGTTGTCCGGAAAGCCGGAGGACTCACTTCCGCGAAGCTGCTAATAATGGCCTCATGAAAAAAATTGCGATCCTCGGTGCGGCAGGACGGGACTTCCACGATTTCAACACGGTCTTCAGGAACGACCCGTCGTCACGCGTCGTGGCGTTCACCGCGACGCAGATCCCCGGAATCGCGGGACGCCGCTACCCGGCCGCCCTGGCGGGGCCGAACTATCCCGAGGGCATACCGATCGTCGCGGAAGACGACCTATCCCGTTTGATCAAGGACGAGAAGGTGGACACCTGCGTCTTCTCGTACTCCGACGTGACGCACGAGCACGTCATGCACCTGGCGTCGCAGTGCATCGCGACGGGCGCCGACTTCCTGCTGCTCGCCGCCGACCGCACGATGCTCAAGGCCAAGGTCCCGGTCATCGCCATCACGGCCGTGCGCACCGGCGCCGGCAAGAGCCAGACGACGCGCTACATCTCGAACATTCTCAAGGAGCTCGGAAAGAAGGTCGTGGCGATCCGCCACCCGATGCCGTACGGCGACCTCGCCGCCCAGGCGTGCCAGCGATTCGCCGCCTACGCCGACCTCGACCGTGAAAAGTGCACGATCGAAGAGCGCGAGGAATACGAGCCCCATATCGACAACGGCTTCGTCGTCTACGCCGGCGTCGACTACGGCCTCATCCTGGCCAAAGCCCAGGAAGAGGCCGACGTCATCCTGTGGGACGGCGGCAACAACGACCTTCCGTTCTACGTCCCCGCGCTCCACATCTGCATCGCCGACCCCCACCGCGCGGGACACGAAACCGCCTACCACCCGGGAGAAGCCAACTTCAGGCGCGCCGACGTCATCGTGGTCAACAAGTGCGACACCGCCGAGTGGGCGAACATCGCCTCGGTGGAGGCCGCGGCGGCACGGGTGAATCCGAAGGCCCGCGTCCTCCGCGCCGACTCCCCCGTCACCGCCGAGCGGCCGGAGCTGATCGCCGGCAAGAAGGTCTTGGCCGTCGAGGACGGACCCACGCTCACCCACGGCGGGATGCGCTACGGCGCGGCCTGCGTGGCCGCGAAGCAATGCGGCGCCGCGGAACTCGTCGACGCCAGCCCTTACGCCGTCGGCTCGATCAAGGACACGTATGCCAAGTATCCGAACGCGGTGGGCATCCTTCCCGCCATGGGCTACGGCGACGCTCAGATCGCCGAGCTCGAAGAGACGATCCGCCGGACGCCGTGCGACGTCG
>Ga0315287_10002899_pt1 | contig 16417 bp, 14 predicted proteins | sample YL17G11_0_MG_FD_205037 | JGI IMG/M metagenome (GOLD analysis project Ga0315287, IMG submission 205037) | Sediment microbial communities from Yellowstone Lake, YNP, Wyoming, USA - YL17G11_0 | ecosystem: Environmental > Aquatic > Freshwater > Lake > Sediment | place: USA: Wyoming | collected... | reverse complement strand
CGTTCCGAGGAGTTTCTGCCGCAGCTTGGCAAGATTCTCGCCAAGCGCCACGGCTTCACCTGCACCGTGCTGTTCGCCGTCAATCCGGCCGACGGCTCGATCGACCCCGACAACCAGAACAACATTCCCGGACTGAGCGCGCTCGATAAAGCCGACCTGATGATCATCTCCACGCGCTTCCGCAACCTGCCGGACGAGCAAATGCGATGCATCGACCGGTACGTCAAGGCCGGCAAGCCGATCATCGGCATCCGCACGGCCACCCATGCCTTCAGCATTCCGCCGGGCAAGACGTACTCGAAGTACAGTTTCAACAGCAAGGAGTGGGACGGCGGCTTCGGCCGGCAGATTCTCGGCGAGACGTGGATCAGCCATCACGGACACCACGCCGTCGAGAGCACGCGGGGCGTTATTGCCAAGGGCATGCAACAGAATCCGATCGTTCGCGGCTGCGACGATATCTGGGGACCCACCGACGTTTATACCGTCCGCTTGCCCTTGCCCGGCGACTGCAAGCCGCTGGTCCTGGGCCAGGTTCTCGAAGGAATGAAGCCGGCCGACAAGCCGGTGGCCGGCCCGAAGAACGACCCGCTGCTGCCCGTCGCCTGGACCAAAACGTACCAGGGCGCCGGCGGTCAGACCGGCCGCGTTTTCACCACCACGATGGGCTGCGCCGTTGACTTCCAGAGCGAGGGGCTGCGCCGCCTGGTGGTCAACGCCGCCTACTGGTGCCTGGGCCTGGAGGACAAGATTTCCGCCAAGGCGAACGTCGAACTGGTCGGCGAGTATCGCGCCCTGCCCTTCGGCGGCGGAAAGTTCCGCAAGGGCGTCATGCCGGCGGAACATGCGATGAAGTGAAGGCCGGCGAAATGGGGCTTATCCCCATTTCCACCTGCGATGGAAGAGCCTTCTCACTCGTCCTGCGGCTTGGGCCGCACTTCAATGTAGCGGCGCAGCTCGGCCAGCAGATCGTACACGTGCAACGGCTTGTGCAAGCAGTTCTCCGCGCCCAGGTGTCGCACTCGGCCTTCGATGCCGGGGTCGGTCCTGCCGGTCAGCACGACGATGGGTATCGCCGCCGTCTTCGCGTTGTGCCGGAGGGTCTCGATCACCGTGGCGCCGTCTCCCTGCGGCATGCGGAGGTCGGTAATGATGACGTCCGGCTGATGGATCGCTGCCAGCCAAATCCCCTGCGCCCCGAAATAGGCCGACAATAATTTTACGTCGTAGCGGTCCAGATAGTCCCGGACGACCTCCACCACCTGCGGGTCATCGTCGATGCAGAGCACGACGGGCGTTTGGGTGCGGGCTGCGGGGTGGTCGAGAACGGCGGTAGCAGCTTCAGTCGGCTTTCTCATGGCTGGTCCTCTCAATGCGGCGTTGCCTATTCAATTCTACGTCACGTTTCCTCCCGAAATGGTGAATTGCCACCTCAGAATGTCAAGGCCGATACGTGTTCCGCGGCGAGACGCCCGGCAAGTTCGCCCAACGCGCCTGCGCAGAGGGAGTCGGGGTGAGAGAGCACCAGCGGAGAGCCCGACCGCAGCGCCTGCGCACATAAATCCGGCGCGGGCGGAATCACCCCGACAATCGGACACGCCAAGTGGCTCCGTGCGTAGCCTACCGTCATCGTTGAGGTGTCCAAGATGCGTTGGACCAGGATGACCCCCATTGACAGGGCCCCCCACTCCCCAGGAGTCCAGGGCTTTGAGCATGGCCGGGGCGGCCGCCAGGCAGCTCGATTCCAGTTCGACCACCATTGCGATGAACTGGCAGCATCGCAGCGCCGCTTTGGCGACCTTGGCGGGATTTGAGGGAATATCCACCACGACATAATCGACCATGCCGGCAAGCCCCTTGACGATCTCCTCGGCCTGTTGGCCGGTGATTTCCCGCTGTTCGTCCATGTCGGGCGGAGCCAGCAGCAGGCGCAGGCCGGTCGGATGGTTCGTCAGAAACCTGCTGAGCGTCTGCGGGTTGATCTCTCCCGTGCGTTCGTACCCGACGAGCAGGGGCTCGATGTTCAGCGAGGAAGAGGCGCCGAGTTGGGCGGCGACGGTGCCGGCGTAGGGCCTTATCTCGGCCACCGCCACCGTCTTCTTTGTCTTTAGCAGGGCCAACGCGACATTCACCGCGACGGTCGTTGTGCCAACCCCGCCCTTGACGCCGATGAAACCCAGAACCTTTCCCTGCCTGGCCGCGGGCGGTTTCTCGCCGGCGGCAACCGCGCGAGAGCGCAACGCCGCGCGCACCCGGGCACGCACCACCATGCTGGAGAACGGTTTGCAGATATGATCCACGGCGCCGTCGTTCAGACACACAAAGACCTGCGTATCCGAGTTCAAGGCCGTGACCATGATCACCGGGATGGCGCGGGTCTTCTCCTGTTCCTTGAGCTTATGCAGGACGAGACCGCCGTCGATGCCGGGCATCATGATATCGAGCAGGATCAGGTCCGGCTGCTCCTTGTTGGCGAGTTCCAGCGCCTGTTGCCCGTCGGCGGCTTCCAACAGGGTGTAGGGCTCGCCGCCCAGCACGTCGCGTAGCACGTCCCGGCTGTTCGCGTCGTCATCGACGATCATTACTTTAGGTTGAGGCATATTCGCGGCTTTCGGTTTTCTCCAGCGCTTGCAGGAAATCTCTCAGGCGGTCGCCCAGCCTTCGCATCGACAAAGGTTTGGCGAAGTATTCCTCGCAGCCCGCCGCCCGGGCCTTCTCTTCGTCGCCCGGCATGGCGTAGGCCGTAATGGCCCACACCGGGATGTCCCTGGTCAGCGGGTTGCGTTTCAGGATCTCGGTGGTTTCCAGGCCGTCGATCCCCGGCAACCGGAGGTCCATGAGGATCAGCACCGGCTGGATCGAGACGGCCAGGCGCGGGGCTTCCTCGCCGCTGGCGACGTAGGCCAGCCGCGCGGGAATGTCGTCATACGAGAAGACGTCTTCCAGCAGGGACGCGTTGTTGGCATTGTCTTCAACCAGCAAGATCGTGTTCATCGGTCTGCCTCGCAGTTTGGAGTTCAAGAGATTCCGAAGCTCCTCGTGCCGGCAACATCCGCAGTTGCTCGGCTAGCTGCTTTCTCAGAACCGGCTTGACAAAGTAGCCGTCGCAGCCGGCGGCCAGTGCCTCGTCGATATCGGCGCGGGCGTTGCGGGCGGTGATCGCCCAGACCCGGAGGTCCTTCGTCGCCGGATCGCCCTTGATGATCTTGATGGCCTCGATGCCGCTCGCGCCCGGCAGCGTCAGGTCCATCAGCACCACCAACGGATCGAGCGCGGACAGAATCCGCAGCGCCTTCTCCGCACAGTCCACGCAGACCAGATCGCCGGGTACGTTGTCGTAACGGAAGATGTCTTCGATCACGGCCTGGTTCCAGGGGTCGTCTTCAACCAACAGAACATGATTCATGTATGCGCTCCTTCCGGGGCGGGCGCCTGCCGCACAACCTGACGGCGATCGACTCGCTTCCGCCGATCGAGAACCAACGGGATGGTCAACGTGAAAGTGCTGCCTTGCCCTTCGACGCTCTCGGCCGTCAGCGCGCCGCCGACCAGGTCGGCGAAGGCCTTTGCGATCGCCAACCCCAGGCCGGTCCCTTTCAGCGAGCGATGCGTTTCCTGCGTCACCTGGTAGAACTGTTCGAACAGATGGCCCAGATGCTCCGCGGCGATTCCCACGCCGGTGTCCTCCACGCTGAGGAGGAGCGAGCCGTTGTTGCGGCGGACCCGAAGCGTCACCGATCCTTGTTCCGTGAACTTGATCCCGTTGCCAAGCAGATTGATGAGAATCTGCCGGAGCTTGTCGCGGTCGGAGGTGATCGGCGGAAGCTGCTCTTCCAGGTCGAGGGTGAAGCGGACCGCGGGCTTGTCCTTGGCGAGCGCTTCGGCCATATCGCCGACCTCCCGCACGATCGGTTCGACGTCGAAGGTCGATAATTGCAGATCGGTCTTTCCCGACTCGACCTTGGCGATGTCCAGGACGTCGTTGATAAGTTGCAACAGGTGGTCGCCGCTGGCCTTGATTTTTCCGAGGCGGTCCTTCTGATGTTCGTTCAGGGGGTGGCGATCGGCTCGCTCCAAAAGCCCCTCGGAGAAGCCGATCACCGCGTTCAACGGAGTGCGAAGCTCGTGGCTCATATTGGCCAGGAACTCGCTCTTGGCCACGCTAGCCGCCTCGGCCCGCAATGCCATCTCGTTGGCACGCACTGTGGTGTCTTCCAGGTGACGGTTCATCTCAAGCAGTTTTGCCTCCGCCTGTTTGCGCTCGGTGATGTCGCGGATGTTGCACTGGATCACTTTCTGGTGGTTCACCTGATAGACGTTGCTGACGAACTCCACGTCGATTCGCCGTCCATCGGCGGTTTCCAACGGCATATCTCCGTAACGGATGTATTCCTTTTCTCGCAATTCCACGAAGTTGGCTTCGTTGGCGGCGATATCCTTGAAGAACCCGAGTTCCCATATCTTCTTTCCGAGGAATATCTCATGCGAGAACCCCAACAACTGTATCAAGAACGGATTTACATCCACGATCATCCCCGTCTCGGCATCGAGGATTAGAATGCCGTCCTGGGCCGTCTCGAAGAGCCGGCGATAGCGAACCTCCGAATCGCGCAGCGACTGCTCCGCCTCCCGGCGCTTCCGACGCTCCTCCGCTTCGGTCAAGGCACGCAATATGGCAGGGACCAGCCGGTTGAGGCGTTCCTTGAGCACGTAGTCGGTCGTGCCGCGGAGCATGCAGTCCACCGCCTGCTCCTCGCCCAACGTGCCGGAGATCAAAATAAATGGGACATCGGGCTGTTTCGCACGAGCCAATTCCAGCGCTGCCATGCCGTCGTAGTTGGGCAGCTTGTAGTCCGAGAGGATCAGGTCAAAACGCGTCTGGGTCAGCGCGGCCTCGTATTCCGCGCGATCGCTCGCGATGCGCAGTTCGCAGGCCGTGGTGCTCTGCTGCAGTTTGTCCCGCACCAGTTCCACGTCGCGCGGGTCGTCCTCGAGATAAAGAATCAACACCGGACTATTCATCGCAGCCCCCTCGCTAAAATTATGCGGTCGCGTGCTGTAGCCGCGCCACGCTGCCCGGCGGCGGCTCGTTGAACACGGCCCAAAAAGCGCCCACCTGCTTCACCGCCTCGACGAATCCCAGGAACTGGACCGGCTTGACGATGTAGGCGTTGACGCCCAGTTGGTAGCTGTTGACCAAGTCCTGCTCTTCGCGCGAGGAGGTCATGATGACCACCGGGATCGTTTTGAGCTGTGGGTCGCTCTTTATCTGCCGCAACACTTCCATCCCGTCCACCTTGGGCATCTTCAGGTCCAGCAGCACGACGGCGGGCTGGCCGTTGGCTCGGTCGGCGAACTGGCCGCGCCGATACAGGTAGTCGAGCGCCTCGGCGCCGTCGCGCAGCGAGACGACCTCGTTGGCCAGGTTGTTTTGGGCCAAGGCGTCGAGCGCCAGTTCGATGTCGCGGGGACTGTCGTCCACCAGCAGGATGCGTTTCAGTGGGATGGCCATGCGTTGTCTTTCCTTTCAGTTGCCTGGGTATGTTGTTGATGACGGCTTCAAGGTGAAGTAAAAAGTCGCGCCGCGGTCCAAAGCTCCCTCGGCCCATGTGCGCCCGCCCTGCCGAGAGATAGTGCGCCGCACATTGGCCAGGCCGATGCCGGTGCCTTCAAATTCGTCGGCCCGGTGCAGCCGTTGGAAGACGCCGAAGAGCTTGTGGGCATACTGCGGATCGAACCCGACGCCGTTGTCCCGAACGAAGACGATCACCCGCTCGCTTTCCATGCCGTCGCAGCCGATCTCGATCTCGGCCGGGTTGCGCGGGCCGGTGAACTTCACCGCGTTGCCCAGCAGGTTGGTCAAGACCAGCTTGAGCATCGCGGGGTCGGCCTGCACGGCCGGCAAGGGCCGGATTTGCCAGACAATGTTCCGCGCGCGCGTGGCCGGCTCCAAATCGCGCAGCGTGTCCTGCACCAGCGAGTCCAGATTGACCGTCGTCTCGATCATTTCCGCCCGGCCCATGCGGGAAAACGCCAGCAGGTCGTCAATCAGCACGCCCATCTCCCGGCTGACGTCCTCAATGGTCTTCATGTAGCGCCGGCCCTTCTCTGAAAGCTGGCCTTCGGCCTCGCGCCCGAGCATGTCCACGTAGCCTTGCACATGCCGCAACGGCGCCCGCAGGTCATGCGAGACGGAGTAGGAGAACGATTCGAGTTCCTTGTTGGCGGCCTCCAGTTGCGCGGTGCGTTCGACGACGCGCCGCTCCAGTTCCGCGTTGAGCTTGTGGACTTCCTCCTCCGCCCGTTTGCGCTCGGTGATGTCGCGCTCGGTGGAGGCAATGCCAATCGGTTTTCCGGCATCGTCCATCAGTTTCGTTACCGTGAGCCACACATCGAGAATGCGCCCGTCTTTTGTGACCCGTTGGGTCTCAAACGAAGATATCTTTTCACCCGCCAACAGCCGGCGAGTAAAGTCCTTTTGCTCCTTAACCTTGCCGGGTGCCGTGAGGCGCTCAATGTTCGCCAAAAGCGCCTCTTCCTCACTATAGCCATACATCAGTTCAGCGCCGCGGTTCCAGGCGGTGATCCGTCCCTCGAAGTCCTGTATCGTGATTGCGTCGTTCGAGTCTCTCACCACCGTCGCCATGCGTCTGAGGTTCTTTTCCTCCCGCTTCCGCTCGGTGATGTCGCGCTCGGTGGAGGCAATACCAATTACTTTTCCCGCATCGTCCACCAGTTTCGTTACGGTCAGCCACACGTCGAGTAGCCGCCCGTCCTTGGTCAGCCGCTGGGTCTCAAACGATGTGACCTTTTCACCCGCCAACAGCCGGCGGCTAAAGTCTTTTTGCTCTGCCGCTTTGTTGGGGGGGGCGAGTTGCCATATTTCCATCTTAAGCGCTTCTTGCTCGCCATAACCAAACATCAACTCGGCGCCGTGGTTCCAGGCGGTAATCTTTCCCGCAACATCGTAGATCGTGATCGCGTCGTTCGAGTCACGCACCACGGTCACCATGCGGCTGGCCTCCTCCGCCTCCCGCTTGCGCACGGTGATGTCGCGCTTGGTGGAGGCAATATCATTCACTGCTCCGGCATCATCCAGCAGTTTCGCCAGCGTCTCCAGGGTTGTGTCCTCGTCTGCCATGGCCTTCTTCTCCGCCCGTTTGCGCAAATCGTTCGCCCGGTCTGATTGGGTATTTGTTTCAGTCATGGTCTTGCTCCTTCTTTCGGCCGCACACGATTTGGCACTACCAGAACCCTAGCCTACGGCATTATGGCCATTCTCGCGTCTTCGGGTCGCACGGCCCCACAATCCCGTCAATCGCACGAAATCGCCCGGCGAAAATTTCGCACGATCATGGGCAAGTTGCCCACTGCCCCTAGCGGTCCGCCAAGATCTGGTTGACAGGCGGAGCAGACATTCGCCTGACCGTTTGGGCTCCCGTCGGGGCGCCAGTGCAACCGCCTAAGGGTCTGTAAAGCAATAAGTTGGCAGTTTACACGTAGGACGGATTTCCTAATCCGTCCAGTTTTTGGGGACGGATTAGGAAATCCGTCCTACAAGATTGCACAAGTTATTCTTTTACGGCCCCTAAGGACATGTCGTTGGGGTGTCAGTTGTACATGTCGTTGGGGTGGCAGTTGTACTGCCACCCCTGTCTTTGCGGCGATCCCGAGGGGTGGCAGTGCAACTGCCACCCGAACGCGCACCCCAACGCGCAACGCGGTGGAGTCGCCTTTTACAGCCTTCACGCATGGCCATTTAGCGCGCGACCCTGCGAATCCGCTGGAGCAGCTTTACGGGGCCGCGGAAGATCGCGCGCTCCAGTGCGGGCGACGCGGCGTCGAGCTTTCGGGAAAGGCCAAGGGCCAGCAGCACCGCCGCGCGGAACAGCGGGTTGCGCTCGCGAAGATTGCTCGCGTACATGAACTGGAACACTTCGTGTATCTTCGCCTTCAGTTCGGGCGCGTAGCGGAAGAAGTCGGCGTCGAGCACCACACCCATCCGGTACATGAGCGACTGGTAGAACGGGTGCGTGCCGATCTGCGGGGCGTCGTATGTGCGGTCGTCGCTCACCCACCATCGGTCGAAACCGTACTGGTCCTTGTAGCGATCGTAGATCTCGGTGCCCGGGAAGGGAATGAGGATCGAGGCGATGGCCGGCCGGAAAACGACGTACCGCGAAAGGTCCTGCATCAGCCGCAGCGTCCGGTCGATCGCCTGGGGGTTTTCCCAGGGAAAGCCGAGGATGAAGAAGACGACCGGCCGGATGCCGTATTGGTGCGTCAGCGGGATGACGCGCCGCACCATCTCGGCCGTGTGCGGCTTGTGGATATTTTTGAGCGTCTCGGGATTGCCGCTTTCGACGCCGAAGTCGATCTGCACGCAGCCCGCCCGGGACGCCAGATCGAGCAGTTCCTCGTCCACCGCGTCGATCCGCGTCATCATGTTCCAGGTGAAGCCGAGGCGCTCGTCGATCATCCGCGCGCAGATGCGGCGGGCTCGCTCGCGGTCCATCGTCATGGCGTCGTCGACGAAATAGAAGTGCCGCGTTCCGTACTGCCGATGGATGGCGGTCATCTCATCGACCACATTGTCGGCCGAGCGAAATCGGAACTTCTTGCCGAACAGCCCGCCCGCGCAATAGGCGCACCGCGCGGGGCAGCCGCGCGACGTGAAAATGTGCGCGTGGAGGTCTCCGCTGGCGGCCGGGCCAAAGTCGGCCGGATCGACCAGGTGACGGGCAGGCGGCGGCAGCGCGTCGAGATCGGCGATCGGCGGCCGGGGCTCGTTGCGATGAATCGAACCATCGGGTCCGCGATAGACCAGGCCCAGCACCGAGTCCATCGGCGCCGTGCCGAGTGCGGCCGCAACCGCCTCGACGACAGTCGGCTCGCCCTCGCCCACCACCACGGCGTCGAACCCGAAATCGAGCGGCTCCTCCGGCAGCAGCGTGGCGTGCGGTCCGCCGGCGATCAGCTTGGCCCCGCAGCTCCGCAGACCGGCGGCAAGGCGATAGGCCTCCTTCACCAATGGCGTCACCAGCGTGACGCCGATCACGTCCGGCCGAAACAATGCGGCGATGGCGACGACCTCGGGCGTGGTCAGCCTTCGCTTGGCCGCGTTGGCGTCGAGCAGGCGTACCTCATGCCCGGCCCGCTCGAGGACCGCCGCCAACATCAACATGCCCATCGGGCAACTGAAATGGCTCTGGGTCCGAGAAGGCGGGTAGATTAGCAGTATTTTAACAGGCTTATCCGACACAAATGCACCTTGCGCTTGCTTCTCGATGCTAAGCAATGCGGTGCCCCTCGCCACAACTATAGCACGGGATGGGAGGCGGTTTTTGGTTAAGAGTCCATCCGCCTTTCGCAGCGTTATGCAGTAAGGGGTTACGTCAACACCACAAGTGCCAATGTGGGGCAGGTTGGTAACCTGCCAGAACTTCGGCAGGTTACCAACCTGCCCCACATGCCATGAAAGGCGGACGGACTCTTAACAGACATCACGGTTTTCCGAGCACGGGCAACCAACCTGGCTTCCACGGCCTGCGCGACCTGCGATTGTCGCTGCCGCCGCGATCCGCTCATTGGCAGACGCCTTGTTGACTTCTTTGGTAAGTGAGTGTATACTCACATGCGTTGGAAGGAGCGCAGCCATCCCATGAAAGCCACCCGGAACGCGAGATCAACCACGAGACTGCCGGGCGAACAGCGGCGCGAGGTCATCATCCGAGCCGCCCGCCGGGTCTTCGTCGAGAAGGGCTTCGACGGAACCACCACCCGCGAGTTGGCGGAGGCGGCCGGCGTATCGGAGGCCCTCTTGTTCAAGCACTTCCCCAGCAAGGAGGCGCTCTACGGCGCCATACAAATCTCGTGTTTTAAGGAGGAAGGCGCCAGGATGATCGAGCGGCTGGAGGCCCTGGAGCCGTCCGCGGCCACCCTGGTGTTCCTGGTCCACCACATGGTTTCGCACATGCTCGCGGAGCGGGTGCCCGACGAGAATGAGCGTTCGTTCGTCCGCCTGGTGCTTCGCAGTCTGATGGATGACGGGGAATTTGCCAGGGTCGGCCTTCAGACGGGCCCGTCCCATTGGGTTCGGAAAGTCGAGCAGTGCCTCAAGGCGGCAATTGCCGCCGGCGAGGCGGTCGATGGGCCGGTCGATCCCAGCTCGGGGGCCTGGTTCGTCAATCAGATGGTTGCCATGGTCATGATTCATCTGCTGCCGACGCCGCCCGCCATCGACTTCGGGGCGTCGCGCGAGAAAGTCGTGGAGCAGGCCGTGTGGTTCAGCCTGCGAGGCTTGGGACTCAAGGAAGAAGCGATCGAGCGTTACTTTGGCGGTTAGGGTCTGTAAAGCAATAAGTTGGAGGTTTACACGTAGGACGGATTTCCTAATCCGTCCAGTTTTTGGGGACGGATTAGGAAATCCGTCCTACAAGATTGCACAAGTTATTCTTTTACGGCCCCTTACTGAGGTCTTGGAGAGCGTGAGATGCGGTTGATTCAGTTGCGCGATATCCGCAAGACCTACGCGCTGGGCGAAGTCGAGGTTCACGCCTTGCAGGGCGTCTCTCTCGACATCGACCTGGGAGAATACGTTGCCCTGATGGGCCCCTCCGGCTCCGGGAAGACGACGCTGATGAACACGCTTGGTTGTCTGGATCACCCCACCAGCGGCAGCTACTTATTGGAGGGCGAAGAGGTCGTGGACATGTCGGGCGACGAGCGCGCCGGTCTGCGGAATCGGAAGATCGGTTTCGTGTTCCAGAACTTCAATCTGCTCTCGCGGACCAGCGCCCTGGAGAACGTGGAATTGCCGTTGCTCTATTCCAGGCGAATCAGCGGGAGCCAGCGGCGGCAGCGCGCCCGCGGACTGCTGAAGAAGGTGGGCCTGGAATCGCGCATGCAACACCATCCGTCGCAACTCTCCGGGGGCCAGCAGCAGCGCGTGGCCATCGCCCGCGCGCTGACCAACGCACCGCCCATTCTGCTGGCCGACGAGCCCACGGGCAACATCGACTCGCACACCAGCCGGGAGGTCATGGACCTGTTTCGGCAACTCAACCAAGAAGACGGCATCACCATCATCCTGGTAACCCACGATCAAGAGGTGGCGCGGCATGCGCGGCGGACCATCGTCCTGCGCGACGGGCAGGTCAAGTGCGATACGACAGACTTCTCACTCGCGACGGCGGCGTTGCACAGTTCGGAAGGATTGGACCCATGAAGCGTTTCGTTTTCTGGATGATTGTCCTTGGGATGCTCGTGGGGGCGGGAACCGCCGGCCACAGCTATTTCTATGCGTCTGCAAACACCCCCGGCAAGTACCGAACCAAGGCCGTGCGGCGCGGAGACATCCGAGTCGTGGTCAATTCCACGGGCACGGTCAAGCCGGTGCGGAGCGTGGAGGTCGGCGCGAATGTCTCGGGACCCATTCTGACGGTTCATGTGGACTACAATGCCAAGGTCAAGGCCGGTCAGCTCCTGGCGCAGATCGATCCGCGGATCTACAAGGCCGCCCTGGCGCACGAGGAGGCGGCGCTGGTGCGCAGCCGGGCCGACCTGGCCCGCATTAAGGCGCTATTGGCGCAAGCGGTTCGCCTTGAAAAGCGCGGCCTGCTGTTGAAGCCGAAAAACGCCATCTCCGAAACCGACCTCGATCAATGCACTACGGACCGGAAATCGTTGGAGGCGCAGGTCGATCTGGCGTCGGCGGCCATCCAGGAGTGCGAGGCGAATCTGGCCACCGCCAAGACCAACCTGGATTTCACCGACATCAAGTCGCCCGTGGACGGAATCGTGATCGACCGGAAAGTCGATCCGGGCCAGACCTTGGCCTCCCAGTTTCAGACGCCCGTAATGTTCATCGTTGCGCCGGACTTGGAGTCGAAGGTTTACGTCTACGCCTCCGTCGATGAAGCGGACATCGGGCTGATCCGCGATGCACAAAAACGGGGCGAGCCGGTGAGTTTCACGGTGGATGCCTATCCACGCGACGCGTTCCGGGGGAAAATCGCCCAAGTCCGCCTCAATCCGACCACCGTCCAGAACGTCGTCACCTACACCGTGGTGGTCGAATCGTCCAACGAGGAACTCAAATTGCTGCCCGGGATGACGGCCAACCTGTCGTTCCAAATCGAGAACCGCCTGGGCGTGCTGACCGTTCCCAACGCCGCGCTGCGATTGCACCCGACGGACGAACAGGTCCGCGCGTGCGACCGGGCGATTGTGGAAGGCGCGGCGGGCGACGATTCCACCGACGCTGATGCAAAGACCGGCGATTCCGCCGCGCCGGGCCGCAACCGCAATCAACGATACGTCTGGATCGCCGAGGACGATCTGCTGGCCGCCGTCGCGGTCGTAACCGGCCTGAGCGACAAGAGTTCCACGGAACTCCTCTCGGGCGACCTGACCGAAGGGCAGGAAGTGATCGTCGGCACGAAAACGTCCGCGGCAAAGACATCCTCGCCGCCGCCACCCCCATAACGCCGCCATGAACCTTTCACTGATTTTGCGCGTAGCTCTGCGGGCGCTGTCGAAGAACAAGATGCGCGCCGGCCTGACGGTGCTGGGGATCGTCATCGGCGTGGCCGCGGTCATCCTGCTGGTGTCGATCAGCCAATCCGCCGGACTGATGGTGCAGGAGCAGTTTCAGAGCATGGGAACGAACGTGTTGATCGTCCACCCCGGCAGCCAGAGAGGCGGCGGCGTACACATGGGCGCGGGAAGCATCACCACCCTCAGCGCCGCCGATGCCGATGCCCTGGCGGTGGAATGTCCGGCCGTGATGGCGGCCTCCCCCATGGTGAACGCGCGGGCGCAAGTCGTCTCCGGCAACCAGAATTGGTATCCGGACGAAATCGTCGGCGCCAACTCCTCGTTCCTCACCGTGCGCAATTGGCAGATCGACAAGGGCGATTTTTTCACCGAAAGCGACGTCCACGCGGCGGCAAAAGTGTGCGTCGTCGGCGCCACCGTGGCCGACAACCTGTTCCAGACCCGGGATTGCGTCGGCGCGATGATTCGGATCAAGAAGATCCCGTTCTTGGTGGTCGGCGTCCTCGATGCGAAAGGGGCAAACCTTTTCGGCCAGGACCAGGACAACATCGTCGTGGCGCCCTTCACCACGATTAAGAAGCGCGTCAGCGGCTCGACCTTCAACAACGTCGACGTCGTCTTTGTTTCCGCCCGCTCGGTCGGTCAAATGGACGAAGCCCAGGCGGAGGTCACGTCGTTGTTGCGTCAGCGCCATCGCGTTCGGCAAGGCGCTGAGGCCGACTTCGCCGTCCACAACACCTCGGAAGTCGCCAACGTGCTGAAGATCATCACCACGGTTATGACCCTGTTGCTGGGCTCGGTCGCCAGCGTGTCTCTGGTGGTCGGCGGCGTCGGCATCATGAATATTATGCTCGTCTCCGTCACCGAGCGGACCCGCGAGATCGGGATTCGCCTGGCCGTCGGGGCCCGTAGCCGCGATATTCTCCGGCAATTTCTGGTCGAAGCGGTGGTGCTTTCCACCTTGGGCGGAGCAATCGGCGTGGTCCTGGGGATTGCGGCGTCGGTCGCCGCGACGTCGATTGTGAACGTGTTTCTTAGCGGCGCGCGATGGCCCCTGACGATCTCCATCGAGGCCATCGTGGTGGCCCTGGTCTTCGCCGGATCGGTGGGCATGTTCTTCGGTTACTATCCCGCGCGCAAAGCCAGCCGGCTCGATCCGATCGAATCGCTGCGCTACGAGTGACGCGGGACCGTCAGTAGCTCAACCCGCCCCGCAACATCACCGTGTCGGCGGGATAGAAGTCGGGCGTGTCGCTGGTGTAGCGGATGCGGCGGCCGAAGACGTAACCCGCCTCGACGCGCGAACTCAGTCCGCCGATCACCTTTCGCTCCAGGCCGAGGATGAGCCGGTAGTCGCTCAGGGCCGCCTGGTCGTCGCTGCCGTCGGCGCGGCGAATGGCCCAGGCGTCGTTGGCGAACTCGCCGGCCACGTAGAACCAGTCTTGCACGCCGTCGCCGTACTGGCCGCTCCAGCAATAGATGCGCCGCGAGATCTTTGGATGCGGAAAGACGAGGTCGAACTTCAGGTCCTCGCGCGGCGTCCAGATCAGGCCGCCGACGGGGATGATGTTGTTGCTGCCGCTGGGCATGTCCTGGTAGGCGGCCCCGAAGGCGAACTTCGCCGTTTCCGACCAGGTCCACGCCCCCGCGGCGTGTCCCGTCAGCCGGAACGCCTTGCTGCTGCTCTGCTGAAAGTCGCTGAAGATGCCGGGCGTTATGGCCAGATCGAGCCCGAGCCTCGGAGTGACCTGCGACAGCCAGCGGAATTGCAGGTAGCCGTCGCACAACTGCGGCGGCAGGTCGGCGTTCTGCGGACCCTGCAAGTATTGCACGCCGAAACCGGGCGTAATCACCAGCGGCGAATCGGGCGTCGGGCAGGGCAAAGCGAAGACGCCTTGAAGCTCGATGTCGTTGACGCCCAGACCGTCGGCGCCGCCGGGCGCGAGCCACGTGTAGTCGAACAACACCTTCTGAAAGAAACCGTTGCGAACGCCGGGCGGAAGCTGGGGCTCCGACGGCGCGGGCGCTTCCGGCGCCGCGCCGGTTTCGCCCGGCGCCTGCAAAATCTCAGCGGGGGAGTCCGGGTGGGAAACCAATTGGCCGGGCGGCCCCTGCTCGGGCGGCGTCACCGCCGGCAGCCGCATGACTTGCGCGGAAAGACACCCGGCCGCAAGCCAGACGGCGGAGAACACCGCGAGACGCGGAGGGAAACGATGAATGATGAATGATGAATGATGAATGACAGACCAAAACATTTGTCGACATTCATCATTCATCATTCATCACTCATCATTATCTAGTACGACAGCCCGCCGCGGAGATAGACGGTGTTGTTCGGATAGTACGCGGCCGGCGAGTCGTCGCGGTAGATCAGCTCTCGGCTGCACGAGAGACCGACCTCGAACAACCCGTTGAACTGGCGCATCGTCTTGAACTCCAAACCGACGCCGACTCGGATGTCGTTGTAATCGAATTGGGTGTACTGGCCGTCGGTGGGGATGCCGAGGCCGCTGTTGCGGGTGATGGTCCACGTGCCGCCGCCGTAATCGCCGTCGGCGTAGAGCCACCACTCGGTGGTGCCGACGGTGGTCAGCCGCTTGCCGATCTTGGGGTTCGGGAAAAGGATGTTGAAGTAGATGTCGGGGTTGGGCGTCCAGACGATGCCGCCGGCGGGCAGGAGCTTGATCTTCACGCGGTCGAGATACCAGATACCGGCCTTGATTTGCAGGCTGGGCGACAAGGTGAGGACCCCCATTCCCTTGCCCATGTAGCGGATGCTTTCCATGGTCACTTTGGTGAAGTCGCTGTAGATGCCCGTGCGGAAGTTGAGTTCGGCGCCAAGCCACGGCACAATCTGCGGATTCCAGCAGAAGTCGAGATAGCCATCGTAGGTCGCCGAGGGCAGGTCGGCCGGCGGAGTCGTGCTGGGCGCGACGGGCAATACCGACACCGGTCCCTCCCAAAGATGAAACGCGACGCCCGGCTTCACCAACAACGGCGTCTGCGAGTTGTAGAACAGCGGAAACGCGAATGTCACACTGAGGTCGGCGTCGTTGATGCCCAGTTCCTGGATGCCGTTGCCCACGAACCAGTGGTAGTCCAGGTCCACGTGCTGCACGAATTTTTGCACCGTCGCCATGCTCATCGTCGGACCGGATTGAAGATAGGGATCTTGCGGCAGCAGCGCACTGGGCGCGCAGCCGGGTGTGGCGTAGGGATCCCAACCGGCCGGCGGCGGCTGAATCGAACCGCTCAGCGCGGCTCCCGACGGCGCACCGTAGGCGGGCGGCGGACCATACGCCGGCGGCGCGTAGGGAGTTGCGGGCGCGCCGAACGCCGCGCCCGGCGATCCGTAGGTCGGCGGCGCGGTCAGCGACGGCGCAGCAAGCGACGGCGTCGCTGCGGCCGAGGGCGGCGCGCCGTACGTCGACGGCGCGGGAGCGTAGGCCGATGGGCCCGGGGTGTATGTCGGGGGCGCGGGCACGGTCGTTGACGGCGGCGATATCTGCGCCACCGGCGTGGCAAATTGCACCCGTTGGGCCAGTACCGGCAGCGGTCCCAATATCCACAGAGCAACCGTCAAGCTGCGGAGAATGTTCGCGGTTTTCACCACCATCCCCTTTACGAAACAGGGGTACCGACGTGACGAGTAATGAAGAGAGAATTTGAGGGTGCTTTCAATACCAGAGCCGTCTGCCGGGGTCAAGAGCGGTTCTTTTGACAGGTGTGAGCGGGGTGCATACCAGCTTTTGCGCGAGTTGGCAGGGGGACAAAAAGGTCAATGGAGAATTTGGGGATTCTTTGGTAAACTGGGCGTGGTGGCGTGTTGTAGAGAACGGATTTTCATGGAGGGAGAAAT
>Ga0315287_10002897_pt1 | contig 16418 bp, 16 predicted proteins | sample YL17G11_0_MG_FD_205037 | JGI IMG/M metagenome (GOLD analysis project Ga0315287, IMG submission 205037) | Sediment microbial communities from Yellowstone Lake, YNP, Wyoming, USA - YL17G11_0 | ecosystem: Environmental > Aquatic > Freshwater > Lake > Sediment | place: USA: Wyoming | collected... | reverse complement strand
AACACGTCGAGGCCCACCGTGGGCTCGTCGAAGATCAGCACGGGCGGGTCGTGGACTATCGTCCGGGCGACCGAAACCTTCTGCTTCATGCCAGTCGACATCTTCGCGCCCAGCACGTCGCGCGTGTCGTTCATCTTCAGCCGGTCGAAGAGCGACTCCATCCGCGCGGTCAATTCGTCCCGGGGAATGCCGTGCAGCCGGCCGAAGTAGTCGACCATCTCCCAGCCCGTCATGCGGTCGTAGACGGCCGTGTTGGCCGACATGAAGCCGATCTGGCGGCGGACCTGGGCGGGTTGGGTCAGCACGTCGTAGCCGTTGACGGTAGCCGTGCCCCCGGTAGGCCGCAACACGGTGCTGAGAATTCGCAGGGCGGTAGTTTTGCCCGCCCCGTTCGGACCCAACAGGCCGTAAACCTGTCCCGGCAAGGCGCGGAAGCTGATGCCGCCGAGAGCCACGAACTGGCCGCGTCGCAGATCGGCGTAGTGCTTGGTCAGTTCGTGGACGTGGATCATCGACGGCACCAAAATCTCGCTGCCACGCCCTGCGTGGGAACGTATGGAAAACCCTCCCTCTATCATACTGTCAGCCCAGCAATTCGTAAAACACATTCCTCCGCCGAGGGGCATAGCCCGCTTCGGAGATCAGCCGGCGGATTTCCCCCTCCGTGGTGCGGAAACTGGTTCCGGCCGCCGCCACCACGTTCTCCTCGATCAGCAGGCTGCCGAAGTCATTGGCCCCGAACCGCAGGGCCAACTGGCCCACGGCCAGCCCTTGCGTGACCCAACTGGCCTGGAGGTTGGCGAAGTTGTCGAGGTACAGCCGGGCGACGGCCAGCATCTTGAGATATTCGAACGCTCCGGCCTTGGGCAGGTCGGCCAGCGCCGTGTTGCCGGGCTGGAACGGCCAGCAAATAAAAGCGGTGAACCCGCCCGTCTCGTCCTGCAACCGGCGCAATCGCTCCAGGTGTTCCATCCGGTCGTCCAGGGTTTCCAGGTGGCCGAACATCATCGTGGCCGAACCGCGCCCGCCCAGGGCGTGCCACGCGCGGCATATCTCCAGCCACCGGTCGGCGGAGGTCTTGCACGGACTGACCTCGCGGCGAACTCGGTCGACGAGGATTTCGGCCCCGCCGCCGGGCAAGCTGCCCAAGCCGGCCTCTTTCAGCCGCCGCAGAACGTCCGGAATCTCAAGGCCCGAAACCGCCGCGATGTGGTCGATCTCCGGCGGACTGAAGCCATGAACATTGATCCGTGGAAAACACCGCTTGATGTCGCGCAGCAGCGATTCGTACCAGTCGATCTTCAATTCCGGGTGCATGCCGCCTTGTAGAAGGATTTGATCGCCGCCCAGGCCAATGGTCTCCTCGATCTTTCGGTGGAGTTCGTCGCGCTGGATGACGTAGGCGTCCGGGTCGTCTTGTTTCCGCGAGAACGCGCAGAATCGGCAGCCGCTCGTGCAGATGTTGGTGTAGTTGATGTTTCGGTCGATGTTGTAGGTGCGCAGCGTCGCCGGATGCAGCCGCCGGGCAACCGCATCGGCGGCGCGGCCCAAGGCGGCCAAGTCGTGCGACCCGAGCAGCGCAAGCCCTTCTTCCGGCGTCAAACGCCGGCCGGAAATGGCGTTTCCGAGTATTTCGCTGATCGGAGAAGTCATATACGGCTATTGTCGTAGAAAACCAGCTTCACCCCTGCCGGTGCAAGACCGTGGCGACCGGCCAGCGCGAAGAACCGCTCCAATCCTTGCCGCTGCCGTGGGCCCAGGTGGAACTCCAGATGATCGCGCAGATACGACAGGCAATCGGCCTCGGGAAGGCCCAGCAGCGGGGCCTCGCGCCGAGCGATCTCCGCCAACCGAGTGAGACCGTCGTCGCGGGCAGCGGCCAAAACCGTTTCCAGCCCATGCAGATCGACTCCCGGCCGCGCAATCCACATGGCGAAGACGAACGGCAGGCCGGTCCAACGAAACCATTGCTCGCCCAGGTCCCACACCGTGTCGAAGTCAGCATTGGTTGGCAACATCCCCCGATCGCCGATCACCACCGCCGCGTCGGTCGAGATGTCGTCCACCGCGGCCCCAATGGGCAGCGGATGGATCGCCGGCTCCAAGCCGTATTGTTCTTTCAGAAGGATGCGGGCCAGCGCGGCGCTGGTTCGCGAACCCTCGTCCAACGAGAGCGTCCGAATCTGTTCGGCAGGCACGCGACTGTAGAGCTTCACGCTCCGCACGGCGCCGTCGCAGGCGATACAGGCGTCGGAAACGATCGTGCAGCCGGGATGGCGGGCATACTCGATCGAGGGGATCATGGCCACGTCGAGCCGGCCGTCGGCCAACGCATCGGCCAACCGGCTGGGCAGATCGACGACAATATCCGCCCGCGGCGCCAATCGCCCCAACGAAAAAATCAGCGGCTGGGCGTTCAAGTACGCCACCGCGCCGATGCGAATGATGTCAAATTTTGCCATGCGGAAACGCCTAAGAGTCCATAAACGAGGCAGCACCGGCCTCCGAAACCATCAATTCTACACGGTCGCCCTTGTCGGCGAAAGGTTCAACGGAATTCCGCACAACCGGCACGAACCGACTATTCGGCACACTTTATGAGACCAGGAAGAAACAGGTGGGGCAGACATTCCTGTCTGCCCTATCTGCCTCAACCACCAGATTTCTTGGGGCAGACAGGAATGTCTGCCCCACCTGTTGCCATTTCCAAGTTCACTCAATTGTGAATCACTACACTGGTTTGACCGTTCGGCGGCGAAAAAGCTAGAGTTGATGTATCCCACTCTGCCTCCTACGGCTGACACGTCATGACTGAGTTTCTAGGCGAACCAATGTTGACGCAACCGGGCGAAACTCCGCCCCTGGTTGCGGTTGCCCGATCGCGGCCCCAAGAAGATTTCGTGCCAAGCGAGCCGGCCTCGTTTCACGCGGCCGACCTGACCGAGAGCGAGGTCGAGGCCCTGATACTGAAGTTTCTGCTGGCCCGCGGCGACGCCACCGGCCGCGATATCGCCGGTCAGGTCAAGCTGCCGTTCGTGCTGATCGACGGGCTGTTGCGCACCATGAAGAATGAGCAACTCGTGGTGCATCGCGGCTCGGCGCCGATGAACGATTTCCAGTACCAACTCAGCGACATGGGCCGGGAGCGCGGCCGGCGATACTCGCAGCACTGCACCTACTTCGGTTCGGCCCCCGTCGCGCTGAAAGACTACATCGCCGCCATTGAGGCCCAATCGCTGACCAACCAACATCCGACGGCCGACGACCTGCACCGCGCCTTCGATGGTCTGCTGTTGAACCGTTCGATGCTCGACCGGCTGGGGCCGGCGATCAACTCCGGCCGGGGGCTGTTCCTGTACGGCCCGCCGGGCAATGGCAAGTCGAGCATCGCCGAGCGAATCACCGCCGTCTTCGGGCAGGAGATTTGGATTCCGCGGGCGATCGGCGTCGACGGCGAGATCGTCCGCCTGTTTGATCCGGTGAACCACGAGGAGTCGCCGCTGGAGCCTTCCGTCGGCCTGCTCGACCGGCGGAAGATCGACAAGCGTTGGATCCGCATTCGCCGGCCCACGATCGTCGCCGGCGGCGAACTGACGATGTCGCAACTGGAGGTGACCATCAACACGTCGACCGGCATCAGCGAGGCCCCGCTACAACTGAAGAGCAACTGCGGCACGCTGGTCATCGACGACTTCGGCCGCCAGCGGATGCGCATCAATGAGTTGTTGAATCGCTGGATCGTGCCACTGGAGCGACGCCACGACTTCCTTAGTCTGCCCAACGGCAAGAAGATCATGGTGCCGTTCGACCAATTGGTGGTGTTCTCGACGAATCTCGAGCCGCGCGAGCTGGTCGACGAGGCGTTCTTGCGCCGCATCCCGTACAAGATCGAAGTGGTGGATCCGACCGAGGAGGAGTTCCGCCGCCTGTTCGAGTTGATGGCGCCGAAATTCGGCATCGGCTACCGGCGCGAGGCGGTCGATTACCTGATCGCCGCGCACTACCAGCAGGCCAGCCGCTCGTTCCGCTTCTGCCATCCGCGCGACCTGCTGCTACAGGTGCGCAACTACTGCACGTACCACAACTGCCCGGCGGAAATGAGCAAGGAATACTTCGATCGGGCAGTGGAGAATTATTTCGCAGTGCTCTGACGCCTAGGATTGGCGAGGGAATAACTGTAGCACATTCTCGTAGGACGGATTTCCTAATCCGTCCACCAACATGGACGGATTAGGAAATCCGTCCTACGGGAAGCCCGCCACTTGTTTCTTTGCGAGTCCCTACCCGTGCGACCGCTCCAGCCCGAAGGGCAGCTCCAACTGCGGGTCTTTCTCGCACTCCGGGGCCAGTTCCTTGAACAGCAGACTGGGCTGGATGTCGGTGTTGTGCTGGTACTTGTCGCTCTGGTACTCGGTGAACGAGCCGTGGATGTCGTGGTAGAAAATCTGGCAGATGGCCACGCCGGCGTAGATGCGCACCGGCTGGACGGCGAACATCTCCAGGGTCCAGTAGCCGCAGAAGCCGACGTCGCCGAAGCCGGCCGTGACGTGGACGAACAACCCCAGCCGCCCGATCGACGAGCGGCCCTCGATCATCGGCACCAGGTTGTGGGTTTCGGTCCGCTCGACGGTCCGCCCGAGGTAAAGCTGGCTGGGCTGCAACACGAGCCCGTCGGGGGGAATGGCCATGCGGCGGACGCGGTTCGCCTTCCGCATGTCCAACACGATCTCTTCGTAGACCATCAGTTCGTTGTGCAGCGTCAGGTTGTAGCTGTTGGGGTTCAGCCGCGACTCGTCGAACGGGTCGATGACGATGTTGCCGCCCAACTGACGTTTGATTTCGTGACCGGAGAGGACCATGGGATCAGTGACGAAGTTAGAATGACGAATGACGAAAGGGTAAAGGACGCTGTTGGTGTGACTACTCCGCCGGGGCTCGGGCGACGCGGAAGCCCAGGTCGAAGAGCCGGCCGAGCCAGGGTTCTTCGAAGTAGCGTGCTGCCGATCGGCCGGACCCGGCGGTGATGAGCCAACTCCCGCCCCGGCGCACGCGGCGCGATCCCGTGTCAGGCCCGCTCGGATCGTCCGCCGGTGAACCCGCATAGTACCCACCATCATACCAGTCCTCGCACCACTCCCATACATTCCCATGCATATCGTAAAGCCCCCAGGCGTTTGGCTTCTTCTGGCCCACGGCGTGCGTGTTGTCCACGGAGTTGTCGTCGTACCAGGCATAATCTCCAAGCCGAGCCGCGTCGTCGCCGAAGCACCACGTCGTCGTACTCCCGGCCCGGCAGGCGTATTCCCACTGCGCCTCGGTCGGCAATACAAACTTGCTCCCCTGTCCGCCTGTCTTCACATTGAGCTTACCGAGGAAAGTTTGGCAATCGTCCCAACTGACCCGCTCCACTGGATTTTTGGGACCCTTGAAGCGGCTCGGATTGTTGCCCATCACCGCCTCCCACTGCTCCTGCGTCACTTCGTACTTGCCAAGGTAGAACGGTTTGGTGATGTTCACCTTGTGGACAGGCTTTGCTTCGCGGACAGGCTTTGCGGCGTCGTCGCCCATCATGAAGGAACCGGCGGGGATCAAGACCAATTCCAGATTCACCCCGCCGCCCAAGTCCACCGCAAGTTCCTTGGGCGGGCCTTCCGTTTTGCCGGCAGCACCAACTTCCTGCGCTGCTTTCTCCGGCTCCGCTGGCCCTTTCGTTTTGCCGGCAGCACCAACTTCCTGCGCTGCTTTCTCCGGCTCCGCTGGCCCTTTCGTTTTGCCGGCAGCACCAACTTCCTGCGCTGCTTTCTCCGGCTCCGCTGGCCCTTTCGTTTTGCCGGCAGCACCAACTTCCTGCGCTGCTTTCTCCGGCTCCGCTGGCCCTTTCGTCTTGCTGCCAGCATCAGATTCTTGCGCTGCCTTCCGCTGCTCCAAGGGCTTGGGATCGTTGTTGCAAGCGGTCCCCACCATTGCGAGAAGCACTACGGACCAAATCACGCAGTTCCTCATGCCATGTCCTCCCAAAAGTTTCGTAAGAGAATAGCCGGGAGCTAACAGCTCCCGGAGGGAAAACCACGCACTCCACGCACATTCCGGGGGCTGTTAGCCCCCGGCTATTCCGAACATTAGTCTTCTGACGGTAACGATGGTGCGTTCCACGCACCCTACTCTTCCACTCCGATCCGGGGGCAAAGCTCCAAGAGCGGACATTCCTCGCACTTGGGCTTTCGAGCCGTGCAGTAGCGGCGGCCGTGGTGGATCATGCGGTGGCTCAGCGCGATCCACTCGCTTGCCGCGAACTGTCCGATTAGGTCGCGCTCGATTTTCTCGGGGTTCTTTTCGTCCGTCAGTCCCAGCCGGCGGCTGATGCGGGCGACGTGCGTGTCGACGACGACCCCCGTGGCAATGCCGTAGGCCGTGCCCAGCACCACGTTTGCCGTTTTTCGCCCCACACCGGGAAGCTCCACAAGTGTCTCGATGTCCCTGGGGACCTCGCCGCCATACCGCTCCAGCAGGGTGCGGCAACTCGCCTGGATGCTCTTCGCCTTGTTGCGGAAAAAGCCGGTGCTCTGGATGTCGCACTCCAGTTGCGCCGGCGGCGCTTGGGCGTAGTGGGCCGCCGTGGGATATTTGCGGAAAAGGTTCTTGGTGACCTCGTTGACGCGCGTGTCCGTACACTGGGCCGAAAGAATCGTGGCCACCAGCAGTTCCAGCGGCGTCTGGAAGTTCAGTGAGCAGGTGGCGTTTGGGTAGGACTGAGCCAGTCGGCGGGCAATCTTGGCGGCACGCCGCTTCTGTTGGGCAGTGGCGGCCATGAGCGGACCTCGGCGGAGATTAGGATTGGCGAAGGAATAAGTGTCGCACATTCCCGTAGGACGGATTTCCTAATCCGTCCACCAACATGGACGGATTAGGAAATCCGCCCTACAGGAAGCCTGGCACTTGTCTCTTTGCGAGCCTTAAGGGGGACATTGCGAAGGCCCAATTCTCGCCCGCCATGCGGGGGTCTGTCAAGTGGCCATTGGCCTTTCCGAAATCGGCGGCCTATAATCCCAAGGGTCAACATCGCGTTCACCCGGGCTGGCTGGAGGCTCAAGGGATTCATGCCGACGTTCGACGAAGCAGCCTTCTCCATCGAGACTTTCTCCGGCACGGCGCGGCTCTTTCCGCTGCCGAACCTGGTGTTGTTCCCCTACGTGATGCAGCCACTGCACATTTTCGAGCCGCGTTATCGGGCGTTGCTCGAAGATGCCTTGGCCGGCGACGGCCTGATCGCCATGGCCGTGCTGGCGCCCGGCTGGCAGACGGACTACGAAGGCCGGCCGCCCCTGTATCCGACCGCCTGCCTGGGCCGGATCACGGCGCACTTCCGGCTGGCCGACGGCACGTACAACGTCTTGCTGCTCGGCCTGCGGCGCGTGCGGATTGTGCGTGAGTTGGCGCCGGCGCGGCATTTCCGCGAGGCGAAGGTTGAGCTCTACGAGGACTTCCATCCGGCGCATCAAGCCGCTCGCCAAGCCGCGCTGCAACAGGCCCTCCGCGAGGCGCTGGTGCGCATTCTCCCCTTGTTGCCCGAGGCCCGCGAACAGTTGGACCAGTTGCTCGGCGAGGACGTGCCGCTGGGCATGTTGACCGATATCGTCAGTTACATGCTGGACATGGAGTTGGCGGAGAAGCACGCGCTGTTGGCCGAGGCGGACGTGCATCGCCGCGCGGAGTTGCTGTTGGCGCATCTGTCGCGCGCCGCCGTCGATTTGGCGCCGACCGACTCGGCGGCGCTCTGTTTCCCGCCGCGCTTCAGCCACAACTAACCCGTTTCCAAGCACTTTCCGCAACGGAAGCTCATTCCCACAGAGGCGCGACCACCGGTCGCGGCTTTGTGTCCCGTCTTGACCATCCGGGCACATGCCTCTAAGATAGAAGGGCAATTTTTCCCCAATCGAGGTATCGCTTCCGTGACACTTACTCCTGAAATGCGCGAACGAGCCGCCGGCAGCCTGGACGGCGAAGAGGACTATCCCCTGCGGGAGGCGATAGACCACCCCGTCGACGAGCCGCGCATCCAGCGCGCCGTGCGCGAGATTCTCCTGGCGGTGGGCGAGGACCCGGACCGCGAGGGCCTGCGCGAAACGCCAGCCCGCGTCGCTCGGATGTACGCCGAACTTTTCGGCGGGCTGCACCAGGACCCGCGCCGCCACCTGCGCAAGTTCTTCACCGAAACGTGCGACGAGGTCGTGCTGGTCCGCGACATCAGCTTCAACAGCATGTGCGAGCATCACATGCTGCCTTTCATGGGCACGGCGCACGTGGCGTACCTGCCGGGCGACCGCGTGGTCGGCCTGAGCAAGCTGGCCCGGGTGGTCGAGGAGATCGCCCGCCGTCCCCAGGTTCAGGAACGGATGACGGAACAGATTGCGAATTTGCTGGTCGACGAGTTGCACGCCAAGGGCGTGGCGGTGGTGATCGAGGCGGTTCATACCTGCATGACCATTCGCGGTGTCCGCAAACCCGGTTCGGTCTGCGTCACTTCGGCCATGAAGGGTTGCTTCCGCAACAAGTCGTCGACCCGCGCGGAATTGATGACGCTGATATACGGGGATCGTCGTTAACGGAAGACAACGCACCACGTTTTGCCGCCGCCAACGCGGCGACTTGCAGCGCATGCCCCCACTCGATCAACAGCGCGAACGGATTCAGGACGATCTGCGCGGATTGGTCTCCGGCGACGTGCGGTGCGACGACGTCTTTCTTCAGCTCTACGCCAGCGACGCGAGCATCTACGAGATCAGGCCGCTGGGGGTGGTCCGGCCGTGCAACGCGGCCGACGTGGCCGCCTGCGTGCAATACGCCGCCGAGACGCGCATCCCGCTGCACGCCCGCGGCGCCGGCACGGGCGTGGCCGGCGAGTCGATCGGCCCGGGGCTGGTCCTCGATTTCTCCGCCCATTTCCGCCGCATCGTTCGCACCGACCCGCAGCGCGTGCGCGTGCAGCCGGGAGTGGTGCATGAGCGGCTGAACGAGCAACTGAGGAAGTTGGGGCGGGTATTTGGCCCCGACCCGGCCGCCAGCAGCGTCACCACGCTGGGCAGCGTCATCGCCATCGACGCCGTCGGAAGCCACTGGCTGAAATACGGCTCGGCGCGGCGCCACGTGTGCAGCTTGCAGGTCGTGCTGGCCGATGGGCAAGTGCTGGAATTGGGCCGCGAGCCGTTAGTCGACGGCGCCAGCGTCAGTTCCATTCCCCGCAAGCGAGACCTGATCAACCAACTTGCCGCATTGCTCGGCCAGAACGCCGAACTGATCCAACATCATCAGCCCAAGAGCCCGCTAAGTCACGGAGGATACAACCTGAGCGACGTGCTGGGCGACGGGCATCTCGACGTTGCCCGGTTGTTGACGGGCTCCGAGGGCACGCTGGCCCTGATCACCGAAGCGCTGTTGAACACCGAGCCGCTGCCCGGTTGTCGCGGAGTGGCCTTGCTGTTGTTCGACAGCTTGGAGAAGGCGGCCCGGACGGTGCTCGAAGTCCTCCCCAGCGGGCCCAGCGCGTGCGATCTAATGGATCGGCGCCATTTGAGCCTCGCTCGGGAGGTCGAGCCGCGATTCGATCAGCTCATCCCGCCGGAAACGGAGGCCGCCTTGCTGGTGGAGCAAGACGGGGACGATCCCCTGGAGGTCCGCGACCGGCTGCACAAGCTGGTCGATGATCTCTGGCAACAGCGGCGGTTGGTGTTCGGCGCGCGGCAGGCATTTGAGGATGACGAGGTGGAGTTGTTCTGGCATCTCGTCGACAAGGTGCAACCGGCCTTGTACCGGGTGAAAGGCCCCAGCCGGCCGGTGCCGGTGGTCGAAGACATCGTCGTGCCGCCGGCGATGCTGGCCGACTTCCTGGTGCGAATGCAGAACGTGCTGAAGAAGAGCCAGGTCACGGCATCGCTCTTCTCCCATGCCGGGCAGGGCCAACTGCACATCCACCCGTTCCTCGATCTGGCCAATCCGGACGACGTGCAGCGCATGCGTTGCCTGGCCGACGAACTGTACCAGGAAGTGTTCGCCGTCGAGGGGAGCATCGGCGGGGAGCACGGCTGCGGATTGAGCCGCACCGCGTTTGTGCGCCGGCAAGCCGGCCCGCTGTACGAGGTGTTTCGCGAGGTCAAGAAGATCTTCGATCCTCAGAACATTTTTAATCCCGGGAAGATCGTGGGCGACGATCCGGAGTTGCTCACGCGGCACATTCGGCCGCCGATCCCCACCGAACCGCCCGTTGCCGCCGAACCGGCGGAAACAACCGACGAGTCGCCCAAGCTCCGCAATCTCATCGAGCTGCAACTCAACTGGGACCCGTCGCGGGTATTGGATGCCGTGGCGGCCTGCAATCGCTGCGGGGAGTGCCGCACGCAAGCGGCCAAGTTTCGCATGTGCCCGATCTTCCGTTTTGCTCCCGCCGAAGAGGCGTCGCCGCGGGCGAAAGTCAATCTGCTTCGTGGCGTCCTCTCGGAAAAACTCGACCTTACCCAGCTCACGAGCGACGAATTCAAGGACATCGCCGACCTGTGTTTCCATTGCCACGCGTGCCGGCTGGAATGTCCGGCCGCCGTCGATATTCCGCGCCTGATGAGGGAGAGCAAGGGCGCTTATGTCGAGGCCAACGGTCTGCCGCTGGCCGATTGGTTTGCCACGCGGCTCGATCTGCTGGGCACCCTCGGCGGACTGATCGGCCCGGCCGCCAATTGGGCCCTCGGCAACCGGCAGATGCGCTGGCTCATGGAAAAGACGATGGGCATCGCCCAAGGGCGAAAGCTGCCGCGGGTGGCCTCGCGGAGTTTCCTGCGTCGGGCGGGCCACCGCCGCCTTACGCGCCCCGCGCGGCGCAGCGGCCAAAAGGTGCTGTATTTCGTCGACGCATACGCCAACTACTTCGATCCGCAACTGGCCGAAGCCCTGGTCGCCGTGCTGGAGCACAACGGCGTTGCCGTCTACGTACACCCGGAGCAGAAGCAGGCGGGCATGCCGTCGATCGCCTGCGGCGCGCTCGACCATGCCCGCTCGCTGGCCGAACACAATGTTGCCATCCTGGCCGAGGCGGTTCGTCAAGGATATCACGTGGTCGCCTCCGAGCCTGCCGCCGCGTTGTGCCTGGCGCGCGAGTATCCCCAGTTGCTCGATGAGGACGACGCCCGGCTGCTGGCCGCCAATAGCAGCGAGGCGTGCAGCTACCTGTGGAAGATGCACACCCTGGGCCAACTGCAACTCGACCTGAAGCCGCTGAACCTCGTGCTGGGCTATCATACGCCTTGCCATCTTCGGGCCTTGGGAGTTGGATCGCCCGGCGAGCACTTGCTCGGCCTGATCCCCGGCGTGCGACTGCGCCATATCGAGGCCGGCTGTTCGGGCATGGCCGGAACCTTCGGCCTGCTGCACACGAACTACCGCAACAGTTTGCGGGCGGGTTGGAAACTGATCTCGCGGCTCCGCGATCCCACCCTCCACGCCGGGACCACCGAATGCAGCGCCTGCAAAATCCAAATGGAGCAGGGCACCACCAAACCCACCATTCACCCCATCAAGCTGCTGGCTCTCTCCTATGGGCTAATGCCCGAGATCGCTCGGCTGCTGACCATAACCAGCGAGGAGCTGCTGGTGACATGAGCCAACCTTGGTATCGCGAAGGCTTGAAGTTCGCCTGTGCCGGCTGCGGCGACTGCTGCACCGGAGCGCCCGGCTACGTATGGGTGAACAAGAGCGAGATTGCGGCGCTGGCGGCGGCCATCGGCATCGGCGTCGAGGAGTTCGAACGCCGTTACGTCCGGCTGGTGGGCATTCGCAAGAGCCTCATCGAGTTTGCCAACGGCGATTGCGTGTTCTTCCACGGCGAAAGCCGCACCTGTCAGGTCTATACGGTGCGGCCGCGCCAATGCCGCACCTGGCCTTTCTGGCCATCGAACCTCTCCACTGCAACCGCCTGGGAAGAAACCGGCCGGCGGTGCCCCGGCTGCAATCGCGGGCGGCTCGTGCCGCTGGAAAGTATCTTGATGCAGGTTGAGGCGATGAGGGTGTGAGAGTCTGCCCCGCCTCATCTATTCGACACCTCGGTCACTCAACGTCTTCCAACCTGATCCCACGGCCAGCACGGAGGCTCCGCCGCGCGGCTTCGATGCGGGCGAGAAAACGGGGATCGTGTTCCAAACGATAGTCGAACCAATCGTCTTCCGATTGAAACGCCACCAAAAGGCCCGCCGGACGACCGTGGCGAGTAATGACGATCTCCTCGTTCTCCGCCAGCCGCAGGTATCTCGACAAATCGTCTTTTACTTTGGAAAGAGCCACTTCCTTCATGAGGGTGTCCCCTTTTGCTGAAGCCACGCCTCGGCCTCGGACTTCTGGATGATCGCCAATACCTCGACGGACGTCTCGGTCACGTCGTAAAACACCCGGACTTCGTCCACCCGCAATCGGTATTGCGGGCGCGACAAACCCCGCAACCGCTTGATTCGGCTCTTGCTGGTTCTTGTCGGTTCGTGTCGCAGGTGCAGTTCCATCGCATCTCGCACGACGGATCGTACGTTCGCCTTCAAAGAGCGAAAATCGTCCAGGGCCTCCGGCGACAGAACAAGCTCGTATCGCATTCTGGCTATATTCTAGCCGAAACAAGCCGCCAAAGCAAACCACGACCCATTCCAATGCGTTGGAGGGCGGGTCACTGTCTTATCGGCCTTGGTGTACCGATTGTAGGGTCTGGCTGGAGTTTTCCGGCTGGGAAAGCCGATACATGGAGGCGGCTATCGATCAGGTCCGGCTGCCCGATCAACTTAAGCTCTTTGACAATAAGAACTTGCGAATGGAGGCCCAGCCAGACGGATTGGACCCGCTGCGACGGGTTCGACACCGCGCGGGTCTCATGCGAAACGTACCCCCAAACGCTATTGGACTTGACACTAGTCGTTGTGGCACCTACACTTGGAGCAGATTCGCAACCTTACCGGGGCATCCCCGTTCCAGTCCGCGGCGACCCTCCTCAAAGGAGAATCGAGTCGTGACCAAGAAAGAGATCGTTCGGACCATTTCCGAGGAAATCGGGTTGACGCAATTGCAGACGAAGGAGATCGTGCAAAAGACCTTCGACGCGATTGTCGAGGCCCTGGTGGCGGAACGGCGAATCGAGCTGCGCAACTTCGGAGTTTTCGAGGTGAAGCGTCGGGCCCCCCGCAAGGCCCGCAACCCGCGAACCGGCGACAAGGTCCTGGTGCCCGAAAAATACGTAGTCACCTTTAAACCTGGCAAGGAAATGGAAGAGCGAGTCAGGGAGTTGGAGCGTCGGGCAGCGGTGGCGGCGCGTGTCGCCCGGACCAAGTCGGCCGGGAAAGACCCCGCCCCCAAGCCGACGCCGCAACCACTTGGAGCGGCAACGAGTTACGGCTCCGACCCGCAGCAGTGAAGTTGTCGCCTGCGTCGCTCTCTTCCGTGGATTCCATAAATCGCTTCTCGCAACAAGTCACTGTGTAAAAATCCGTTTCATGGAGGAAACGTTCCATGCGCAACCTTTTCTTGGCCGTGGCGTGCGGTCTGTTGGTCGGTATTATGGCTGGGTGCATGATCCCGGCCTATTCGGCCGATCCCCCCCGGCGTACCCAGGAACTGATGTTCACGTCTGAAAACCTGCGTCTGTTCCTGGACGAGTGGGAACGGACGTGGTTCCTCGACCAGCCCGACCACTGTACGCCCTACCGGACGCACGGCGGCTTGATCTAGTCCGCCGACTTGGCTGGCGCAAATTGACACCGGGTGGATGGAACCGCTACACTGGCGGTTCTATCCTCCTTGGTTTGTCCTTTGCGCCGTTGCCGCCGGCCGATCGAACATCCGTGAATCCCGCCAACGTCCATCTTGCCGTCCAACTGGGCCGCCTGCGCCTGGCCAATCCCATCACCGTGGCCTCGGGCACGTTCGGCTATGCCCGCGAAATGGCGGGAATGGTTGATATGTCGCGCCTCGGCGGCATCTTGCCAAAGACCATCACGCAGTATCCCCGCCCGGGCAACCCGCCGCCCCGAACCGTCGAAACCACCGGCGGCATGCTCAACTCGATCGGCTTGGACAACGACGGCATCGAAGCGTTCATCGAAAAACAACTTCCGTATCTCGCGTCGTTGGGCGCCGCGGTGATCGTCAGCATTGCCGGAAAGACGTGGGAAGAGTTCGTGCAAATGGCCGGCCGGCTTGAAGGCGTTGCCGGCGTCGACGCCATTGAACTGAACATGTCCTGCCCTAACGTCAGCGGCGGGGTGGATTTCGGCACCGACCCGCTGCTGTGCGAGAAGGTTGTGGCCGGCGTGCGGAAGGCCTGTTCGCACCCCATTCTGGCCAAGCTGACGCCCAACGTGACCGACATCACCGAGGTGGCCCGGGCAGCCGAAGCGGGCGGCGCCGACGCGATCTCGCTGATCAACACCTGCCTGGGCATGGCCGTCCACTGGCGCCGCCGCCGGCCCGTGCTGGGCAACGTGTTGGGCGGCCTGAGCGGCCCGGCCATCAAACCCATTGCCTTGCGAATCGTGTATCAAGTGGCCAGGGCCGTGAAAATCCCGCTGGTCGGCGTCGGCGGCATCGCCACGATCGACGACGTGATGGAGTTCCTTGTGACCGGCGCCACCGCCGTGCAGATCGGCACGGCGAATTTCTACAACCCCACAGTGTCCCTGCAAATCCTCGACGCACTGCCCGCCGCCTTGGCCGAACTGGGCGCGAGCTCGGTGAGCGAGATTGTGGGAACGCTAAAAGTATGAATGATGAATGATGAATGATGAATGGAAGACAGAAAACATGCAATGGCCCGCCAAGTTGTAATCGCTCGATTCATCATTCATCATTCATCATTCATCATTTTCTTCCCAATCCCTAATCCCCAATCCCTAATACCTCTCATCTCCCATGCGTGTTCTCTCCGGCATTCAACCAACTGGACGATTCCACTGGGGCAACTACTTCGGCGCCATCCGGCAGTACATCGAACTGCAAGGGCAGCCGGAGAGCGCCTTCTACTTCATCGCCAACCTGCACGCGCTGACGACGGTGCGCGATCCGCAGGTGTTGGCGCAATACACCATCGACGCCGCGCTCGACCTGCTGGCCCTGGGGCTCGACCCGAACCGCGCCACGCTGTTCGTTCAGTCCGACGTGCCCGAGGTGTCGGAACTGTGCTGGCTGTTGATGACCGGGGCGCCGCTGGGCCTGCTCGAGCGATGCCATGCCTACAAGGATAAGAAGGCGAAGGGCCTTTCGGCCGACGCCGGCCTGTTCGCCTATCCCGTGCTGATGGCGGCCGACATCCTGATCTACGATTCCGACACGGTCCCGGTCGGCGAGGACCAGGTGCAGCACATCGAAGTCTGCCGCGACCTGGCGGCCAGTTTCAATCACGAGTTCGGCGAGACGTTCGTGATGCCGAAGGCGAAGCTGCTGGACAGTTCGGCCCGCGTGCCCGGCGTAGATGGCGAGAAGATGTCGAAAAGCTACGGCAACACGCTGGAGGTGTTCGAGGAGCCGAAGTCGCTGCGGAAGCAGATCATGCGGATCGTCACCGACTCGCGGCCGATGGAACAGCCCAAGGAGCCGGACACCGATCACCTGTTCCAACTCTACTCGCTGTTTGCCGGCGAGCAACAACGCGAGGCGATGGCGGCGACGTATCGCCGGGGCGGGTTCGGCTATGGCGAAGTGAAGAAGGCGCTGGCCGATCTGGCGGTCGATTACTTCGCCGAGGCGCGCGATCGCCGAGGCGAGCTGGAAGCCCACGGCGAGCGCGTCCGCGAAATCCTCGGCGACGGCGCCGCGAAAGCGCGAAAAAAAGCCGCGGAAGTGTTGCTCCGCGCCCAACGGGCGTGCGGGGTGAAGTTGCAGCATTGAAATGGGCTAGTTGTAGTCTGATGAAGATGAGCGTCATCGGAAAAAAACATGGGAACGAAGCATCCTCGGTCCTTGATCCCTGCCGAACGGATCGAACGAGCCATTTTGCTCATCCGTGGACAAAAAGTCATGCTCGACCGCGACCTTGCGGACCTGTATGGCGTAAGGGCGATCGCACTGCGCCAGCAGGTTGGTCGCAACGAAGCCCGTTTTCCCCCAGATTTCATGTTTCGACTCAGCCAGGAGGAGGCGGAAGCGTTGGTATCACAAAATGTGATACCTTCGAAACGCAGCCTCGGAGGCTCACTCCCGTACGCTTTCACGCAGGAAGGCGTTGCCATGCTCTCCAGTGTGCTCCGAAGCGAACGAGCTGTGTTCGTGAACATTGAGATTATGCGGACCTTTGTACGTCTTCATTCGCACGAATCACCTCGCTCAGCGCGACGCAAACCGAAAACAACGACTCCGAACCCCCATCAAGCGACCCCTGCTGTTCGATTCCGACATTTTTGGCTGCGTTG
>Ga0315287_10002895_pt1 | contig 16430 bp, 12 predicted proteins | sample YL17G11_0_MG_FD_205037 | JGI IMG/M metagenome (GOLD analysis project Ga0315287, IMG submission 205037) | Sediment microbial communities from Yellowstone Lake, YNP, Wyoming, USA - YL17G11_0 | ecosystem: Environmental > Aquatic > Freshwater > Lake > Sediment | place: USA: Wyoming | collected... | reverse complement strand
CGTCGCTCGCAATAGGAAAGAGCCAACCGTGGATCAACCAGTTCATCAAAGTGCAGTGGGGGTGGTCACTCAGCGGTAAGCCCGTCGTGGTGACGTTCAATCCGCAGATTCACGTCGCCAAGGAACCGCTCAAGGGGTCGATTCTGCTGCCATTGGTCGCGGGGTTCGACCCCGGCCTTGGTGGGAGCGCGCTGATTTTCGGCCAAATGGACTTGGATGGGCGCTTAACCGTCGTGGATGAGCTAGTTCAGCGCGATATGGGGGCTGAACGCATCGTTTCTGACCGTCTGAAGCCCCTTTTAAGGGCCAAATACGTCGAATTTGAGTTCATTATTGCCCCTGATCCGGCTGCTGATTCGCGCTCTAGCAACAACGAACGGACCATCGTAGACACCCTGAAAGACAAGAAAAAGGGGGGTTTTACGGTCAAATTCCCCGATATGAACAACCAGTTACCCGGTCGGATTGAGGCAATCGAGCATTTCACGACGCGGCTCACGCGAAACGGGCCGGCGTTGCTGATTTCACCGCATTGCAAGCATACTATCCGCGCTTTGCAGTCCGGTTGGCGGTATGAGGTTGATCGGAAGGGCAAGACTCACGACGAACCTGAAAAGAACGCGTACTCGCACCCCGGTGACGCCTTTTCGTACCTGTGCCGCTACTTCTACAAGGGCACTGCGCGCGAAGCGCACCGCAAGGAAAGTGGATTCGTACCGCCAAGGGGCCGTAACATCTACTCGATGCGTTGACTCAACCCGCTTTGGAGATACCTATGGACCCCGCAGCCGCCGCACCCACCCCCGCAGAACTGCCCGGTATCGTTGAGCCGGCCCCCGTGCTCAACAAAGAGAAGATCAAATCCCTCGGCTCCAAGCTCGCGTCCGACTTCCAGATGTACGAGAAGGATCGTCGGCTCGCAGAACTTCAGTGGACGAAGAATCTGCGTCAGTACTTGGGCAAGTACGATGACGAGGTAGATAGAGAGATTCCGAAGGACAAGTCGCGCGCATACCCGAAGCTCACGCGCGTCAAGGTCGTGTCGATGGTGTCCCGCCTGATGAATCTGCTCTTCCCCAGCAGCGAGAAGTGCTGGGAGGTGGGGCCGTCGCCCGTGCCGAACCTGTCGGCGGAAGACCTGACGACGATCCTCGAAGGCTTGCAGCAAGACCCCAACGCAGAGGTCACCGACGCTACCATCACCAACGCGGTGTTGGAGTTTGCGCGCGAACGCGCGCGAAATCTCGAAACCGAGATCGCGGACCAGTTAACCGAATTGGGTGGGGCGAAGACGGTCAGCTTCATCTCGTTGTGCCGGCGCGTGCTGATGTCGGGCGTGATGTACGGCGCGGGTGTGCTCAAGGGGCCGTTGGTGCGCTCGCGCGCACAACGCCGCTGGCAGTTGAACCAGCAGACGAACAAAGTCGAGGCGTTGGATACGCCGATCCTGATCCCGCAGTTCCAGTTCACGCCGCTGTGGGATTACTACCCCGACATGAGTGCGAAGTATCTGCACCAGATGGACGGACAGTTCGAGCGCATCGTCATGTCGCGCACGCAGGTACGCAAGCTCGCCGACAACAGCGAGTTCTTCGAGGATCAGATTCTTACCTACCTCAAGGATCACCAGCAGGGGAACTACAAGCCGAAGGCGTACGAGAGCGAGGTGAAGTCGCTGGGCGTGCACAACAACACGCCGCAGAACGACCGCAAATACGAAGTGATAGTGTGGGATGGCGCGGTATCGGGGCACTACCTCAAGGGTTGTGGGCTTGACATCCCTGAAGCCAAGCTCGCCGACATGCACCAAGCAATCGTGTGGAGCATTGACGACACGGTGATCCGCGCCAACCTCAACCCGTGGGCGATGCTGGGCGAGGACAACCCACTGCCGTCGTACCACGTATTCATCTTCGAGGAAGATGAGTCGGCGCTGATGGGCAACGGGCTGCCGCAGATTATGCGTGACTCGCAGCTTGGCACTGCTGCCGCGACGCGCATGATCCTCGACAACGCTGGCGTGGTCTGTGGCGACATGGTGGAAGTGAACACCCAACTGCTGCGCCCCGACCAAGACCTGATCGGCATCTTCGCCAACAAGATTTGGTACCGGGACGACGAGTCACCGCAGACGGTTAACACTCCCGCCGTGCGCTCGATCTCGATGAACAGTCACCTCGATGAACTGCTGAAGGTGAATGACCTGTTCAGGAACAATGCCGACCAAGAGACGTTCGTCAATCCGGCGACGGGCGGCGACATGCAGAAGGGGCCGAGTGAGCCGTTCCGCACCGCTGCCGGCGCGTCGATGATTCAGGGACAGGCTGCCCTACCCTTCAAGGATGTCGTGCGTGCCTTCGACGTGTTCACCGAATCGGTGATCGGATCGCTCATCGTCTTCAACAAGCACTTCAACCAGAAGCCGTCGATCAAGGGCGACTTCCAAGCCATCGCGCGCGGCAGCACGTCGCTGATCGCCAAGGAAGTGCGCGGCATGGCTGCTGACGATCTCGCGCGGTCGGTGACGCCCGGCGAGGCGATCTACGTTGATTGGTACGAACTCTTGAAGGAGCGCGTACGGGTCCGCGATATGTCGCTGAACGTCGTGGTAGACGAAGCCGAGAAAAAGCGCAGGGAAGAGGCGCAGGCAGCCGACGCGAAGGCAAAGGACGTGCTCAACACCGAACTCATCCGGTCGGAGATTCGCAAGACGCTGGCCGAGGCGGTGAAGAACTTGTCGCAGTCGGACAAGAACGCTGCCGGCGCAGAGGCCGTGCGCTACGACGCGTTGCTGTCGGGGCTGGAAAAGGGTGTGACGCCCGCCGAGGTGGCGGATGCGCGCGTGGGCGGGCCGGTGCCAGATGGTGTCGCGGCGATGCACGAGATCAAGAACCCGCCGAAGCCTGAGTTGGTGGCATCAACCAAACGGAGTAAGACCAAGTGAGAGATGCGGAAAAGTCGTGGCGGGAGACGCTGCGCAATGCGCGCGTAGAACCCATAGGACAGGCGCTCGAAGGGCTGTGCGGATTGGAACTTGAAGCGATCAAAACCAAGCTGCTCGATGCTCAACCCAGCGAGGTGTTGGAGCTACAGGGGGAAGGGCGCGCTGTTCGACGCATGCTGAAATACCTAACAGAGCGCCCTCTGCCACAACCTCAGAGGTTTGACAACCAACCACCGTCTAACATATAAGGCACCCTCATGGACCCGAAGAAGACCACCGAGCCGGCGGAAACCACGCCGCCTAACGATTACGACGCGATGTCGTCGGCGTTCGACTCGTTGATGGAACCCTCACCCCCCGAGGGTGATTCGGCTCTTGCTCCGAACGAAGGTGCTGCGCCGGCTGCTGCGGCTGAAGGTACACCCGCAACCCCGGCGGCTGAAGGCACGCCCGCAACCCCGGCGGCTGAAGGCACGCCCGCAACCCCGGCGGCTGAAGGCACGACCTCAACCCCGGCGGCTGAAGGCACGACCTCAACCCCGGCGGCTAAAGGCACGACCTCAACCGAGGACGTTGACTGGAAGAAGCGGTTCGAGGACTTGGAAGCGAAGGTCACGGCGCAACAACCCGCCGAACCTACCGCTGTTCAACCGCCGGAACCGGAGAAGCCCCCGGTCGATGCGCCCCCGCTGTACGCGAAAGACGAGCAAGACTTCCTTACCCAGTATGCGAAGGACTGGCCGGATGTCGCGCGGGGCGAGGCATTGACGCGGCGCGCGGAGTACCAGCAGCTTGTGTCTCACGTGTTCAGCGAGATTCAACGCGTGTGGGGGCCGCTCGTGCAGCAGGGCGCGCAAGCCGCCGAGACTGTGGCGGATTCCACGACGCTGCAAGCGATTCGTGAGGTGCACAAGGACTACGACGACCCGATGTACGAAGCCGTGGTCGAGTACGCCAACGGGCTGAGCGGGATGCCGAAGCGCGTCGCGCTCGCCACAATCGAAGAGGGTGAGGTTAGCGACGTGATCGACCTCATCTCGGAGTACAAACGAGCCAAGGGTCTTGACAAGCCCAAGGTCGTTGCAGGAACCGGGGTACCCACCTCGGCAACAAGCGTGACCGAATTACCGGCGGCAGCCAAGAAAGCGGCCAAGGCGCTCGGTGTGGTCGATTCCAAGCGAACTGCCACGTCAACCGCAACCGACCCGAATGATTTCGATTCGGCGTGGGATGAGGCCGTGAGCAGCAAGTAACGACTAAACCCAACGAGGAAACACCATCATGGCAAGCACTATCGTTTACGGCGACATCTCGCCCCGCACCGCTGCGTACGTTATCAAGGAACTGCTCACCCGCGCGATGCCCTACATGGTCATCGAGAAGTTCGGGCAGAACTACCCGATCCCGCAGAACAACACCAAGACCGCGAAGTTCCGCCGGTACTTCCTGCAAGGCGCGACTGGCGCTGCTGGCTCGGGCAACCCTGCCAACGCGTTCTACACGCCGCTGGCGCTGTCGCCGCTGGTCGAGGGTGTGACGCCCGCCGGTAACCGGCTTGCGTCGGTCGATTACACGGTTCAGTTGAACCAGTACGGCGACTACGTGACCATCTCCGATGTCGTGATGGACACGCACGAAGACCCAATTCTGCGCGAAGCCACAGCGATCATGGCGGAACAAGCCTCGATGACCATCGAGACGATCCGCTTCAACATCCTGAAGGCTGGCACGAACGTGTTCTACGCGAACGACGACGGCACGCCGCTGCGTACCGAAGTCAACACGCCGATCTCGCTGGCAGTGCAGCGCAAGATCACCACGAGCATTCTGCGCCAGAACGGCAAGATGATTACGTCGGTCGTGAAGTCCACGCCTGACTACCGTACCGAGCCGGTGGAAGGCGCGATCATCGCGCTGTGTCACCCCGACTGCGAGACGGACATCCGCACGATGGCCGGCTACATCAACCCGAAGCAGTACGGCACGACCACGCCGTACGAGAACGAGATCGGTGCGGTCGAGCGCGTGCGTTACCTGACCAGCACAATCTTCGCGCCGTGGGCTGACGCGGGTGGTGCGAAGGGGTCGATGCGCTCCACGACGGGCACCAACGCCGACGTGTATCCGATCCTCTACATCGCGCGCGACGCGTACGGCATCGTGCCGCTGAAGGGCAAGGACTCGCTGACCCCGATGGTCGTGAATCCGAAGCCGGCTGCGGGCGACCCGCTGGCGCAACGCGGCACGGTCGGCTGGAAGGCATGGCAATCCGCCGTCATCCTGCAAGACGCCTACCTCGTGCGCTGCGAAGTCGCGGTCACGGCCTAATCAATCTCGGGGGGCTTCGGCCCCCTGACAACCAAGGAGATTGATATGGCTGACGCAGGATACATTCAGGCAGCATTGCTGGACCCTGAGATCAAGAAGATCCTTCAGGCGATGCGGGGTGAGATGGGGGCGGGCACCGCCGGCGCAGTTCCGGCAGCGGTGAATGCGTACGTGACGGCAGCGGAATCGGGTGCGGCGAATTTGCGCACCACGATCCTGACGCTGAAGAACATGCCCCTGCTGTGCCGCGATACCGAGTTGGGAAATGGTGTCAAGGTTTACACCTTCCCGAAAGGCAAGTGGTACAACCACGGGTGCAGCGCCGTCATCGACGTTACCAACACGTCGCTCATTGCATCCACGCTGAAGTCGGGTGTGAGTTGCCGGGCCGGTGTGGGCACGGTGACGCAGGCCAATGCGACGCTGGCGACCACGGAACAGAACATCGTTCAGGTCACGACGTTCAGTGCGCCAACTACGATCAACACCCCGGTGGCTGCATTCCGGTGTGAAGGCGTGATGAGCGTGACGGCGTTGGACATGACCACGAACTCGGACGCGTTCTTCAATATCAGCGTCCCGACTCTGACCGACATCGACGCGGATGCGAATCTGCTCATCAACGGTACGATCACGTTCAACTGGTCGCGCACGTAACCCCACTCCACGTTTTTCACTGAGGAAAAATCATGACCACAGGATTCACCACCAACACCCAGTCGAACGCGGCTGGAGTTCTGAACCACGCCATGGGCATCGCAGTCACGGATGCGGGTGGCGCGACCGCGACCAAGTTCACGTGCGGCTTCACTCCGCGCATCATCCGCTGGACGAACGTCACCGACAGCATCAAGCACGAGTGGATCGAAGGGATGACGAGTCCCGGCGCAACGAAGCAGGTGGCCAACGGCACGTCGTCGCTGGAAACGACCAACGGCATTACGGTCGGTACGGCGGCGGGCGGTGATGCCGGCACGTTCACCGTTGCGGCGGCGATCATTATTGCGTCGAAGTCGCACGTGTGGGAAGCCATCGGCTGATGACTCACCGGGGGGCTTCGGCCCCCCGGCCTTAAAGGAGGTCATCATGTCCGAAACCGTTTGCAAGATCGAGAAGTTGACCAACGGGTTTACGGTCGAGATTCCTGACGCTGCGCAGCAGAAGAAGAACAAGAACCCGAAAACGCCGTACGTCGATCCGTGGAAAGAGTACGCATTCGCCACAACCGCCGAGGTTGCGGCTTTCATAACCAAGCACCTTGACTCGCTGGAACCGCCCGATGAAGACATGGGCACAGCGTTCAACCGTGCAGTGTCCGAGGAAGACTGATGAAAAACGTGATTTTTGCATTGTTCTCGTTGGCGTTCGCAACGTCGGTCGGGGCTGCGTGCGTCGTGACCGGAACGGGGCAGATCGTCGATCAACGGGATGCCGCATGTTTCCCGACGTTGGATGAAGCGAAGTGCACGCACTTCGCAACACTCGGCGGCAAGACTGTCGGTGCGGCCAACATCGACGTTGACGACGCCAAGAAGTACGGTACGAAGGTGATGAAATTCGCTGCCGTTCGCGCGTGCGAAGACAAGGCCGGTTGCGGTCCCTACGTCGCGCAGTTCGCGTCGGAAGCCAAGTGTGACGGCAAGCCTATCGCCGACATGCCGGGCGGTGAGTATCGCGGCCTGACGGCAGCGAAGGCGCGGCAGATTCTCGAATACAACAACCGGCAGCTTGAAGCGATGGCAGCGGCGGGCGATGTTCGCGGTCAGAAGGCGAAGGGCAAGGGCAAGGGCAAGCTGTGGGGCAACGAGTAAGCAGCACTTAACCTCAGAGGGAAACATGGCGCGCAAAGACATCGGCGAACTTCTCGCCAGTGACGACGAAGTGGAAGCTCTCAAGCCACGTGGCAAGAAGAACGTAGCCGAGGAAAAGGTCACCATCGTCCTCGAAGAGAATGACAACATCCCCCCGACCGGGCAGTTCATCCAAGTCAACGAACGGTCGTGGATGCTGCGCCCCGGCGAGCCGGTGGAGGTTCCCATCACGCTCGTCAACGTGCTCGAACAGGCGGTGCAGGACGTTCCGCAAGTGGACCCGGTGACGAAGCAGATCGTCGGGTACCGCAAGCGGCTGCGGTTCCCCTACCGCGTGGTCACGCTCGCGGTGGCGTAAATCATGAACCTCGAAGCCTTGCTCAGCGAGCTTCGGGGGAACGTACTACGCGATGATGCAGAACTGGCGTCTGGCCCCGACGATCATCTTTGGTCCGATGAAACGCTAGTCCGCTACATCAACGACGCGTACCTGCGGTTCGCGCGTCGGACGCTCGCGTTGCGCGACGCCAGCACGCCAGAGGTGGTTGAAGTGCCTCTCGATGCTGGCGTTTCGTTGTACGCTCTCCACGGCTCAATCTTGTCGGTAGTGTCGGCGCGCTACGATACCGACCCGAACGATCTCGCGCGCGTGGGGCGCTCGCTCATGCAGTACATGACGCCGCCCGACCCGCTGTCGTTTGACCCCAACTCCCCGCAGCCGCTTACGCCGGGGCGTCCGTACGCCTTCGGCACGGACGAGACGGTGGAGGAACACCGGGTCAACCTGACCGTCTGGCCCGCGCCGGCTACGGAACAAGCGGGCAAGCTCATTCGACTCCGCGTCGCGCGCAAGCCGCTGGTGATGTTCACGCTCGATGACATGGAGCAGGAGTGTGAACTGGACGACGACTATCAACTCGACATGCTGGAATGGGCTGCGTATCGTGCGCAGAACACTTCGGATGTCGATGGTGCATCTACTGCTGCGGATAAGCACAAGACCGCATTCGAGGATGCTGTTGCCGGCGTGTTGAAAGACATGCGCCGCAAGATGTTCGCGCCGATGCAGTTCCAGTTTGGACGCAACGGCTTTACGTGGAGCGCGTGACATGGACCCGTGGCAAGCCGCACAGATGACGCACAACCGTTTCCCGTCGATGACGGAAGTGGTGTACGGGAAAAGCAAAGACACGCCTGCACCGATTGGGATGCAGGTGCAGAACGCGCTCAACAACAACGGCTACCCAACGAACGCGGCCACAGCCAATGCGGTTAACGTCGCTGCCGATGCGCAAGGCACGGATCAGCCGGCGTACCCCACGGAGTTCCGCAGGGGGTTCGACGCAGCCAGTGCAGCCAGCGCGATCCCCAAGGCGGCGCTGCCGCCCGGCAAGATGCCGCCGAATCCGAACAACGGCAACGACCCGTACCCCGGTGCGCCGAAGGTCGAGAACATCACCAACAGGCTCGCGCTGAAGCAGAGCGCGGGCGTGGACTTCGGCCTGCCACGTATGCAGCAGCAGTACCAACAAGTACCGACTGGCGGCGGTGGCGGCGGTGGCGGCGGGCTGTTCTCGCCAAGTCTCATGTCGGCGATTCAGGGCTACCACGATTTATCCGGTAAGGCTGAAGACGGCAGCATTGCGGGCGCGTGGCGCTCGCGTGGTTTTGCCAAGCAGCGTGATCGGCTGATCGCTGGTGCCGTTGCCGCGCAGAACGCGGATTCGGGCACGATCTCGGCGAACGCGAGCGCGCTGGGTGCGAACGCATCCATGATGCGCGCACAGAACGAACCGTGGTTGGAAGGCATGAAGAACTTCGTCGCTACGCGCGGGCAAGACCTGAACTATGGCCTCGGCATGCAGCAGGATGCGACTCACAAGTACGGCATCGACGCCACGACGGGTGCAGCGAATTACCGTACCAACGTCGATGCGGAAACGACGCGACGTGGACAGGACTACACGTTGGCCCCCCACCTTCCGCAAATGACGCTCGATACGATGGGCGTCGAGGCGTACAAGGCGGGCGACCCCGCATCCGGCAAGGAATACATGACGGCGGGACGGCAGCCACAACTACCGCGTGCTCCGCAGTTCCACGAGGATATGCAAGGCAATACGGTCATTCTGCATCCCGACGGCTCGCAACAGGTGCTTTCGATAGATGCGAAGAAGAAGTTGGCCGCGTCATCTGCGGCAAAGCCGTACCAGAAGAAAGCTGCCGAAGACATCCTCGGCGGGAAGTAAACCAACATGGCTGAGTTCGCACTGCCGACTCTGGATCAGTTCATCAAGAATCCGGGGTACATCCCCATCGCCAAGAAGGCGGTGGAGGAAGAAGACCCATACGCGAAGCTAACCCCCGCACAGCGGGAGGAAGCAGATCGCCGCGTTGCTATGGCGATGAAGCAGGACGAGCTTGCTGCGCAGCCTCGCAGTGCGCTTGGCGAGATCAGCACTGGCTTCAAGCGTGGTGCGATGGTGGAACTGCCGCGTATGTTCGGGCAGGCGCTCGAATCGACCGGCAAGCAGGGCAACACGCTGTACGACTGGGGTCACAGCATCGTGCAGGGTGCGGACACGCGCGAGCCGCAGTACGCCGCCGATACGAATGAAGGCGCGCATGGTGGGGTTGTCAATGCGATAGCGCAGGGCGCGTCGATGCTCGTGCCGAGCGTAGCTCCGCTCGCTGCGCTGCCGGTGCTTGCTGCTGGGGGTGTGCCTGCTGCGGCGGCGATGGGCATTGCTGGTGCCGCAGGTGGTGCGGTGTTCGCGGGGTCGCAGTATCAGGACACGTACGAAAAGGGCATGAAGGCCGGTGTGCCCGAAGATCAGGTGAAGTCTGCCGCACTGAAGGCGGCGCTCATCGAGGGGGTCGGCGAAACCCTCGGCACGTGGGTCGGTGGCAAGTTCATCACTGGCGCGCTGCCGCGCATTCTTGGCAAGAAGTACGCGGTTGACGAAGCTCTTCAGACGGTTCGCAACCCGAAGCTGCTGCCGGCGCTCGCCCGTGACTTTGCGAAAACCGCTGCGGTTGAGACAGGCACGGAAATGGGCCAGAACTACGGCGAGGCTGCCGTAGAGAAGAACGCCGGCATTTCCAAGGATGATCCGTGGGAAGCTGCCACGTCGGCGATTGGCCCGACGTTGGCGATGACGGCCTTCATGGGTCCGTTCGGTGCGCTCGGTATCCGCAGCAAGCAGCGCGCGAACCAGAAGGCGCTCGACACAATCGAGCGGATTGACTCGACGGCGAAGGAAACCGATGCCGCGCTGAAGACCATCGCATCTGAGATGGAGCCGATGGTTGGCAAGGAGCAGTACTCGCTCTACCGCCTCGACCGACTGAAAGACGCGAAGTGGTTCGATGAGGCGTGGCAGGGTGTTGGTGAGGAAGAGAAGGGGCGCGTAGGCCGCGAGCAGTTAGCGCCTTCAGGGCAACCGCTACTTACTGACCAGACACAGGATCCGACGTTGCTCACTGAGCAAGCGCCGAAGATCGACACGACCGCGCCAGACCCCGCCGCTGCGCAAGCCGCAGATCAGGCCGCAGTAGCACGCGACGCGGCCCGAGCACAGGCCGAGAACCAGCGGGGGGTTGACACCCTTGCCTATCAGTTCGCGCAACAGTCGCCGGGGTTGAGCTTCTCCGAATTTGCGCAACAGGTGAAGGCGGGGCGGGCAGGCCCGCTTGCGGTTGGTGGGCGTACTACCCAGCAGGGCATCAAGGATGCGTATCTGACGTACCTGAACGATCAGGAACACGCCAAGCAGGCGGAAGCGCAGCCGGCCCCCGAGACGGGCGTGCAGGGCGAACTCGCGTTTGGCCCGCGCACGCCGCAGTCCGAAGTGGTTGCTGACGCTACAGCCCGGCTTGAAGCGGCTGCCAAACCCCCCGCGCCGCAGGAGAAACCGGGGCAGGGCATGGCGAAGATACTGGGGCTGCCCACTGAGAGCCGGATCGTCCCTGCCGAGGCTCCCAGCAAGGCTCCAATAGATCGTACCAAGCAGCGGATCGCGGCGCTGAAGGAAACGCTGCCGGGCATGCCCAAGACGGTACGGGAGAGCCTTGCCAGCGTGGACCGGGCGAACCTGCCCGAAGCTTTGCGCGAGATTTGGCATTCACGCAAGGGCGAAGCCGGCCCGGCGTACAACCAGCAGGTTGCCGCGCTCTACACGCAGCTAACGGGCGGGCAGGACATCAGGGCAACATCCGTTCAACCTACGCAGGAGAGTCAAAATGGCAAGCAAGCCGAATCCGTTCGCAAAGAAGTCACCGGGAGCAGCTTCCAAGACCCCCTTCTCATCGAAGGGGGGCAAGGGAATGCCGAAGCCGGGGTCAGTGATGAAAAAGGGCAAGGGCTGCTAAAGGCAGAACCAGCCGCACCGCCTGCGCCTGCTGCCGCCAAAAGCAAAGCTGGTTCTCCCCTTGCAGCTACGACAGCGGCGACAGCGGGCGCACCTGTTTCGACTGAAGCAGGTGACGCCGCTACGGCGCGGGTACGAAGCCAGAATGCCATCGACGCCAATCTACGGTTGGAGTCGCAGTGGCAGCGGCTTATGCAGGGAGCCAAGGGCGTTGCAACGGAAATTACTCTGGACGATGCGCGAGCGCATTTGGAGCGGCTGAATGCCGCCCCCGGCGATAACCCGAAAGCACGCGCGCTGCTAGAGAGCATCGTCAACAAACCGGCAGCCCCCGCCGCTAAATCTGCGGTGGTTACTTCTACGGGCGAAGAAACGCCGGCACGTTCTGTTGGATATGGCGAGTGGGAAACCCGCGCGCCAGATGGGACGATCACATACGACACGCCGAACTTCAAAGGCGAAGGCATCGCTGGTGCGCGGCCCCCGCCGCGCTCGCAGTTCGAGGTGCGTCGGTTGGGGCGCGCGACCGAGTATCGGATGACGCATAACCCGCTAGTGCCGCCGGGGTATCGTCGTAATGTGGACGAGGCGATGCTGTTCTCGTTCGAGACGAACCAGTACGACCCCAAGCGCACGCGTGGGTTTGCTGATAATGCGCAGTGGATTGCTGACGTGCGCAAGGCGTACAACCTCGCACGTGGTCGCAACGTCGAGGGCACCAACGTCGAGTTGACGCCGGCAGAGATGCCGGAAGCGGCCAAGGAAAAGGCCAATGCGCAAGGCGCGCTCAAGTGGCTGAAGCAGAACTATCCCGAGGACTACGATGCGGCGCTTGCCGGCTACGACCCGACGAAACCCGGTGAAGGTAATTCTCGGCTTGCGCAGGCTGACCGTATCCGCGATTTGGACATGGCCGTGCACGAGGTTGCCGATGAGGCTCTTGAGCGCACGTACGAGCTTTACAAAGAAGCGTACCAGATGCGCGTTGCGCAAGAGAAGGGGCTGTCTAACCCCGATAGGGTGACCATCAGTCCGACGCAAGAAGATCGGCTGCGTGAGATGGCTGCCCGCGATCCCGGTCTTGAATATGCGCAGGCTGAGCTTCCGAATTACACGCACTCCGATTCGCTCGCGCAAGAACTTGGTCGGGGGAACCTCGACCGTGTGCTGTCGATGCTCGACCAGAACGGCCCGTCCGACTGGATGCAGAAGATAGCGCACGCGTTGTGGCTGCTTGGTTTGAAGACGAAGGTTGTGCTGGTCAATCGCATTTCGTACGCTCCCGATGGTAACCGGGTGTACGGCAAGTACCAGCATCTCACCGACACCGTGCGGGTATTTCCCGGCGGCGCGAACCCACACACTGTGGTGCATGAGGTGACGCACGCCGCATCGGTGGGCAATATTCTGTTCGCCAAGGCAGCGGAAAAGAAGATCGAGCGAACCCGCGAAGAAGCGGCAGCAGTGGCGCGGCTGAACGATCTGCGCGCAATCATCGAGGCGGTTGGGTTTACCGCACAGGATAAGTCTCGGATCGAGGAAGAGTTCGTTGCGGAGGTGTTCTCCAACGAGCGTATGCAACAACAGCTACGCACGATGGCGTTTGACAACCGTTCGTTGTGGCAGCGGTTCAAGGATTGGGTAGGCGCGATCTTCGGTGGCCCGCAGCCGGAACTTGGCACGGCGCTTGAAGCAGCGATCTCGCGCAGCCTGCCGTTCCTCGGCGAGTCGCGCTTTGGCGCGGCGACGGGGCTGGAGTTCGACCACTCGATCACGGCGGCGTTTGGCATGACCGACAACACCGTGTCGGCGCTGACGCAGAAGCTCGACGGCTTCTCTAGCCAGATGCGTAGCAACCTACCCGGCACGTGGAGCGCGGTGTGGATGAAGCTCGCGTCCACTGCACACCTGATCGAGATGGTGGGGCGCATCAAGCACCTCGCCGGCATGTTGCCGGGGATGAAGCTCTACAACGAAGCTGACCGCACTGGCATGCAGATTCGCCAGCAGGTGAACAGCGAGATCGAGCAGGTGTTGAAGCCGCTGAACGCGTACTTCGCCAAGTTGGGCAAGGGACGAGAAGCCGTTGATGCGCGCATGCAGGAGCTTGGTGGTGGAGCCAGCCGGCTCGGCATCGACCTGTCCAAGAACTACGACGAGAACAAGGCGACGTTCAACAAGAACCTCGACCCCTCGTTGAAGGCGCGGGTCAACGAACTGCACCTGCTGTGGAAGCAGCAACCCGCCATCGTGCGGCAGACGTTGCAGCGTGCGGTGTTGGTCAACCGCAAGCATTACATGCAGCACTCGGCGAACTTGCTGAAGCTAAACACGCAGGCGTACGGCAAGAAGCAGCCGGGGGTGGTGAGCACGGTCAACCGCTTGCTCAACATCATGGACCCGAAGCTGAACGAGGGTACGAATCCGAACACGAAATTCTTCGCCGATGTCTATACCGCGAACTTATCCCATCGGATTGATCTGGCGCTCAAGGCCGTCCGTGATGCCGAAAAGGGCACGAACTCGGCGCTGGCGCAGGAAACCGAACTGATCGAGTCGATCTATCGTAAGTCGGTGGCATCGCCATACGTGCATCTTGGTCGTTCGGGTGAGCACTTCCTTGAGTTTACCGTGGCTCCCGGCGACGTTGCGTGGCAGAAGATGCAGGCGGCGCTGAGCACTGCCGGTAAGGTGATCGACACCCCGACGCAAGCGCGCAAGGTGTTCATGCGCTTCGAGAATGCGTCCGACCAGATGAAGGCGCTGGATGCGGTCAATGCGCTTGGCCCAACTGTCATCACTGCCGATACGACGCGTGCGGGGGTTCTCTCGGATACGAACTCGCTGTCATCGCTGAACAAAGGGCTGTCGTTCACGCTGCGACAGATCGCCAGTAATCTTTCGGATCAGTTCGAGGGCGAGGCGAAGAAGGAACTCCGTGAGGCGTTAATCGCCGAGGTTTACAGTCACATGGGCGATGACTCGCCCTCGCATGCGCTCAAGCGCCGGAAAGAGGGCGGCGTGCCCGGCTACGACGCGGAGTTCCGCCGCAGCTTCGTCAAGCGCGGCGCAGGCGCGTCGTCGCTGATCTCGAACTCGTACACGATGCCGATGCACAACGACGCCTTCAGGCAGATGCAGGATGTCGTCAATGACATGCGTGCGCCCAAGGGCGGGCCTACAGCAGAATCGGTGAAGCACCAAGAGCAAGCGCAGGCGGTGCTCAGCAGCTTTCAGCAGCGGTTCAGCAACAAGATCAACCGCGTCGAGTCGCCCCTGATCGACAAGTTCAAGGCACTTGGCTACAACTGGTTCCTTGCGGCCAGCCCGGCGTTCATGCTGACCAACCTGATGCAGCCGTATCACCTGACGCTACCGTACCTTGGGGGCACGTACGGGTTCGTGCGCGCAGCGAAGGAGATGGGGCGCGCGTCGGCCAAGGCGATCTCGCTGGTCAAGCAAGCATCACAGGAAGGATGGGTTACTGGTAAGACGCTAGGCGGGGTCGCGGGTGGAGTCGAGGGTGCGGCGAACCTGTCAGTGCATGGCAGCGCGGACCTGTCTGCTGGCGAACAGAGCATGATCGTGGAACTGATGCGGTCAGGCCAACTCGATCTCGGCCTCGCGCGTGAACTTACGTCGCTTGCGTCCGGTACCGCACATGCGTGGCAGGTGACGATGCGCGTGCTGGCGACGGGCAGCCACTACTCGGAAGTCGTCAACCGGCTTACGGCGGCGCTCGCAGCGTATAACCTCGACGCGGCGCGCGGTGGCCCGGCGGCGCATGAGCGTGCAACGGCTGCCGCGATCCGCGCGGTTGAGCTTACGCAGTTCAACTACTCGGACTACAACACGGCCCCGGCGTTCGGACGGCACGGCTTAGCCGGAAAGGTTACGCCGCTGCTTACCTCGTTCCAGAACTACTCGTTTCAGGTGATGGAACTGATTCACCGCATGGCGTACGACTCAGTAGCGAAGAGTGCGTCGGCGGAAGACAAGCTGGCTGCGCGTAAGGCGCTGGCAGGAGTACTGGCGACGACCGCCACGATTGCGGGTGCGTTGGGGCTGCCGCTGGCGAGTGTGGTAGCGCGCCTGTACGACGCAGCAGCCGGCAGCGATGATGACCCGTCCGACATCAAGGCGTCGTTCCGCGCGTGGCTTGCGGAAGTCTTTGGAAAGGACGTAGGAGAGGCGATTGCGCGGGGCGTGCCTCGTGCGGTGCTGGGGTTCGATACGAGCACCCGTGCGGGCCTCGCCGACGTGGTGCCGGGGTCGCGGTTCTTTACCGACCGCCGCATGTTCAAAGACAAGATGGAAGCGGGCGCGTTCGACATGATGGGGCCGGCGGTGAGCGCCACGCAGGAGTTCTTGACCGGCCTCGGCAAGATGAGCGACGGCTTCGTGATGGAGGGGCTGATGCAGATGGCCCCGCTCGCGCTGCGCGGCCCGCTCAAGACCGGCAAGATGCTGGATAAGGGCTACACCACTGCGAATGGTATCCCGTTGCCGATGGAAGTTACCCCGTGGGCGGCTGTCGTGCAGACGCTTGGCTTTACCCCCTCGGTTAAGGCCGAGCAGTCCGATGTAAACTTCGCCTTCAGGCAGCGTGATGGACTGTTGAAACAGCGCAAGACTGTGCTTTCCAATCAGCTTTACCGAGTGTTCGATGAGGGAGGTGACCCGACTGAAGCCTTGCAAGCGGCGCTTGCCTTTAGTCAGCAGAACCCACAGTACGCCATTGACGTAGCGAGTGGGATGAAAGCTAGAGCGGCATCGCGCGCGACTGCAAATGTGGCGGAAGCAGCCATCGCCACTTCGCCTCGTTACCTGCCGTTGTTGCAGCAGTACTCTTTTGCGAATACCCGATGAGTGGAAAACATAGGACGGTGCATGGAAACGAGGACTACGAAAGAGGAACTTGCGGAAACTGACCGCGAGATTCGCCACTTGATTGCGACCGAAGACAACCACAAAGAT
>Ga0315287_10002894_pt1 | contig 16431 bp, 14 predicted proteins | sample YL17G11_0_MG_FD_205037 | JGI IMG/M metagenome (GOLD analysis project Ga0315287, IMG submission 205037) | Sediment microbial communities from Yellowstone Lake, YNP, Wyoming, USA - YL17G11_0 | ecosystem: Environmental > Aquatic > Freshwater > Lake > Sediment | place: USA: Wyoming | collected... | reverse complement strand
TCCCAGAGCGCGCACGGCGGCGGCCAGCACGAGACTCGAATCGACGCCGCCCGAGAAGGCCACGCAGGCCGAGCCCAGCTGCGCCAGCTCGGCTTCGAGCCGCTCCAGGGCTGCGCGCGCCCCGCGAGATGGGTCAGTGTGCGGTGCACCTACGGCGCCCCCCACGTTGACCCGACTACGTCGGTCAATCATCGTAGTCGACCAGCTCCGTGATGGTGGGCTGCTCGCCGCACACGGGGCACGTGGGGACGCGCGCCACCTCGACCTGGTTGAAGGTCATGGCGGCGCCGTCGAACTGCACGAGGCGGTCGTACAGTGGGGCCCCGGCGCCGGTGAGCACCTTTATGACCTCGAGCGCCTGGATGGCGCCGATCGTCCCGGGGATGGGGCCGAGCACCCCCGCCTCCGAGCAGCTGACCACGCCGGCAGGCGGCGGAGGCTCGGGGAACAGGCAGCGATAGCAGGCGGTCTCCCCGCCCTTGACAGTCATGGCCAGCCCCACCATGCGCAGCACGGCGCCGTCCACCAGCGTCTTGCGCTCGAACACGCAGGCGTCGTTGAGCAGGTACCGGGTCGGGAAGTTGTCCACGGCGGTGACGACCACGTCGTAGCGCCGCACGAGGTCCAGCGTAGTGGCCGCCACCAGGCGCATCTCGTAGGGCTCCACCTGCACGTCCGGGTTGAGCGCCCGCAGGCGCGCGGCGGCGCGCTCGGCCTTGCTCTTGCCGATGTCGTCGGTGGTGAAGAGGATCTGGCGCTGCAGATTAGAGAGCTCGACCACATCGTCGTCGACGATGCCCACGCGGCCGACGCCGGCCGCGACGATGTAGTACAGGACCGGCGCCCCGAGCCCACCGGCGCCGACGACCAGCACGGAGCCCTTGCGGAGCTTGTCCTGGCCGCGCTCACCGATGTCCTTGAGCACGAGCTGGCAGTCGTACCGCAGGCGCTCCTTGCCGCTGATCAGCATGCTCGCCCTCCGCTCACCTTGCCCTCGCCGCGCCGCGCGCTCACGCCTCTACCTCGCCGTGCTGCGCGCTCAAACCCTGACCTCGGGGAGATCGCCGAAAAGCGGCGTCGACAGATAGCGCTCCCCGGTGTCGCAGAGCACGGTGACCACGACCTTGCCCTGGAGCTCAGGCCGGCGCGCCACCTGGCCGGCGGCCCACACGTTGGCGCCGGCCGAGATGCCCACGAGGACGCCTTCCTGGCGCGCGAGGTCGCGCGCCGCGGCGAAGGCGTCGTCGGCGCTCACCTTCACGATCTCGTCGTAGACCTCCGTGTCGAGCACCTTGGGGACGAAGCCGGCGCCGATGCCCTGGATCTTGTGCGGGCCCGGCGCGCCGCCCGACAGGACCGGCGAGTCGGCCGGTTCGACGGCCACCACGAGTACGCCGGGGCGGCGTTCCTTGAGCACCTGGCCGACGCCCGTCAGCGTGCCCCCGGTGCCCACGCCGGCCACGAACGCGTCGACCTCGCCGCCGGTGTCGGCCCAGATCTCCTCGGCCGTCGTGAGGCGGTGCACCTCGGCGTTGGCGGGGTTCTCGAACTGCTGCGGGACGAAGGCGTCGTCGCCCTCCGCGGCGAGCTCGAGCGCCCTGGCGACCGCGCCGCGCATGCCGTCGGCGCCGGGCGTGAGCACGAGCCGCGCGCCGAAGGCCTTCAGAATCGTGCGGCGCTCGACGCTCATGGTGTCGGGCATCGTGAGCACCATGTCGTAGCCGCGCGCCGCGGCGACCATGGCCAATGCGATGCCCGTGTTGCCGCTGGTAGGCTCGATGATCGTGGTCTTGCCCGGGGCGATGCGCCCCTCGCGCTCGGCGGCCTCGATCATCGCCAGGCCGATGCGGTCTTTGACGCTGCCGCCCGGGTTGAACGACTCCAGCTTGCCGAGCACCTCGGCGCCGCTCTCGTCGGAGATGCGGTTGAGGCGCACCAAGGGAGTGCGTCCGATCAGCTCGGTGATGTTGCCGGCCCTGTTCATGTGGTCTCCTTGAAGAGCCCCGGCACGGCCGGGGGTCGAGAGTCAGATCTGATACGTCGGCGCGCGCCCGCGAAGAGCGTCCTCGCGCGCCAGCAGGTCGCCGATCGTCGTGCCGCCGAGGACCTTGACGAGAGCCTGCTGGGCCTCGATCCAGACCGACGAGGCGCCACACTCGTCGACCCGCTCGCAGAGGCCCTGCGTGCATTCCGCCGGCGAGGGTACGCCGTCGAGCGCGGCCACGACTTCGAGGACGCTGATCTCCGCGGCCGGGCGCGCCAGCGAATACCCGCCGGCGGCGCCGCGCCGGCTGCGCACCACGCCGCCGCGGCGCAGCGCGGAGAAGACCTGCTCGAGGAACTGCAGCGGCATGTCGCGGCTGTCCGCGATGTCGCCCAGCCGGACCGGCTTCCCGGGCGCGGTCTCCTCGCGCCGCGCAAGCTCCGTGAGCGCGCGCACCGCGTACCTGCTTTTCATGGAGATGCTCACGCCCACTCCGCTCCCGCGCCAACAGCATTTGCGATAATTCCAGTCAAGAATAGGGAACGATGGCGACCCGTGTCAACGCCCCGGTGCTCACACCCGCTCCTTCTCACGCCTTCCAGCGGCGTACGACGAGCGTGGCGACCGCGGTCAGGGCGAGCGTCACGAGCGCCGCCCACACGATGCGGTACGCGACGACCCAGAAGACGCTCGCCCCCAGCGCGATGAACACCAGTGAGTCTTCGGCGACGGCGTGCACCATGCTGAGGAAGGTGCTCATGATGAACACCTGGCGGCGGCCCAGGTCGTGGCGGCGTATGTCGCGCACGATGACGCCGCCACCGTAGGCAAGACCGAACAGGAAGCCGATGAGCGTCGGCGCGGCGGAACGCTCGTTCAAGCCCACGTGTCGCACGACTCGCGCCCAAGCGCGCACCAAGGAGCGAAACGGTCTGGTCCCTTCGAAGAGCTCGAGGACGACCATGATGGGCACGACGATGAGGAAGACGCGCAAGAGCAGGTCGAGCGACCCCGTGACGAAGGTGCGCAGCAGGTCGGCCATCGTCAGAACAGCCCCATGAGCTGGTTGGCGACGGCGGCGGCCGCCAGACCGGCCACGACGCGCAGGGCGCCGAAGGCGAAGCCGTTCATGCCCGCCTTGTGGAGGACCGCGCCCTCCACGAGCAGGTTGTGCCCGATGAGGATGGCGATGGCCAGTACCGTGATCTGCTGCGCGCTGAGATGCAGCGCCTGCATCGAACCGACGGCCGCGTAGATGTTGAGCACGTAGCCGACCATGAGGGGCACGGCGGCGTCCCCCGGGAGCCCGAGCAGCGACATCAGCGGCCGTGCCAGATGGGCCAGCCACTGGATCACGCCCAGGCGTTCCAGGACGAGCGTGATGCCGTAGGCGGGGACCATGACGCGAGCCAGCTCCCAGAAGGTCCGCAGGCCGGCCTGGACGCCGATCCTGAGGTCGCAGCGGAGGCGCGCGCCCAGACCGAGCGCGGGTTGGAGCGAAGGCTCGCCGGAGGCCGTCCCGAGCGCCGGTGCGGCCGCAGGCGGCCCCGGCGCGGCGGCGGGGCGGGCGGTCGGGGGGTCGTCGCCGGCGTGCTCCATGTGCCCGTGATTCTCGCACGACCGGCGCGCCGGCGTCATCGGCCGCTGCCCGAGCGCGGCGCGCCCAGATCGGGCCCGACCGCCCGGCGCCGGCCTGTCGCTTCTCCGGCGGCCGAGCACCAGCGGCCGCAGTGCGGCGGCCAACGTCATCCCGGGGCCGGCGAAACGTCACCGCCCGGGCGAGGCGTCACCCTTGAGGCCCGGCGGGGCGGCGGCGCACCATACGGACATGACGTTCCGCCGCACAACAACCGCGCTCTGTCTCGCCATGGTCATCGTACTCGCCGTCGCAGTTCTGTCGCGGCCGGACCGCCGCCAGGGCGGCAGCGGCGCGGTGGCGACGGCGCCGTCCGCAGCGGCCGGCGCAGGTAACGGCCCGATTGCGGCGGCGGCGCCAGGCGCTTCCGAAGGCGCGCAACGTCTCGACGCGGTGCGCACCGTCAACCTGTTCTGCGATCTGGTGGGCAGCCGCCGGTTCTGGCGCGCTGCCGCGCTGTTCGCCACGCCGCGGGTGTGGCCGCGCCGCAAGCTGCGCGCGGTGCTGCGGCTCGACTTCCGCTCGGCACGCATCGGCTCTTCGCCAGACCCGCGCACGCTCGTCGTGATCGCGCAGGTGCAGGCATCCGGAGGGTCCGGGAGCCCGGTACGCGACGGCAACGCCACACTGTTCTTCACCCTGGGGAGGGTCGGCACCACTGCTGGGGGCTGGCTGATCACAGCCGTGACCACGAGCCCATAACCCTCGGAAAGGGGTCCCTCATGAAACAGCGACACTGGTCAAGGCTTGCGCTCGTCGCGCTGGCCGCGGCCGCCTGCGGCGCCGCGGCGCCGCCCGCCGCCGCGGCGCCCGGGCAGGTAGCCGCTGCCACGGCCTATCTGCAGGCACGAGCGGCGGCGATCACTGCCGCCGACCCGGGCGCCGTGCTCGCCACCTGCACGACGTCTGCCGGCACACTGGCAGTCACAGAGCGCGCAATCGCCCGCGGCACGGCACTGCGCGCCGCCCAGCTCGGCCACCAGATCGACTCCATCGACAGCGAGATCACCGTCCTGGGCGCCGTGCCGGGCGCGATCCGCGACACTGCCACGGTCAGCGCTCACGTGATCACCACGATCGTGTGGCACGCGGCCGGGATGGAACGGAGCACTGAGGCCTCCGGCGTCGACCACACCGTCTCGCTGCAGCGTGTCGCTGGCACGTGGCAGGTCGTCGGGGACTCCTATCTCGACGTGTTGGTGCCCGCGTATCTGGAGGCCGCCGGGGCGTCGCCCGCGGTGGTGCGTGGGGCCGCGGGGCGCCTCGAGCGCGAAGCCGCGCGCCCGACCGCGGCGAGCGGCCGCGAACATCAGTGGGTCCGGCACGCCGCGGGCGTCCGCCGCTACAGGGACATCATCACCTACAACCGTGCCGCCGCCGCCGCCTACGCCGACCGATATGCGCTCTCATACAACCCCGGCTACGTCCGCTTCGGCGCCGACTGCGCCAACTTCGCCTCGCAGGGCGGCCGCGCCGGCAGCATGCCGGTCACCTCCGGCGACTACAGCAACGGCTGGTGGTACAACGGCAAGGGCACTTCGTCGACCTCCGACGACAGCTACAGTCTGAGCTGGATCAACGTCACGAAGCAGATGAGCTACTGGAACGGCAGCCGCACAGACTGGGTGACGTCGATCGGCGCGCTCGGCAAAGGCGACTTCGTGTACTACGACTGGAGCGGCGATGGCTACTGGGACCACGTCGCCGTGGTGGTCGGCACGAACAGCGCCGGGCAGAAGGTCGTCGATGCGCACACCACCGACTACTACCACACCTACTGGAAGATGGGTTACAGCTCCACGCGCTACAAGTACGCGTGCGTGCGGGCGCAGTGGGTCGTCTGAGCATCCGAGACGGCGGGCACGCCGGGCGGGGGCGGGCGAAAGCCCGCCCCCGCCCGCAACGGCACGCCGTCAGGGCTCGAAGCCGGGCGTCAGGTCGAAGGCATAGAGGTCGGAGCTGGTCTCCCGGCGCCGCACTTCCACCACGTCGCCGGCGAGCGTGACGGCGCGAGCGCCCGCTCGCGGCCGGGCGTTGTAGTCGTTCATCATCTCGAGCGTGTAACCGCCGGCGTCGAGGAACACCACGAGGTCGCCGACGCTCGTGCCGGCGGGGAAGCGCCGGTAGCGCGTGTCGTCATCGCCGGCAAAGACGTCGCCGCCGTCGCACAGCGGGCCCGCCAGCCGGAATTGCGTGTCGGCCGGCTCGCCCGCCCGGCCGGCGACGAGGGTGCGAAAGTACCAGCGGTAGTTGGTGTGCTCGAGCAGCGTATTGAAACCGGCGTCGACGATGAGCCACCGCTCCTCGCCGACGACTCGGCCGTCCCCCTCCCGCGTCCGCTTGGTCTTCTCGTTCTCCACGCGCGTCGTGAGCACGCCGGTGGTGGCGGCTATCGAGCGGCCCGGTTCGATGAAGAGCGTGAGGTCCGGCCGCCGCGCCTCGAGCACGCCGCAGATCGTCGCCGCGTACTCGTCGAGGCTCACCTGGGAACAGAAGTAGTCGGCGGCGGCGCCCAACGGCGGCGACTCGCGATACGGGACGGCGAAGCCGCCGCCGGCGTCCAGGAACTGCAGGCGCACGCCGGCGGAGGCTTCGACCTCGTCGACGAGGTCGAGCGCGGTGCCCAGCGCCTGCCGGTACGGGGCCACGCTGGTGATCTGCGAGCCGACGTGCAGGTGCAGGCCGACCGGCTCGAGCCCGGGGTCGGCGGCCGCGCGGCGAAAGGCCTCCGCGGCGTCGTCGCGGTCGATGCCGGCCTTGCCGCCGTGGGCGGTCTCGAGGCCGGGATGCGTTGCCGTGGGCACGTGCCCGTCGATGCGCGGAGCCACGGCCGCCGGCCTCCCCACTTCCGCCGCCACCTCGGCGATGCGGCCCAGCTCGTGCAGGGAGTCGACGAGCAGGGCGCGCACGCCGGCCCTCACCGCCGCGGCGATCTCGGGGCGCGTCTTCGCGACCCCGTTGAACACGATCTGGCGCGGCTCGAACCCCGCGCGCAGCGCCTTCTCGAGCTCGCCGCCGGAGTTCACTTCGATGTTGATGCCGGTGTCGCGTACCACGCTCAGGAACCACAGGTTGGAGCACGCCTTGCTGGCGTAGAAGATCTCGCTGCGCGGAGAGCGGCCGCCGAAGGCCTTTTGCAGCGCGGCGATGTTGTGGCGCAGGCACCGCTCGCTGAACAGGTAGAAGGGCGTCTCGGCGTCGCCGGCGACCTCCACGATGTCCGCGCCGTCGAAGCAGAGATGACCATCGCGGACGGTCAGCCACGGATCGTTGGTCAACACGCCATACCCCCGCTTGTACGGTTGGATGTGGCCGAAGTATACTGCCCACGCTCCGTCCCACCGGCTACGGGAGAAACGTGAACCGCGTGGCTGACGTCAAGCCCCATGACCACCGCCACGCCGCCTTCTCGGGCGGCAAGTTCCACGACTTCTAGCAGGCGCCCCCTCCCGCCGCGGCGCGATGGTCCCCGGTTCGACCGGGCAGAGGCCGCGCGCCGCGCGATCACGCCGGCGACGGCGACCTGACCGCGATGCGACCCGGCCGTTCACCGGCCATTCGTCCATCATCCGGCGGCCGGCTCGCCGCCCACAACACGACCACATCAGGTGGCGAACGTTGAGCACATGTCCCGGCACGAACGCACGCGGCCGTCTCGGCCGGCCCCTCGGAGACTGAACCGATGACCGGCCACCCCAGGCTCGCCATCGACCTCGACGCCGTCGCCGCGAACTCGCGCCTGCTGGCCGCGCGGCTGCGCGGCGCCGGGTTCACGCTCGTCGGCGTCACCAAGTGCGTCGACGGCGAGCCGCGCGTGGGGCAGGCGCTGCTCGAGGCCGGCTGCGCCGGCCTCGCCGACTCCCGCCTGCCCGCTCTGGCGCGGCTCGCGGCCGCCGCGCTGGGACCGCTCACGCTCATCCGCGCCCCGCAGCCCGACGAGCTCGAAGCGGTGGCGCAGGTCGCCGACCGGGTGCTGCTCAGCGACGTGGGCGCCGCCCGCGTGCTCGGAGAGCACGCTCCCGGCGCCCCCGTCCAGATCCTCCTCACCGTCGATCTCGGCGACCGCCGCGAAGGCGTCCTGCCTGACGCCGCTCCCGCGGTCGCCGCCGAGCTCTCGGGCCTGCCCGGCGTCGAGCTCGCCGGCGTCAGCGTCAACTTCGCCTGCCTGTCCGGGCAGCTGCCGTCGCAAGAGCTCTTCCGGCAGGCCGAGGACGTGCTCGCCGGCATCGCCGACCGCTGTACCGCCCAGCCGCAGCTCTCGCTCGGCGGCACCTGCGTGCTGCAGCATCTGGACGGCTATCACCCGCGCTTCCGCACCGAGATCCGCTCCGGTGGCGGTCCGATCTACGGCTACGACTTCGTCAGCGGCGCCGGCATCGCCGGTCTCGAGCGCACCGACCCAGTGCTCACCGCCGTCGTGCTCGAGTGCTACCGCAAGCCGCCGGCGCCTTATGGTGCCACCGGCTGCGACGCCTTCGGCCACGTGCCCGAGGTGCACCTGCCGGACCACGACGCGAACTACGCCCTTCTCTACCTCGGCCGGCGCGACTGCGAGCCCGGCGGCCTGCGGCCGCTGCTTCCGGGCTCCTATCTCGCCGGCGCCACCAGCGATGTCAGCGTGCTCATCACGCCCGAACCGCTCCGTCCCGGAGACACGGTGTCGTTCGCCGTGGGCTACGACGCCCTGGTGAGAGCCGTCACCTCGCCCTTCGTGGCGAAGGAGTCCATCGCCGGGGCGAAGTCCGAGGTTTCGAAGGGAGACTCATGAGCGCTCACGCAGAGGGCCGCTTCGTCGAACCCCGCCGCCCGCTGCGAATGCTCCCGGCGCAAGACGTGGAGCGCATCCACGAAGCCTCGCTCGACGTGCTCGCCGACGAGGTGTTCGGCATCGTCACGCGCCGCGTGCGCGGCGTCACCGTCGACAAGGTGACCCTGGCCGTCGACCTCATCAAGAAGATGGGGTTCAGGGGCGACTATCTCTTCGACCAGCACACGCGAGCGCACGTGCGCGAGCTGTGGCAGGCGCGCCTCGGCGAGACCGGTACCTACGACGGCTGGCGGAGCGCCGGCAGCCCGCGTCTGGAAGACAAGGCGCGGACCGTCGCCGACGGCATCCTCGCCTCTCCCCCGCCCGAGTTTCCCGAGGAGCTCGGCCGCGAGCTCACCGCGATCATCGCCGCGGCCGAGTCCGGCCGCTTCTGAAAGGACCCCCCGTGGTATACGCAGATACGTGCTACGTCGGCAAGCGCGTCAAGCTCGAGCTGCTCTCGCCCGATGACGTGCGCCAGATCCACGAAGCCACCCTCGACGTGATAGCGAACGTCGGCGTCAAGTTCCACTCGCAGAAAGCCCTCGACGTCCTTGAGGCCAACGGCGCCTCGGTGGACCGCGAGACGACGGTGGCCAAGATCCCGGGCATCGTCGTCGAGAAGGCGCTGAGCACCGTGCCGCACGAGTTCACGCTCGGCGCCCGCAACCCGGAGTACGACCTGCCGCTCGACGGCGAGCACGTCTACATCAGCTCGGACGGCTGCGGCGTCTTCGCCCGCGACTTCGACGGCGCGGTGCGCTCGTCGCGCAAGAAAGACGTCGAGAACTGCGCCAAGGTCGTGCAAGCGCTCGACAACGTGTCGGCGACCTCGGCCGTGGTCTCGGCGCAGGACTGCCCGCCCGAGACGCGCGTGCTCCACGAGTTCGACGCCTGCGTGCGCAGCAGCGAGAAGCACAACATCGTCGTCAGCATCAAGGAGGACTGGGAGGCCCGCAGCCTTATCAAGATGGCCGAGGCCCTGGCCGGCGGCACGGAAGAGCTGAAGCGCCGGCCGCTGTTCACGGCCATCATCTGCACCGTGTCGCCGCTCCACCAGGAGCGCTTCGGCATGGACCTCGCCCTGGTGCTGGCCGAGGCGGGCATCCCAGTGAGCTTCTACCCCATGCCGATCCTCGGCGCGACCGGCCCGATCACGATCGCCGGCTCGGCCGTGGTCAACAACGCGGAGTTCCTCAGCGCGGCCACCGTGATGCAGCTCGCCCACCCGGGCGCCAAGGTCATCCACGGCGGCGGCCCGACGGCGATGTACATGAACTCCGGCGCCTACGCGAGCAACTCGCCCGAGGCCCTGCTCCTGCGCGGCTGCCAGGGCCACATGGCCGACTTCTACGGCGTGCCGGCCTGGTACGGCGCCGGCGCCACCACCGCCAAGGAGCCCGGCATCCAGAGCGCCTACGAGAACACGCTGGCGCTGTTCATGGCCTACGCGAACGGCGCCGACGTGACCTTCGGCACCGGTCTGCTGGACGGCTCGCGCATCCTCTGCCTCGAGAACATGGTCGTGGACGACGAGATCATCGGCATGGTCAAGCGCATCCTTCGTGGCATCGAGGTGAGCGAGGAGACGCTGGCCGTCGAGCTCATCAAGACGATGGGGTTCAGCGGCAGCTACCTGTTCGACGACCACACCCGCGCACACGTGCGCGAGCTCTGGCAGGCCAGGCTCGGCGAGACGGGCAGCTACGACGGCTGGAAGAACGCCGGCGCCAAGAGCACCACCGAGAAGGCGCAGAAGAAGGTGGCCGCGATCCTCGCCGCCGAGGCGGCGCCGTTCCCGGCCGACCTGGGCGCCGAGCTCGACGCGATCATCGCCGCGGCGGCGAGAGAGGCTGCCGCGCAGTAGGCAGCGGGCCGCGTGACGAGGCCGGGCGCGGCGGCACCGAGCTGGGGGACCGGCGCGGATGTCGCAGACCGGCCGCTCCGCGCTCGCGGCCGCTCCCCCTGCCCGCTCCGGGTGCGGTAGCATGAGGCGCGGGTGGCGCAGCCGCCGCCCGCGCCTCATCACTTCAGTCCGGAGCGCCGCCGATGAACAGCGAAAGGGTCCGCGAGGAAGGCTTCAGTAAGGACGCCGACAAGCTCGTGCGGCGTCTCTCTCTGGTCGCGCTGCTGCTCAGCCGCCGCGGCCAGCCGGTCAGCGTCGCTCAGATCCGCCGCAGCGTCGAAGGCTATCCGACGATGACGGAAGAGGCCTTCAAACGCCGCTTCTACGAGGACCGCACCGAGCTGGCCGGACTCGGCTTGCACATCTCCTCCGAGGCCGACGCGCAAGCCGGCGCGGGCGAGACGTACAGCCTCCCGGCCAGCGCCTACTACCTGCCGCCGGTCGAGCTGAGCGGCGAGGAGCTTACCGCGCTCGCCGCGTGTCTCGCCGTTCTCGAGGACCGCTTCGCGTACTCGCAGCCGCTGCGTCTGGCGCTGCTCAGCCTGGCCCAGGGGCGTCCCGAGATCATCACCGACGCTGAGGTCCCGCCGCTGACGGTCGTGCCCGAGACGGCCGCCCCGGCGACCGTGCTTCCCAAGCTGCAGGCCGCGATCGCCGAGCGCAAAACCGTCCACTTCGCGTACTACGCCATCGGCCGCGACCAGGAGCTCGAGCGCACCGTCGACCCATACGGCCTGCAACTGGTCGCCGGCGAGTGGTACCTGATCGGCTGGTGCCACCTGCGCCGGGCGGAGCGCACCTTCCGCCTTTCGCGCATCCGCTCGCGGGTCACCCACGCCACGCGCGCGCCGCACGACTTCGCGGCGCCGAAGAGCTTCGACATCGGCGCCTACCGCGACCGGCCCGCGTGGCAGCTCGCGAAGCCGACGGGCACGGCGCGCATCCGCGTCGCGCCGGAGATGGCCTGGTGGGTGGAGGCGCACTGGGGACACTGCGGCGCCATCGAGCGCCAGGAGGGCGGCGGCGTCGTGTACAGCACGCCCTACGCCAGCGCGCGGCCGCTCTTCGGCTGGGTGCTCGGGCTGGCCGACGCGGCGGAGCTCCTGGAGCCGGCCGAGCTGCGCGAGCAGCTGGCGGCGCAGCTCCGCCGCCTCGACGGCCTGCTCGATGCGGAACCGCCGAAAGCGACGCCGGCAAGGCCCGCCGGCCGCGACGCGGCCGCCGGCGGGCGCCGCCGGCGCCGCTCGGCCGACGACTGGCGCGTGGAGGTCGATCGCTTCACGCGCCTCACGGCCCTCACCACCTATCTTCTGCAGAGCTGCGGCGAGGACGAGGCGCTGCTCGACGTCGCCGCCATCCGCGGCACTCTCGGGGTCTCCGCCGAGGACTTGCGCGCCGACGTCCGCCTCCTCAACCTGGTCAACTTCGGCGCCGACGGCGCGCTCCTCTACGCCGAGTTCAAGGGCCGCACGAAGCTGGCCGTCTCCTGCGACCTCGCCGGGCCCGCCTTCGCCCGCCCGGCGCGCCTGTCTCCGCTGCAGGCCGACACGCTGCTCCTCGCCGTCGAGCTTGTCGGCGGCCAGTTGCCCACGGCCTCGGGCGCCGCTCTGGCGAGCGCCGCCGCCAAGCTGCGCGAGGCGCGCGAGGGCACGACGCCGACGCTCGTGAGCGGCGACCTCCTTCTGCCCGCCGACGACGTGCTCGACCCCGTCAACGCCGCCATCGTCGAGCGCCGTCTGCTGGACATCGAGTACTGGACCGAGGGCACCGAGCGGATCGGCCGGCGCACCGTCGAGCCCTACCTGCTCGTGCACAGCCGCGGCGAGTGGTACTACGTGTGCTGGTGCCGGACCGCCGGCGGCACACGCGTGTTCCGCGTGGCCACCACGAAGACTGCGCGGCTCCTCGACGAGCGCTTCGAGCCGCGACCCGACGTGGAACTGGAGCTCTACCGGCGAGAGGGCATTCCCGCCTCGGGGAGCTACGCGCCCAGGACCGCCACCATCTGGTACAGCCCGGCGGTGCACCGCTGGATCGCCGAACGCCAGCCGGTGCGACCGCTCGCGGACGGCTCGTGCCTCGCCGAGCAGCCCTACGTCGACGAGCGCTGGCTATCGCATCACCTGCTGCGCTTCGCCGACCAGGCGCGCCCGCTGTCACCGCCCGAGGCGGTCGCCGATCTGCGCGCGACGGTCCGACGCCTGCTGGCCGTGTACGGACGATGACCGTCGCCAGTCTGGCCTGGATCGCCTACAAGACCGGCTGGTACTTCTATGCGCTCGGCCCGCAGCTGGTGATCTGCATGCTGCTCGGGTACTTCGCGGCGCGCAAGACCGCCGGCGACCTGCTCAACTGGCTGATGGTCGGCTTCTTCGCCGCCCTCGTGCCGCTCGCCGGCATCCTCATCATGCTCGGCCTGTGGTGGCGCGCGGGGGCCGCGCTGCCCGAGAGTGCGCCGGACGACGCGGAGCCGCCGGCGTGAGCGACGACCCCTGGGTGTTCTGCGGCGCGGCCCGGCTGCCGATCCCCCGCGCCGACGCCTTCGAACCGCCGGCCCGCCTGCCGCGAGCCGCAGACCTCGACCACGCTGTGGAACGCGCTTTGGCCGATCCCATCGAGGCGCCGCGCCTGCGCCGTCTGGCGCGCGGCGCCGCCACGGTGGCCGTCACCATCCCGGATGCTTCGCGCCCCTGCCCCAGCCCGGCCCTTCTCGAGCACCTCGTCGAGGAGCTGGCCGACGCCGGAGTCCCGGACGACGGCATCACGGTTGTCGTCGGGTGCGGCTTGCACCGCACCACCTCGGCCGCCGAGCGGGAAGGCCTCGCCGGCGCGCCGCTGGCCGGACGCGTGAGGACCGAGGATGCGCAGGGTTTGCAGACGCCATGCGTGGACCTCGGCCTCACCTCGGGTGGCGCGCCGGTGCACATCGCGCGCCGCGTGGCGCAGGCCGACCTCGCCGTCACGGTCGGCGTGGTCGAGCCGCACCTCTACGCCGGTTTCTCCGGCGGAGTGAAAGGTGCCGCCATCGGCTGCGCCGGCCACGAGACGATCGCCTGGACGCACCGCCCGGCGTTCGTCAGCGCGCCGGGCGTCATCGTCGGGAGACTCACGGGCAACCCGTTCCACGCCACCCTCCTCGAGATCGCCGCGCGCACGCCGCTCGCCTGGGCCGTCAATGTGGTGATGAACGAGCGCGGCGACGCGGCGGCGGTCGCCGCCGGCGATCCATCGGCCGCGCAGGCCTCGCTGGCACGGAGGCACAGCGGCGCGTGGCTGCGCGCCGTCGATGGGCCCTTCGACGTGGTCGTCGCCGGCGTGCACGCGCCCAAGAGCCACAGCTTCTACCAGGCCAGCCGCGCGGCCACCTACATCGGCCTCGCCGCCCGCCCGGCCCTCGCCGACGGCGGTCTGCTCGTGCTGTGCGCCGACCTGCCGGGCGGCGCCGGCGACGGGCCCGGCGAGCGCAACTTCGCGGACGTACTTGCTGCGGCAGTTTCGCCGGCCGAGCTCGTCGCGCGAGGGTTGCGCGAGCCGCTCGGCCCCGGCGGACAGCGGGCCTTCGTGATGGCACGTGTGCTGGAGCGCTTCGGCCTGGCTGTGGTCGGCGCCGAGGACCCCGGGTTTCTGGAGCCGCTCGGAGTGGCCGCGTTCGACTCCGTCGACGCGGCCGTCCACGCGGCCGAGGCGCGCCTCGGCCGCCGCGCCCGCGTGCTCGCCGTGGCCGACGCCATGGCCACCGTCGTCAGCGGCAGCTGACGACGACCGCCGGAGCCCTACCTCTCACGGCAGCCTGATCGTCACCACCGCGCAGTCGTCGGCCAGCACGCCGCCGGCGTAGTCCTTGACGGCCTCGAGAATGGCGTCGGCCAGCTCCTGGGCGGGCATGCCGAGGTGCTGCAGCACGGTCTCGTACAGGCGCGCTTCGCCGAACAGTGACCCATCGAGGCGCGCGTCAGTGATGCCGTCGGTGTACAGGACTACGCAGGTGTCGTCGGGCAGGATGGCGCGATTCGTCGGGTACACGACCCCGCGGAAGATGCCCACGGGGACGTTGCCCTCGCCCGGCACGGGGAACTCGCCGTGGCCGGCAAGGACGATGGGCCGCGGGTGGCCGGCCACCGCGTACTCGAACATGTGCCGCGCCACGTCGATGTAGGCCACGACCAGGGTCACGAAGGGCTGGTCGGGGGTCTGCGCGAAGACCGCCGAGTTGAGCCGGGAGAGTGCTTCTCCCGGCGACCCCTCGGCGGCGTAGGCGCGCAACATGTACCTCACGACGGCCGATTGCGCCGCGGCGCTCAAGCTCTTGCCGCACACGTCGCCCACGATGACCATCAGGCGGCCCGGCCCCAGAGTCACCAGATCGTAGAAGTCGCCGCCCACACGGGCCGTGTCGGTCGCCGCGCGGTAGCGCACCCCGACGTCGATGCCCGGCATCGCCGGTGGCTCCATGAGCAGCGCCTGCTGAAAGGTCTCGGCGATGGCGTGCTCGCGCTGGTAGGCCGTGGCGTTATGGAGACTCGCGCTGAGCTGCGCGCCGAGCGTCGCCACGAGCAGGCGATCCTCGTCGTCGAACTCCCCCTCCAGCTTGTCGGCCACCACGAGCGTCGACGCTTGCTGCGGAGCTTCGCTCTCGAGGGGCGCGAACAGCAGGCCGTCGCTCTGCCCCACGGCGACGGTGACGAACTCGCCGCCGGTGATGTTCTCATCGGCCGGCGCCGCGAGCGCCTCCCGGCAGCGCTCCAGGAGCTCGCTCTCGGCGGCGGCGAGGCGGGCCGGCGAAGCCCCGCCCGCCAGGGCCAGCGACCTGGCGGCCAGATACTCTCCGGACCCGCTGAGGACGGCTGCCTTGCGCACGCGCAGCAGGTCGAGCGCCGCGTGGGCGACCTCGTCCAGCACTTCCTGAAGGTCGGCGCGGTCGAGGCGCCGATTGAGGTCGACGGCGAAGGACTGCAGGCGCTGGAGCCGCCGCGCCAGCCGGTCGCTCCGCTCGGCGGTGGCGCGCTGCCGGTCGTACAGCCTCGCCTTGTCCACGGCGAGAGCCGCGAACCGGCAAATCGTGCGCGCCAGATCGATCTCCTCGTCGCTGAGGTCGCGTGGCTCCCGGTCGAACAGCTCGACCAGCGCGATCACGCGGTCGCGGATGCGCAGCGGGATGCTGAGTTGCGTCTGGTGACCGAGCCTCTCGAGGAGCTCGCGCTCGGCGTCGTTTAGGCGCGGATCGTCGAGCGACGTAACGAGCACGGGCCGGCGGCTGGCGACGGCGAGGGCGCTGGCGGCGAAGTGGTCGAGCGGCAGTTCGCGCCCCGTCCATTCCTCGACATCGAATTCCAGATCGTCGAAGCTGACGAGGACCCGCAGGATCCCGGCGTCCTGGTCCACCTCATACACGTCGCAGGCGTGCATGCCGAGGGCGTCCAGCAGCCGTGTGACGACGGCTTCGAGCACTTCGGTCATGTCCAGGCTCTGGGCGAAGTCGAGGCTCGAGTCGCGCACCAGCTCGAGGTCGCGGCGTTTGGCGGCGAGCTCTAGCATGAGACGCACGTTGTCCACGGCGACGCCCAGATAGCGGGCGACCGACTCCGCCAGGCTCATCTGCTCGCGACTGAAATCGCCGCTCGCCTGCGGTCGGTTGTACACGAGCACCCCGACCTCGCGGGCGAGGGCCCGCATCGGTACGACCAGCACTCGCTCCAGGCGCAGGCGCGCGGCGAGTGGACCAGGCGAGGGGTCGCCGCCGGTCAGGTCGCGCGCCACGGTCGTCTCGGTGCGCATGGCTTCTGCGGACAGCGCCATGTCGCCGTACTCCGCCGCGATCTCGCGGGCGTCCACGCCGAGGCCGAACCCGGCGCGTCCCTGCCAGTAGCCCTCCTCGAGGAGCATGAGCACGCCGGCGGTGGCGTCGAGCTGCTCGCCGAGACGCTCGAGGGCGTACTCGAGCAGCTCGTCGAGATCGTCGCGCGTGCCGCCACTGGTGAGGATGTCCGCGCCGGCCTCGGAGAGCTGGGCGCGCAGGCTGGCGTAGTCGCTGATCGTCGACAGGCGGCGGATGAGATAAGCGAGGATGATGAGGCCCACGCCGGCGAGGCCGCCGTAGA